>JADMIO010930482.1_pt1 | contig 26950 bp, 18 predicted proteins | sample 8958161 | NCBI WGS metagenome assembly JADMIO01 (sample SAMN16585339, study PRJNA669376) | soil metagenome | isolation source: Crop rotation soil | place: USA: Cullars Rotation, Alabama | collected 2011
AGGTGAGCCAGTGTGATTACATTTGCGGCCTAACTGTGGCCAGTCCAGTTACGCTGGAGTCACTAGTATTTAGGTGACACTATAGAAGCGGCCGCGACAACTTGTCCACGTGGAATTCTAAGCTTAGGATCCCAATGTGCTGGAAAGTCTCCACCGTGCGCTGGATATCCCCTACTGCCACCACGAACACTGGAACGGCCAGGGTTATCCGCGCGGCCTGCAGGATGAGCAGATTCCCCTTTCGGCCCGCATTTTTGCCGTCGTCGATGCCTGGGATGCCCTGCGCTCCGACCGGCCCTACCGCCGCGCCTGGCCCGAATCCCGCGTGCGTGCCTATCTGCAGAGCGAGGCCGGCATCCACTTCGATCCCAAGATCGTCGAAGTCTTCCTGTCTCAGAGCTGGATCACGCCCAACTAAGCGGCGCCCCAGCCGCCTTTTATTCCAACGCTCCGGCGCCCAGCGCTGCCCCTGCCAATTCATCCTGCACGCCTGCCGGACTCATTGCCGGCAACATCCGCCCTCTCTGTCGCCCTGTCATGCGCGCCCCCTGTCATGCAAGCCTTCCTGCCATAAGTGCCTTGCTGTCATGCCCGCGTCACTGTCATGCTGAGGCTGCACGCCAGCAACCCGCGCCCCACATGCCCCTCCTCGGCCGAAGCATCTCGCCTCGCCCTCATGTCATGCACCCAGACTGGCTATCCTTTCCTGCGGCTAGCGCACCCAGGGGCTGCGCTGCTGCTCGCTCCTCCGCAGTAAGCGTCTCGCCACTTCACTAATCTTGGCGCCAGGGCAAGTCGTAGCCAGCCGGCCATTCAATTTCAAATTCCCGGCGGGCCGTGCACTGTCCGCCGCCTGTGAGCCGAGCACCGCCAAAGCAATCGGGGAGGGACACCAGGCTTATGACCGAGCGAGTGCCCCTGCGGGTGCTGTTTGTCGAGGACTCAGACGACGACGGGGCGCTGGTAACGTCCGCGCTTCGGCGCGCGGGCTATGCGGTCCGGGCCTAGCGCGTCATGGCGGCGGCCGCCCTGACGCTCCTCAAGCAATTAGGAACGGACTCCTAAGCCTTATGGCGGGCCCAGCCTCTCAACAGCTTCACCGCCTCTGCCTTGCCTCCCGCCCGCGCCAGGGCCAGCGGAGTGGCGCCGCTTTCGTCGGTGATGGTCTGGCTGGCGCCGTGCTCCCGGAGCTCCCGCAGCATCTCGACGTGCCCGGCCGCGGCCGCGTAGTGCAAGGCGGTCCGGCCGCGCGGGCCAACTTCGTTCACGGCCGCGCCCCACTCCAGCAGCAGCCGCGCCTTCTCGGGGCTCTCGCCTTTGTCGCCGCGCGCCACGAAGACCAGCGGCGGAAAGCCATTCATGCTCTTGCGCGTCGCGGAAGCGCCGTGTTCGAGCAGGTAACGCGCCACACCCAGGTCCGTGATGGCCACGAAGATGCTGGTGTCCACTGCGCGCACGTCGGCTCCATGGGCGGTTAGCAGCTCCACCAGGTCCAGCCGGGCCGCGCGCGCCGCCAGGTGCAGCAGCAGGGCGCTATAGGGAGCGACAGTCGCGCCCTGCTCCAACAGGAATTCCAGCAGGCCCGCCCGACCGCCCGCCGCGCCAAAGGCCAGCAGCGGCATGAAATAGATTTGGTCAAACGGGTCTTCGGCGTTGAGCAGGGTCGGGTCGGCGGCCAACGCCCGCGCCACCCGCGCCTGCTCTCCCAGGAAAGCGGCGCGAAAGACGTCGAGTTGCGCGCCCTGTGCCAGCAGGTAGGCGGCCACCGCTGGCCGGCGGTAATAAAGGGCGGCGCAGTACGGCGTGAGCTGCACCAGGCTTTCGCTGTTGTAGCAGCCGGTCGCGTCCAGCTGCGCGCCGCGCGCCGCCAGCATTTTCACCGCCGCCAGCTTGCCGCGCCGGGCAGCCTCCCACAAAAGGGTGCGGCCATGATTGCCGCCATTGTTCAGAAATTCGGGGTGGGCCTTCAGCATCTGCCTCAGCCCGGGCACGTCGCCGCGCGCCGCCACGGCCAGGTACTTATTTGGGAGCTGATTGCGCCACCGTCCGGGCTCGTCCAGGCCTGGGCGCACCCAACGCTGGGGCGGGATGGCTCTCATCCCACCGTCTTGCTCAGCCTCTCCACCAGCGCCCACACGGCCGCGCGCGTGTCCGCCTCCTGCGCCTGGCGCGGCAGCGGCGTCACCCGGCCGAATGCAAAATAGCTGCCGCTCGGCAGGTCGCCAAACGCGCACTGCGTATAGCGCTCCACCGCTTGCTCAATCGTCGCGCCAATCCCCATTCGCCCCATCATCGCGATCCGCGCCGAGCGCAGCCGCGACGGCCGGCCCGGTTGCCCGCCCCCAAAGCGTGTGCCCACCACAATTCCGGGCTGCACCGACAGCGCGCTAATGCCGTCGCCTTTCCAGCGCTCGGCCTGCTCCACCGTCAGCATGATCAGGGCCAGCTTCACCAGCGAGTAGCGCGGCAGCCCAAAATACTTCGGCGGCTCCACCAGCGTGTCCACCTTCAGCCGGGTGCGCTCCAGAAAGCCCGTGGCCGTGTTCACCACGCGCCCCTTGGCGCGGGCCAGCGCCCCGTGCAGGTGGCGCGTCAGCGCGAACGGCGCGACCGCATTCAGCGCCAGTGTGGCCTCGATGCCGTCGCCGCTCACGCTCCGTGGCGGGAACACTCCGCCCGCATTGTTGAAGAGCACGTCGATCGTGCTCGTCAGCGCCAAAATTTCGCCCGCCAGCCGCTGGATGTCCTTGATCGAGAGCAGGTCGGCGCGCAGAAACACGCCCGGCGTGCCGGCGGCGGCCATTGCGCGCGCCACGCCCTCGCCGCGCGCGGCATCGCGCCCGACCGCCAGCACACGCAATCGCCGCCGCTTCACCAATACCTGACGTCGCGCCGGTCATGACTACAGTTGCTCTGTTGCAAAGATCAAGCGGGCGGTCGAACATGCAGGTTGTAAACCAAGCCCTTGACGGCGGTTTCACGGTGCTGATGGCTCGGCTTGCGCGAGCGGACCGTGTCACCGAACTTACGCTTGATGACCGAGTTGACCGTTTCGCACTTCCAGCGTTGGCCGTAGACCCCGTCCAGGCGCGCGGCATCGACCCGGTCGGCCCGCGCCCGGTAGCGCGGCCGCGCTTGCCAGTGTCCGCGCCGCATCGGGGGCACGATGGCCTGGGGCGGCAGGTTGGCCCGATCAAAGCCTTTATCCCCCAGCAGCACCCACACCGGGGCGCTATAGCGCCGGGCGGCTCGATACAAGCTGTTGAAGTAGGGCAGGTCACTGCCCGGGCCGACCCCATGCCGCCAGGCCAAAATGTACTGCGTGTCTGTCCCGACCGCGTAGCCTGGCTTAAAAAAGTGGCGATATGGTCGGCCGCGCCGGTCTTCAAAATACGGGCTGGCTTGGGTCGGACGCAGCCCGGTGGTATCGACCGCAATGACGGCTTCCTGCACGCCGGCCTGGCTCAGCAAGCGCCGCTGCAGGCCGTCCCAGTGTTTGATCCGCAAGCGGCGGTAGGTCCGGTACAGCGTGGTGTGGTCGGGCACCTCGGTCAGCGCCAGCACCCGACGCACCTGGTCGGTGGCCAGCAGCCATTCTTCCATGTCGCGGTAACTCTTGTTGAGGTAAAACATCAGCAGCACGCAGGCGGCCAGTTGCGGCACGGTAAAGATCTGCGGGCTCTTCTTGTGCCAGTAGCGCGGCAGCACCGCCGTGCTCAAGGCGTAGGCCAGCTGGGCCACCCGGACATACCGGCTCGCGTCGCGTGCTTTGCGTTTTGCCATACCGACCTTATGCCATATGTGCTTCATCTTTGCAACAGAGCAACTACAGTCGTTGATCTCACCCCACCCCCAGCCGCCGCTCCAACGCGTCGACCGCGTCCTTGGCGTCCTTCAGGCCGGCGCCGGTCGCTTCGCGATAGGCCTTGATGGCCTCGATCTTGTTGCCCTTCTGCAGCCACTTGGCGGCCTCCGTCATAGCGGCGGGCAGCGCCTCGTCGCGGTAGTCCAACCTCAAATGCTGCATGACAAATTCCAGCTTGCGCTCGAGCTCGCCGACGCGCATCATCAAAGCCGTGATTCGGGATTCGTCCATGGGAGATCTCCTTAATAGGCTAGCCAGCCGCGCATTATAGGCCCGCCCCACCGACCTTGCCCGCGCACCCAACTAACCATATCTAGCCTATCGCTGCGCTCTTGGCGTTAGGAAATGAAGATCGCGGGTTCAACCCGCTCCCAAGTCAGCCCGTCAGACAGCCTGGGCCAGACGCCTCTGTTCAATTGCTGAATCCAGGATGTCTTGCGTTTAGCGGCCCTATCCCATTAAATTATCCGCGCCATCCGTCCCGTCCGCGGCATCCGCGTACAGAATCCTCTCCTTGGTGCCCGCTGCTTCGCCGCCCAAAACAAAGACGCCCCACCGGGCGTCTCTACGAAGTTGACCTTCTTCTCTTATTCTTACTCTTACTCTTCCTCATCGCCTCCCAACAATTGCTCCCAATCCTCTTCCCAGCCAGATCTCTTCCGCGAAGGCCGGCGCCGTCGCTGAGGCCACGAAAAACGTCACACCCTGCACCGTCGGCCGCCGTTGCAGCGCCTGCCACAACTCCAGGTACTGCCGCCCCTTATCAGCCACGGTGGTGCCGGCCTTATTGTTGCTGGCCTCCGTCACCCAGATCGGCTTGAAGCGGAAGCGGCCGATGTAGTCATCCAGTATCGCGATCGCGCGCGCCTGCGGGTAGACCGACGACCAATACAGGTGCACCCCCAGCCCGTCGGCCGCGTCCACCGCCGCCCGGCTAGCCTCCAGGAACTGCACGAAGTCCTGCGCCACGTTGACCACCGTGCCAATCGGCGCCAGCCCGGGATAGATAAAGCGCACCCCCGGTAGCGCTGCGCGGTACTTAGCCAGCAGCGCCATCCACCAAGCCGAAAAACCCGCGCCGTCCGGCCAGGCCGCGCCCAGCCCCTCGTCTACCAGGTTAGGCTCGTTGTGCAGCTCCACCACGATGTCGCGCGCGCCAATCGCGCCCAGAGCGCGGCGCACATCGCTAAGAGTGAAGCTCACAAACTGGTCCGGCGTCAGCGCCCGACCCTCGAACTTCAACATGGCCCGCACGATGAAGCTGGCGGATGGGTTCGACTGGGCCAGCCGGCGAATGTCGGCCTCGCTGTGATACGACAGCACCTTGATGATGCCCGGCCGCAGCGCTTCGAACTCCTGGAACTCCGTCTCCGGGATGAATGGGTCCGCGGCCGCGTGCAGGCCGATGCGCGCATTGCCCAGCGCGGGCGGGTCGGGGCTCACCGGCACCCGCGTGGCCGGTGTGGTTGTCGTCGGGGTAGTGGCCGGCGTGGTAGTTGTTGTCGTGGGCGCCGTTCCAAACGCCGGCTGAAGCTGGCGGTCATCCACCCGCACCGGCGTGTACTCGCCCTGCGGCGGGCCTGTGACGATTAACGCCACACCGCCCGGCACGAAGCCAATCGCTTTGGCATCGCGCCGCGCGGCATCCCGCAGGTTCAGGCCATATTGCCCGGCCTCGGCCAGATTACCTTTAATCACCATGGCCGTGGTGAGCACCCAGCCGGGCGTCGTGTCCGGTACGGGCGGGGGCGGAGGGGGCGGCGGCGGCACATTGGCCGGAAACGGATCGGCCGGTGTCGTGGCCGGCAGTGGGCTAGCCAGTTCCAGCACGTCGGCCACGCGCGCCCAGACAGGCGTGTACGCGCCGCGCGGCGGCCCCACCACCTGGGTCACCGCGCCCTGCTTCACCAGCCCAACCTTGGCAGCGCCCGTGTCGCTGTTCGCGCGCAGGTTGATCCCGCCCGCGCCGATCACAGCCTGGCGGGCATTGAGGGTGATGTTCTGCGTCCAGGCCCAGCCAAACACGCTGCCAGCCGGCACCGGGCTGGTGGGATTGGGCGGTGTCGCGGCGACGGGCGCCGCGCCGGGCAGGCTGATCGGCCCGTTGAAGTCCGCCTGGCGCACGCGCACGCGCGTGTATTCGCCCTCCTGGCCGCCCAGCAGCGTCACCGTGCTGCCGCCGGCCACCAGGCCGATGTTGGCGGCCGTGCGCTGGGCCCGCGCTCGCAAGTTTATGCCGGCCTGCCCGACCACCGCCTGTTTACCGCTCACGGTCAGGTAGGCCGTGAAGCCCCAGCCGTCCACGGTCGCCTCGGTCGGCGGCGGCGGCGCGGCCGGCTTGGGTGCCGGCGCGGTATCGGGTAGCCCCACCGCTGCGCGCGCCACCCGTACCGGCAGGAAATTTCCATTGGCCGGGCCGGCGATGATGACGATAGTGCCGGCCGGCACCAGGGCGATCTTGTCCGCCGTGGCGCTCGGCCCGCTGCGCAGGTTTACGCCGCCGGCGTTGGCCTGCGCCAGCCCCTGGCCCAGGGTCAGGCCGGCCAGGAACATCCAGCCGTCCACGTACGGCCCCGCCGGTGTGATAAAGCCCATGAGCGGCAGGACGAACGGAGTCGGGTCGGTGATGTTGCGCGGCCAATTCTGGAAGGTCGCGTCGAGCTTCTTGAGCGTCAGGTGGAGATGGCTGCCGGTGCTGTTGCCGGTGCTGTCGGCCAGGCCCAGCACGGCCCCGGCCTGCACCTGCTGGCCGGGGCTGACCAGCGCCTGCCGCAAGTGGGCATACGTGGTTTCGTAATTTTCGATGTGGCTGATGCGCACGTGAATGCCGTAATTGTGGCCCACGGGTTCCGTCCGCACCATCGTCACTGTGCCCGGCGCCACCGCGAAAATTTTCGTGCCGTCCAGCGCCTTGAAGTCTATGCCCTCGTGGCCCGGGAGCCCAAAGGTGCCGTAGATATCCGGATTCTGGCCGAAATACTGATTTATTTCGCGAAACTCGGTCGGCCAGGTCTCGAACTTGAATTCGGTCATCCGTCGTCTCCTATATCAACCCGCCCCAGGGAGGCGCGAGTCTATCGCAAGGCGGGGCAGCGGGCAACCGCAGGCACAAAACGCTGCGCTATAATTGCAGCACGTATTGTTACAAGTGCCGTTATAGGAGACCCCATGCAAAACTCGACCACATATAATCCCGGCGCGTCGTGGTTCGGCGCGCGCCTGGTGGACCGCACCCGCCGCAATCATGGCCTGGAGCACGCCACCGTCACCGTCCTCACGCGCCGCAACCCCAAGCTGCGCCTGGCCGGCCGCTCCACGCCCAGCGGCTTCTACATCTATGGCCGCGTCGATACCGACGAGCTGCGCCGCTCGGCGCAGGAGGCGCTCAATCGCCTGAAGGACGGCGAGGTGGAGCTCGCCGTTCACCCCAATTGCGGCACCAACCTGATCGCCAAGGGCCTGGCCGCCGGTCTGACCTCCTACCTCGGCTTCCTGGGCGCCAACACCACCCGTAGCCGCTTCAGCCGCCTGCCGCGCGTGGCCATGCTCTCAGCCGCCGCCCTCGTCCTGGCCCAGCCGTTGGGTCTGGCGCTGCAAAAGCACCTCACTACCTCGGGCGAGATCCGCGACATGCGCATCGCCGATATCAAACGCACCGAGCAAGGCGGCATCATCACGCACTTCGTCGGCACTGCTGATTAGCCAACCGCACCAACCGGCACCACCAAGTCACCAAGATAATCTAACCGCGAAGCTAGCAAAGGACGCGAAGAACGAGAAAGAAAGAGACATAGTTTACAGAGCCGATAACCACGAAATTACGAAGAAATTTGCCTCACCTCTTCATGACTTCGCGGTTTTGTGGATTTCAGCGGCTTCTCTTTCGTTACCTTTGCGTCCTGCGCGTTCTTTGCGGTTAATCTTTCTTTACCTTCGTGTTTCGTCGTGTCTTCGTGTCTTTGTGGTGAAGCACTTCACCGGCTATAATGCCGCCCATGGTCATCCTAATCATGATTGACGGGCTCCGGCCCGACGTCCTTTCGCCCGAGCGCACCCCGACCCTGAACTCCCTGCGGGCGCGGGGCGCCTCCACCCTGGCGGCGCGCAGTGTCATGCCCTGCATCACCCTGCCTTGCCATATGTCCATCTTTCATAGCGTCCCGCCCGAGCGCCACGGCGTCACCACCAACGTCTGGAGCCCCATGGCGCGTCCGCTGCCGGGGTTAGTAGAAGTGGCGCGCGCCGCCGGCAAGCGCTGCGGCCTTATCATCAATTGGGAGCCGCTGCGCAATGTCAGCCAGCCCGGCAGCCTTTCGCTGTTGCTGTTCCACGACAACGTCGAAACGCCCACCGGTGACCAGGTAATGGCGGCCGAGGCCATGCGCGCGCTGGCCATGGAGCCGCTGGACTTCGCCTTCCTTTATTTCGGCAGCACCGACATCGCCGGCCACGCCTTCGGCTGGATGAGCCCGGAATACCTGGCGCAGGCCACCGTGGTCGATACTTTGGTCGCGCGTGTGCTGGCCGAGCAGCCGCCCGACACGCACGTGCTTATCCAGGCCGACCATGGCGGCCTCGAGCGTAACCACGGCACTGACATCCCTGAGAACATGACCATTCCGTGGCTGCTGGCCGGGCCGAGCATCCGCCCCAACCACGCCATCCAACGGCCGGTCAGCCTCCTCGACACCGCGCCCACCCTGGCCCGTCTCCTCGGCCTGACCCCCCATCCGCAGTGGGAAGGCCGCGCCGTCGACGAAGCCTTCATAAGCTAGGCACAATCTTCACCACTAAGCCACAAAGTCACGAAGAACATTTGCATCAAGTTCTTCGTGACTTTGTGACCTGGTTGTGATGTTGCATCTTGCCGTAACGCCCCCGTAACGCTCCTCCCTTATCCTAAAACTAAATAACAGCTTTCAATTCAGTCCGGCGACAATTGCCAGGGAGGACTTCCGATGGAGACCGCACTTCGACCCGCCGCGTTATCACTGTTCGATCGTAAGTCGTTTTACACGCTGCTCACCGCCACCGGTGCAGGCCTGATAGCGCTGGCCGGCGCTATCCTGGTGCTCATGGGCGCGCTGCATGGGGACCTAGTCGAGCAGGGCGTCTTCGGCCTGATCCTGATCGTGCCGGGCCTGTTGGCCTCGTTTCTCGTCTGGCGCTTCGGCCGCTGGGCCTTTATCGTCGCCCTGCTGGCGTGCGGCGGCCTGCTGGCCATGTTCGCGCCGTTCCTGCCGTTCTCGCTCAGCCACCCGGAAAGCGGTAGTGAGTTCGTTCTGATAGAGGTCTTCACGGCCGGCGCCCTGCTGGCCGTCATCGGTGCGGTAGCGGGCCTGATCCAGTGGCGGCGCAAGAGCGCCCGGCCGGGCGCGACGGCCGCGCAGCGCACCGCCTACGTCGCGCTGCTCAGCCTGGTCGCAGCCCTGGCAGTGCTGTCAATGGTGCTCGCCGTGCTCGCCACCACCAGCGTGCCGGCCGAAGCTAAGGCTGGGGCCACGCCGCTGGCCGCCCACGACTTCAGCTTCGGACCGGACCGCGTCGAGGTCGCCGCCGGCCAGACGGTGCGCCTCGTGGTCAAAAACACCGACCCGAGCCTGCACACATTCACCCTGCCCGAGGCCGGCATCGACATCGCCATCCCGGCCGGCGCGGAGCGGCTGATCGAATTCACGGCGCCAGCGGCGGGCAGCTACACCTGGTACTGCATCCCGCACTCGCAGGCCGGCGCCACCGGCCGGCAAGGCATGGTCGGCACGCTCGTCGTCGAGCCATAGAACAAGCCTGAACCTGTAGGGACACTGGCCGGGCTCTCGAAATCGCCCGATTTCGAGGGCCCGGCCCGTTTATGCGCTCTTAATTTGACTTCTGGCTAGTTGATGTAAACTTAGCAGTAAGGAATTGGCCGCGACCGGTCAGGAGACCCGCATGTGCATGTTTTGCGCCGCGATACCGACTGCCGTTACATTGGGCGTGGCTGCCTCCTCGCAACAGCGCACCGCCCATAAGCAGGCCATCGCGTGCGGTGAGCCCGCGCCGCGCCGGCGCCTGCCCATTGCGCCGCTGACGGCCGGTGTAACCGCCTGCTTGCTCGTCGGCTCGATCATTTATCACACGCACGTCCCCTTCTAGGTCTGCCGGCGCCGCGCCGGTCTGAACCCGTAGCCCGACCTCGGCGGCAATGAGTAATCACCTCGACCGTGCCGTGGCCGCCCTGCTGCTGGCGGCTCTGGCAAGCGCCTGCTCGATCAACATTTCGCCCATCACCCCGCCTGGCGCGACCACCGCGCCGACGTCATTTATCGCCCCGACCCACGTCGTCACCGTCGCGCCAGCTGCCAGCGCCACGCCCGCCGCGAGCGCACAGTTCACCGCTGCGCCAATAGCGACCTCGTTCACCGTGCCCGTTACTTGGGCCAACCGCCGCTTATCCGGGCAGCTTATATTCTCGTCCGGCACTGACGGCGTGCTGCGCGTGGACCTTGCCACCGGCGTCGTAAGCAGCGTCTTCCAGGCGCCCGACCCGCAAAATTCCTGGGTGCTGGCGGCGGCCGTCGCGCCGGCGAGCCATCGGATCGCCATGGCCTATGCGGCGCCGCCCGCGCCCGGGGCTGTGCAGTTTGGGTACACGAACCTGTACGTGATCGCGGACGACGGCCAGCCGCAGGCTCTGCTCGACGCGCCCAGCGAGCACGAAGCCTACTTTGGCCCGGCCTGGTCGCCAGATGACCAGTGGCTGTACTTCGTCCACCTGGGCGCGCCGCTGAACCCGCAGGATGCCTTTCATTACAGCATCCAGCGGCTGCCCTGCTGCGCTCCGGGTGCCTCCCCTCTTACGGTGATCACGGACGCCTTCTGGCCGCGCCTGTCACCCGATGGGAGCAAGCTGGCATTTGTGCACTACGATGCGCTGACCGGCAACAATTCTTTGTTTGTGGCTGGGCCCGACGGCAGCCAGGCGCGCCAGCTCGTGGCGCCCGACTCATTCCAGGCCGTGGACGCGCCCGTGTTCACGCCCGACGGCCAATCGCTGATCTTCAGCGCCATCCCTAAGTTTGGCTCAGCCAGCCTGAGCTGGCTGGACCGGCTGCTGGGCGTGCGGCTGGCCGAGGCCGACGGCAGCCCGGCCGATTGGTGGCGCATGCCCGTGAGCGGCGGCCCGGCCATGCAGTTGAGCCAGGTGTCCGATACCAGTCTGTACGCCTCGTTCGCGCCCGACGGCCAGCACATCGCCTTTGTCAGTGGCAGCGGACTGTTCGTGATGAATGCTGACGGCAGCGATGTTGCGACCGTAGTCGACGGCTCGCAGATGCCGGGCTCGATCGGCAGCGCAACCGTTGACTGGGTCCCGTAGCCGTGCACTGGTGCTGCTGGCGCTGGCGGTTTGGGTGCTGGCCAGCGCCTGTCTGGCGCGCGCCGGCCCACCGCTCGCGCCGGCCACCAGCGCAACGGCCGTCGCCGAGGCAGTACTGATCGCGGCCGGTGACGTCGCCAGCTGCGTCAGCGACGGTGACGAGGCCACGGCCGACCTGGTCGCCGGCCTGAACGGGACGGTGGCCGTGCTGGGCGATAGCGTCTACGAGCGTGCCAGCGCCGAGCAGTTCGCCGGCTGCTACCAGCCCACCTGGGGCCGATTTAAGGATCGAACGCGGCCCGCGCCGGGCATCCACGACTATTACACGCCCGGGGCCGAGGCCTATTTTGACTACTTCGGCGCGGCGGCTGGGCAGATCGACCAGGGCTATTACAGCTATGACCTGGGCGCGTGGCACATCGTGGTGCTCAACAGCCAATGCTGGCAGGTGCATGGCTGCGAGCCCGGCACGCCGCAGGTCGCCTGGCTGGAGGCGGACCTGGCCGCGTACCCGGCGCCGTGCACACTGGCCTACTGGCACATCCCGCGCTTCAGCTCGGGCGAGCACGGCAACTTCACGGGCGTGCAGACCTTTTGGGATCGGTTGTATGCGGCTGGCGCCGAGGTGGTGCTGGGCGCGCACGATCACATCTACGAGCGCTTCGCGCCGCAAGACCCGCACGGCCAGCCCGACCCCGAGCGGGGAGTGCGCGAATTCATTGTGGGCACTGGTGGCCGCAGCCACTACCCCTTCCGAGGCGAGCCGCTGCCCACGACGGAGGTGCGCGATGCAAGCACCTATGGCGTGCTCAAGCTGAGTTTGCACGCAAGCGGGTATGATTGGGAATTCGTACCCGTTGCAGGCGGCACGTTCACCGACAGTGGCAGCGGCGCGTGTCGCGCGTGACACGCGGCCAAAAGGATAACAGTGCATGAGTGCCAGGCCCGATCCATCGGTCATTCTTCAGACGTTGTACGGCGCGTTCTTTAACGGCGACGGGGCCGCGCAGGCGGAGACTCTGCGTGCCAAGGCCGGCCTGGATAAAGCTGCGTTTGAGGCGCTTGTCAGGAGCCTGGAAGCGGAGGGTTTGATCCGGGCGGGGATGGTGGGGCCGGGCTACACGATGACAGCCAAAGGCGTGCTGCGGACCGAGGCGCGCGGGCTGATCGAGCCAGAGCTCGCGGCGCAGACCAGCCAGCTGCGGAGCATCATCCTCGACGGGCTGGTAAGCGCCTATGACGAAAGCGGCGGCACCGCCGGCGCCGACCTGGAGGCGCTGGCCGGCCGCACGGAGCTGGATCTTAACGCCATCCTGCCCAGCTTGCTGCTGCTGGACGAAGTCGACTACGTAGAATTCACGGCGGCCGGCGCCTATCGTCCGACGGCCCGCGGACTGGCAGCGGTGCGCGAGATGCGCTTGAGAAACGAGTTCCTGGACGAGCTCGACCGCATAGCGGACCTGCGCTCGCCCGACCGCGAGCACGGATTGCAGCGGCTGTTGGGGCGCGCCATTGAGGCGAATGGCTGGACGGTCGAGCAGAAGGGGTTGGAGCTGGCCGCGCACAAGCCGGGCGCGGCCTACGTAATCGAGTGCGGCTGGGAGGGCGGCCCAAGCCTCAGTGTGCTGGAAGAAATGGCCGGCCAGCGCGGCGCCGCCGTACTGTTTGGTCCAAAAGACGTTCGTGCTCTATTGGAAGGCCAGGCGACGTTTGACAAGTTAGTGCAAGAGAAGCGTGGGTAGCGGTAGTCCGTCGCGCAACAGCCTGCCCATCCCGCGCCCCCTGCTCTCTACACCAGCCCTTTAGGCATCGAGGCCCGTCCTCCGTCGTCTCTACGTCGCCCGCAGCGCCTTCACATCCGGCAGCGCCAGGAACGATGCCCTCAGGTCTTCGATGCTGAGGTGGGCGGCGATGTAGTCCACAAGCTCCCGGGCCTGCTGGCGCAGGAGGGCAGCTTCGGCAGTGTGGCCGGCTTGCGCTTCGAGCTCTGCCAGGGCGGCGAGGGCCTGCCACTTCCACCAGCGCATGCCCATTGAGTCGGCTTCGGCGACGGCGGAGCGCAGCGCCTGGCAGGCGGCCTCGGTCTGGCCGAGGGCGTGGTGCGCCCGGCCCTGCACAAGAGAGACACTTGGCCACAGCAGCCGGCCCCACGTCCCATCCATTTCCTGGCGGAATTCAAGGCAGGCCTGCAGCGCCATGGGGTAATCCTGCCGGGACGCAAACAGCTCCGTGCGCGACCAGAGCACGAGCGCTTTCGACATTGGATTATGCAGCTGCAGGCCATTGCCCTCCAGCAGCAGGGACGCGGCCGCGGGCATGTTGCCAAGAGCCAGGTAGACGCGGGATAGATAAGCATTGCTGACGGCCGGCGGGCCGTGTAGCGACTGGATATTAGCGTGGGCCTGCTCGGCGGCAGCCAGGCCCCGCTGGGGCTGGCCCAATACGGCATAGACCAGGCCAAGCTCGGCAGTGGGCCAGACCTCGCCGACCAGGAAGCCGGCCTGCGCGGCCTGCGCGGCGCTGGTGCGCATAATTTCAATGCTCCGGTCGAAATCGCCGCGCGTCCAAAAGGCGGTGCCGATGCTCATGCGGCTAAATGCCTGGCCCCACTGGTTGCCGATGGATTGGCTGATAGCGTAGGCCTCGTCGGAGCTGGCGATGGCCGCATCCAGGCTGCCGTTGAAGATGTCGACGATGACTGACGAACCCAGGTTGTCGGCCAGCATGTTGAGTATGCCGAGCTCGCGCCAGATCTCACGCGCCTGCGCGTTGGTCGACTGGGCCTCAGCGACATGGCCGGCCGTCATATGCACATAGTACGTGTCATTTAAGGTATAGGCCTCCTGCTCGCGCAGGCCGAGGGCGCGCGCCAGCTCGAGCGAACGCTCGGCATGCTGCAGCGCCTCTTCGGCATGGGCGCTGAAGCGATTCAGGTTGAGTAAGTTCCAGTGGATACGGGCCTCGGCTGCACCATCGCCCAGGGACTGGGCCAGGGCCAGCGCGCGCTCGGCCAGGCCGCGGGCCCGATCCTCGTCGAAGCGGTCGTTGGCGGTGGAATAGATGGTGCCCTGGGCGACGATGGCGGCCAGCTCCAGTGTTGGCTGGCCCTGGGATAAGCCCAGCGCCTCCATGCGCTCATAATTGGCCAGCGCTTCGGCATGCTGCGAATTGAGCTCGAGCGCCCGCCCCTTGGTGCGGAAGAGATGAACAAGCTGCTCGACGCTGGCGTGGGCAGCCGGGGCCAGCTCCAGCGCGCGGTCGTATTGCGCGATGGCCTCGGGAATGGCATACAGGCGATAGGCGCTGTCGGCGGCAGCAGTGAAGTACTTGAGAGCGCGCTCGGGGTCGCCGCCCTCGGCAAAGTGGAAGCCGAGGCGCGGGCCGAGCTCGGCCAGTCGGTCGGCGAACAAGCTCTCCATGGCCTCGCCCACGCGCCGATGAAAGTCGCGCCGGCGCTTGAGCAGGATGGTACGGTAGGTGGCCTCCTGCATGAGCGGGTTGCGGAATTTGTACTCGACCTCCGGCACCCGGGCAGCTTCCTGGATCATCTCCAGGCGGACGAGAGCGCTCAGATGCCGGTCCAGCTCGACCGTCGCACCGGCCGGCGATCCGCCGGCGGCCAGGGCGTTGAGGACGCGGTAGTAGAACGACCGGCCGATGACCGACGCCAGCTGCAGGGTCTGGCGGGTTTCCTCTTCCAGACGGTCCATGCGCGCGGCCAGCAGCGACTGGAGGTTGTCTGGTATCTCGAAGTCGGCGCCGGCGCTGCTAGCGTGCCAGTAGCGCCGCATGACGCCGTTCTCCGCATGGTCTTCGGCCACCACCGCACCGCGGTCGATGAGCGTGCGCACCACTTCTTCGACGAAGAACGGGTTGCCGCCGGACTTCTCCAGGATGCTGGCGCGCAAGCGATCGGGCAAGTCCGCAATGGTCAGCAGGCGGTTGACCAGCTCGCTGCTTTCGGCAAGCGAGAGCGGGCGCAGCAAGACCTCGGTATAGCGGTGCGGGTACTGCTCATCGGCCAGGGTGCGTACCTGCCAGGCCGGCGCCTGCCGGTCGGGCCGCAGGGCGCACAAGATCACCAGCGGAATGCTCTCGGTGAGCGGCAACAAGTGCAGCAGCAGCTCCACCGAGGCGGCATCGCTCCAGTGCATGTCGTCAAACAAGAGCACCGTGGGCTCGGCGAAGCACGCGCGCCACCAGGCTTCCATGGTATCGAACAACACGCGCTTGAAGGCCTCGCCCTGCAGCTCGCCCGTGCGCGCGTGGCCATTCGACTCGGGCTCCAGGCTAAAGAGCGTCTCGAGCACGGACGCGGCTTGTGGCTGGCTGACGGCGGAGACACATTCCAGCAGCGGGACCAGCTTCTGGCGCACCACCGCCGCGGAGTCATCGTAGGCGATGCCGTAGACGCGCCGAATGAGGCGCTGAAACAGGGCGTAGGCCTGATGGGTTTCGTAGGAGAGGCTGCTGGTCTCGAACCAGTTGGAGTCGGGGCCGGCGTAGTCCTTGAAGAGCTTGTGGGCCTCGGCCGTGAGGCGGCTCTTGCCCAGACCGGCTTCGCCCAGCACCGAGACGATGCGGCCGACGCCCTGCTTGAGGTCGGCCAGCACCGAGCGCAGGGCGGTGAGCTCGTCCTGGCGGCCGACCATCTCGGCATACAGGCCTTCGATACCGCGTGCGCGGCCGGCCACGGCCTTGCGGCCGAGCACGCGATAAGCCAGCACAGGCTCGCTCTTGCCCTTGATTTCGACTCCGCCCAGCTCTTCAAACTCGAACAGCGGCTTGACCAGCCTGTAGGTGTCGTGCGCGATGCGCACAGTACCGGGAGCAGCGGTCTGCTCCATGCGGGCGGCCAGGTTGATAGCGTCGCCCAGGGCGCTGTATTCCACCCGCAGGTCGGAGCCGACCGCGCCGACGACGACCAGGCCGGTGTTGATGCCGATGCGGACGTCGAAGTCCATGTCCCACTGGCGGCGGATGTGCTCGCGATAGGGCGCGATGGCGGCGACGATGTCGAGGCCGGCCAGGATGGCGCGCTGGGGGTCGTCTTCGTGCGCAATGGGGGCGCCAAAGAAGGCCAGCAGGGCATCTCCCATCAGGCGCGCCAGCGTGCCTTCGTAATGGTAGACCGGCTTGATCATGTGCTCGAAGGCGCCGTTCATGATCTCGGTCCAGTCTTCGGGATCGAGGCGCTCGGCGGCGGCGGTGCTGCCCTTGACGTCACAGAACAGCATGGTGACGATGCGGCGCTCGCCGACCATCTCGCCGCTGGCGCGGGCGGCTTCGAGCTTTACGGCCAGCTCGGGCGGGATGAACGCACGCAGCTGGCCGCCAGCCGAGGCGGGCGTCAGCTCATCGGGCGGTGGCCGCAGTCCGCTCCGGGAGGCGGCGGGCGGCAGAGTTTGCGGCGCGGCAGGGGGTGTTACCGACCGATAAGGCTGCGGATCAACAGCTGACGGCTGCACCGCACTGGCCACCATGCCCGGGCCGGCCGGTGCGGCGGCGCCAGGACGGATCCAGGCCGGGCCGGCGGCGGCGAGCGGGCTGACCTGATAGCCGCACCAGTCGCAGAAGACAGGGCGCTCGGGCAATTGGGTACCGCAGTTGGGACAGGCAGCCGCCAACCATAGACCGCAATTCCGGCAAAAGCGGGCCGACTCGCGGTTGGAGGTAGAGCAGTTGGGACAGGTCATGGCGAGGGAAGTATACACCCAGGGTAGACGACAGACGATGGACGATGGACAGACGGTAGACCAAAGACCGGCGACGGACCTCGAGGCATAGTGGGATGACGAGGGCCGGCGGATACTTGGCGCAAAATTGAAATGACTCTTCGGTCCTCGCTTGCCTTTTGGCTGACGTGGGAGCGGGTTGAACCCGCGATCTTGGTGTTAGGCATAGGCCGTCGCGCGTTCAACATCCGCCAACTCTGGGTGTGCGCCCGCTCCCAAGTCTCAGTAATCGGCGAACAGGTCGAAGATAATTTGTTTTTACAGTTGGTAGAGTACGCTGTGCTATTCGTGCGCAACGCTAGAGGCAATGTAACGGCTAATTGTTCTGTTGGCCTAGGCGATATGGAAAAAGAAAACCTCAAAGGTCTTGAAGACCTTTGAGGTTTTGTATTTAGCGACCGAGCAGCGCCGGCGGCCGGCTAGCCGGCCGCCTCGGGCTGCGGCGTCCAGTTGCCGTAGACGTTGACGGTGACGTCCTCGATCTTGGGACGGATGCCCTTGACGATGATACCGGGACGCCCGATGGCCTGGCCGGCGAGCTGGCGGTTGCGCGGGTCGCGCAGGCCCACGCGCACCAGCCGGCGCCAGCGGCCGCTGCGGTTGAGGGCCGAGCCGTGGATGGTGTAGATGTGGAACAGGATGACGTCGCCGGATTTGGCCGGCACCGAGACGGCGTCCTGAATGCGGTACTGGTCGGTGGGCAGGTAGGGCTCGATCTCCGGGCCGCGAATGTGCTCGAGCTTGCCGAGCTTGTAGCTGCCGGCCAGGAATTTGAGGCAGCCGCTGTCTTCGTCGGCGTTGTCGACATGGATCAGGGCGTCGATGTAGCGGCCGTCTTCGTGGGGATAGAAGGGATCGTCCTGGTGCATCGGGAAGGGCGTGCCGGCCTCCGGGCCCTTGGCGTGCAGGGTGCTGTGGTGCACTTCGACGCTGTCGCTGGGCAGAAGCTGGGCGATGGCGTCGGCCAGCTCGGGCTTGGTGACGGCGCGCGTCCAGGCGGCCGAGTAGTGGTGCAGCTCGTGGATGTGGACCAGCAGGGCGTTCTTGTCTTCCTCCTCGTCCATGTATTCTTTGCGCCAGGCGCCGCGCCAGCCGGCCTCCCATTTGGCGTGGGTCTGCATGATGGTGCCGAGGTCTTCCGTCATTTGGCCGATCTCGTCCGGCGGGTAGACCTGCTCCAGGCGGAGAAAACCGTTTTCGTTGAAGAAGTCGATTTGGGACTGCGTAAGCATGGGGGACACTCCTGAGGGCGGACTGAAGGCTAGTGTAAAGGGTTGTGGGCTGGCGTCAAGGGTATACTTGCAGGTATGCTAACCTCCCTCTTCCCCAATCCCAAACCTGTTATCGCGATGATTCACGTGGGGGCGTTGCCGGGCACCCCGGCCAGCCGGCAGAGCGTGCCCGAGCTGTTGGCGCTGGCGACGGAGGAGGCCCGGCTGTACCGCGACGGCGGGGTGGATGGGGTGGCGATCGAGAATATGCACGACGTGCCCTACTTGCGCGGACGGGTGGGGCCGGAGATCGTGGCGGCGATGACGCTGCTGGGCCAGGCGGTGAAGACCGAGAGCGGGCTGCCGGTGGGCATCCAGGTGCTGGCCGGGGCCAACCAGGAGGCGCTGGCGGTGGCGCACGCGGCCGGGCTGGACTTTATCCGGGCCGAGGGATATGCCTTCGCGCACGTGGCCGACGAGGGCTTTATCCAGTCGTCGGCGGCGGAGCTGCTGCGCTACCGCAAGCTGATCGGGGCGGAGCGGGTGCAGGTCTGGGCCGACGTGAAGAAGAAGCATTCGGCCCACGCCATCACGGCCGACGTGAGCCTGGGACTGACGGCCGAGACGGTGGAATTCATGCGCGGGGACGCGGTGATCGTGACGGGCAACGTGACGGGCGAGGCGCCGCGCATCGAGGATGTTCAGGAGGCGCGCGCCCACTGCCGCCTGCCGATCCTGCTGGGCTCCGGGGTTAGCACCGACAATTTGAACGACTTCCTGTCGGAGGCCGACGGCTTTATCGTGGGCACGCACTTCAAGGTCGACGGGCATTGGGCGAACACGGTCGACCCGCGGCGAGTGGAGCGCTTCATGGAGGTGCTCAACCGGCTGAGGGCCGGCGAGTAAATTGTAGGTCTAATGTCCCGTTGACTTCCAGGCTTCCCCCTTTATGATCTACGTTAGAGTTCGGTATGAGAGTCTTGGTGACTGTTTCAAAACGGATATAGAAGTAGGACTAAGGTCACATATATCGGTCATTTTCTTGACACCACTCTGAAGCCGACCTATTATCACCTTAAGGCGTCATCCACTGCAGGCACTCGGGAGGGTGCAGCGCGGGCCGACGGGGTTGAACTCCTTTTGTTGCGCCACAATTGCATAGACGTTGAGAAGCGATGAACCACGGGCCGAATCTGGTCGCTTGCCAAGCTTAGCCTGGCAAGGCCCGCGGGGAGCTAGTAGCGAAACCGGCAACTATGTGCCGGTTTTTTCTTTGTATCCGCAGTTCCAACCATCTCAATGAGGAGAATGCACAATGAACGCTAACGACAACAACAGCAACAAGAACGACAAGAACAGCGGCCACGATGGTTTTGTCTGGAGCCAGCGCGCGACCATGGTGCTGGGCTTCGTGTTTGCCCTGGCGCTGGCCGTGGCGCGCTTCGCGCCGGTGCTGGCCGGCCCGCTCGACTGGGGCAAGTAAACCGCCGGCAGCTGGCAGTAAGCAGGGGGCGGGGAAGCAGGCAGCAGGCAAGAGCAAGTCTCAATTCCACTTGGAGAGTGCATAATGAACGCTAACGATAACAACAACAAAAACGACAAGAACAGCGGGCACGACGGCTTCGTTTGGAGCCAGCGCGCGACCGTGGTGCTGGGCTTCGTGTTCGCCCTGGCGCTGGCCGTGGCGCGCTTTGCGCCAGTGCTGGCCGGCCCGCTCGACTGGGGCAAGTAGACCGGCGGTCGTCCGCTCCAGCCGGCCGGCGTTTGCCGGTTCGCCTGGATTCCACAGTGGCATCCGTGGCCGTCCCAGGCTACAATGTCACGCGCGCAGGCGGCCTGCGCGCGGTCTCGCCGTTCGCCGCCTGGCACTGCGTGGTGAGAACAAATTCTGGCAAGTTAACGAGTCTGGATGTGAGCGTGCGCGCACGCCATCCCGCAGCCGGTTATGGCGAAGATCTGTCCCAATTGCGGCGCGGAAGCGCCGGACCAATTTCGCTTTTGCGGCTTCTGCGCCTCGCCCCTGGACCAGGATCGGTTCGGGGCTCCCCTGCCGGAAGCCGGCTCGGCCGAGCCGGGCTTGGCAGCCGCGGCTGGAACCCGCAGCTCGCGCCGCCTGGTCACGATGCTCTTCGCCGACCTGACAAACTATACCCAGGCCGCCGCGCGCGTCGACCCCGAAGAGATGTTCCTGGCCATCCGCCGGACGCTGGAGCAGTTGGCCCAGCCCGTCGGCCGTTTGGGGGGCCGCATCGACCGCTACGTCGGCGATGGATTCCTGGCCACCTTCGGCATTCCTGAAGCCCACGAAGACGATCCCAATCGAGCCATACTGACCGCGCTGGAAATGCAGCGCGCCATGCACGGCCTGCGGCGCGAGGCCCAGCAGAGCCTGGGCTGGGACGTGCAGCTGCGCGTGGGCATCAACCTGGGCCCGGTCATCAGTGGCCAGCTCGAGACCGGCGCCGTGCCGGACGCCAGCGTGTTTGGCCACGCGGTGAACGTGGCCAATCGCCTGCAGCAGTACGCCCGGCCAGGCACCGTGCTGGTGAGCGAGGCGGTCTACCGCCTGACCCGCAACCAGTTTGAGTTCCGCGACCCGATCAACCTCCATCTTAAAGGACTGGACGCGGCGGTCGTCAGCTACGAAGTGACGGGGCCGCGCACCGTGGCCCTGCCCAGCCGCGGCCTGTCGGGCCGCTCGACGCCGCTGGTGGGCCGGGCGGAGGAAAGCGCGGCGCTGGTGAGCGCCCTGCAGCGCCTGAAGGTCGAGCGGCAGGGCATGATCGCTCTGATCACGGGCGAGCCGGGCATTGGCAAGAGCCGCCTGGTGGACGAGGTGCTCGCTCCGCTGGCCAACCACTTCACCATCGTGCGCGCGGCCGGCTCGTCGACCGAAACCGCCAGCTATGGCCTGCTGACCCATTTGATCGAAGACCTGGCCGGCATCGAGCCAGACGACAGCAGCGCCGCCCGCCAGCAGCGCATCGAGGAATGGCTGGCGCCCTCCAACACCCTGGCGCGCGATATTGGGCCGGTGCTGTTCAATCTGGTCAGCGGCCAGACCTCGCGCGAGGGGCTGATTGGCAATCCGCAGCAAGACCAGCGCCGCATCCTGGCCGCTATCCGCCGGCTGATCGCCTGGCAGGCGCGGCGGCGCGCCATCCTGCTGGTGCTGGACGAATTGCACTGGGCCGATCCGTCGTCGCTGGCGGTGCTGGCCCACCTGGCCGACCTGGTCAGCGAAGCGCCGCTGGGCATCATCGGTCTGGCGCGCACCAGCGAGCTGGAGCAGGTGCCGGCACTGTTCGCGGGGGCCGAGGCGGCCCAGGCGGACGACACGGCCAGCATCGTGCGGCTGCAGCTCGGCCCGCTGTCGACGGCCGACAGCGATCAATTGCTGGCGCTGCTGCTGACCGAGGTGCAGGCGCCGCCGGATCTTATCCACCTGCTGTCCGAGCGCACCAGCGGCAATCCGCTGCTGATGGAAGAAATGGTGCGCATGCTGCTGGACCAGGGCGTGATCGTCATGTCGTCGACGGGCTGGGAGCTGAGCCCAAATTGGCCGGAGGCGATCGAGCAAGTGCCCGAAACGGTCAATGGCCTGATCCTGGGCCGCTACGACAGGCTGGCGTCGTCGCTGCGCAAGACGCTGGACGCGGCGGCGGTGTTGGGACACACCTTCTCGCTGCCGCTGCTGCTGGGCATCACTGGCACCCACGAGCCGGAGCTGCGGCGCGAGCTGGTGAGCCTGGAGGAACACGACTTTCTGCGACGGGCCGACGGTACCGGTCTGCCGGTGTACGTGTTCCGCCACTGGCTGATGCAGGAAGCGATCTACCAGACGATTCTGCAAAAGGAGCGGCGCGCGCTGCACCTGCGGGCGGCGCAGGTAATCCAGCAGATGGCCGAGAGCCTCTCGCTGGACATGGCCGCGCGCGTGGGCTATCACCTGGAGCGGGGCCAGTCGCGCCAGGCCATTGGCTATTTGATGCAGGCGGCGCGCCGGGCGGCCGATCGCTTCGCCAACGAAGAGGCCATCGCCTACTACCAGCGCATCCAAAGCCTGCTCGACCAGCACGGCGCCCGCCAGGAAGAGGCGGTGGACGTTACCCTGGGCCTGACCGAACTGCTCGAGCGCACCAACCAGTCCGAAGCGGCGCGCGAGGTGCTGGAGAAAGCGCGCGGCCTGTCGCTGGGGCCGCCGCGGCCGGGCTACCGCCTGTCGGATGTCCTGTGCCTGTTCGGCATTTTGAAGTCGCACCTGGGCCAGCACGCCGAGGCGCGCGCGGCCTTCGAGGCAGCGGCCGCCAACCTGCGCGAGCATGGGGCCGGCCAGGGCCAGCAGGTGACTCTGTCGGACATTGAGAATGAGGTCGGCTGGGTGATGCTGGGGCAGGGCCAGCTGGCGGAGGCGCGCACCCGAGCCGAGAGCGCGCTGCGGCTGGCACTGCAGCAGTCGGATCTGAAGGCGGCGGCCAGCGCCCACAACTTGCTGGCGGGCAGCCACTACTATGCCGGGCAGTGGACCGAGTCGGTGGCCAGCGCCCTGCGCGCGCTGGCGCTGCGCGAGCAGCTGGGCGACGTGTGGGGCTCGGCCAGCGCGCAGGGCAACCTGGGCGGGCTGTATTACAAGCTGGGCCAGTGGGCACAGGCTGAGTCCTTCCTGCGGCAGGCCATTTTCGTCCAGCAGGAGATCGGCGATTCGCTCGGCCTGGGCAAGAGCTGGCACTCACTCGGCCTGCTGATGCTCGACGCGGGCCGCTACGAAGAGTCGCTGCACAGCATGAATCAATCGCTGGCGGTGCTGCGTGGCGACGAGCAGCTCTCGTCGGCCACGCTGCGTTACCTGGCGCGCGGGCAGGTTTGGCTGCGGCTCGGCGTGGCCACCTGGGCCAGCGCGGATTTGCAGCGCAGCCTGGACGCTGCCATCCAGATCAAGAACGACGACGTACGCGCGCTGGTGCTGGCGCTGTTGGCCGAGGCGCGCCTGGTGGAGAGCGACCTGGACAGCGCGCGTAGTTATTTGCAGCAGAGCGAAGCGCTGGCCGAAGACAGCGGCGCGCTGGAGACGCGGGCCGAAGTGCTGCGCGTGCGCGCCCTGCTGCGCCAGGCCGAGCGCGATTGGGACCGCGCGCTGGAAGCCAACCAGCAGGCGCAGGACCTCTTCAGCCAGATGGGCAACCGCTACGAAGTGGCCCGGCGGCAAATTGAGGCCGCCGAGCTGATGGTGGCGCGCGCCGGGGCCGGCCGCCTGCCGAACGGCAATTCGACCAGCACCGTGCGCGAGGCCCTGGAGACCTTCCGCCAGCTGCACGCGCAGATGGATATTCCGCGCGCCGAGAAGCTGCTCTCGCGCATCACTGGCGGCCTGGCCTCCGGCAGCCTGGGCGAGCAGATGGTGGCCGTGGTGCACCTGCGGCTGGTGCTGCCGGAGCTGGCGGGCGAGCCCGAAACGCACCAGGAAGAAATGGCCAGCCTGTTTGGCCGCGTGAGCGCGGCCCTCGAAAAGGTTGGGCGCGAGCGCGGCGCGTTGGTGACCACCAGCGGCTCGGGCCTGGTGTTCTTATTCAATAACCCGACGACCGAGCTGACCGAAAGCCTGGCGCAGCAGGCGGTGCAGTCCGCGCAGGACGCGATCGACAGCGCCGCGCGGTTGAACCGCGCCAGCCGGCGTCAGAACGCCCTGGAGATCAGCCTGAGCCTGGGCATCACCGCCGGTCATTGGCCGTCGGCCAGCACCGACCCGCAAGAGGCGGCCATCTTCGCCAGCGCCTCGCAGCCCGGGCGCCAGGCGGCCGCGGCGGCGGCCGTGGCCGGCTACAACCAGGTGGCGCTGACCGGCGACATCACGCAGGTGCTGCGCGGCATTTACGAGCTGGAGCTGATCGAAGGCCACGGCGACCGGCGGCTGCCGGGCCCAGTGCTGCGGCTGGGGCGCGTGCGCTCGCAGGCGCAGCTGCCGCAGCCGTTGCCCACCTCCAGCGCCGAGATCGTCGGGCGGCAGGCCGAGCTGGGCGCGCTGACGGGCTGGATCGACCGGCTGCGCAGCGAGCGGCGCGGGTTGGTGTGCTACCTGGAAGCCGAAGCCGGCATGGGCAAGACCCGCCTGCTGGACCGCGTGCTGGGCTACGCCAGTGCCACGGCACTGTGCCTGGTGGGCAAGTGCGAGAGCTTCCGGGCCGGCATGAGCTACTGGCCGCTGCTGCACATCCTGGAGCAGGCCGAGCTGCCCGAGACACCGGCCTTGCAGCAGCTGCAAAGCCTGCTGGGCCTGCGCCCGCCAGACGAAGCCGACAGCCAGCTGTTGCGCAACCTGCCGCCGTCCGGGCTGCGCCAGGAGATCTTCGCCCGGGTGCGCGCCATTCTGCTGCAGGCGGCGGCCGAGCGCCCGGTGCTGCTGGTGATTGAGGACATCCACTGGCTGGACCTCAGCTCGCTCGAGCTAATCGACTATTTGCTGCCACTCACGCTGGAGGCGCCGGTGGCGCTGATGCTGGTGGCCCGTGCCGAAATGCCCGGCCCACATCGTGCCCTTGTACGCAAGGCCGAGCAGCTGGTCCAGGGGCGCTTCCTGTCGATCAGCTTTGCCGGGCTGTCGGCGGCCGAAACGCGCAGCCTGGTGGAGCGGCTGCTGCAGAATGGTGCGCCGCCGGACAACCTCTGGTCGCTGCTCGGGCCGTTCACCGGACACCCGCTGTCGGTGGAGGAAGCGCTGCGCTTCCTGGTGGAGAGCGCCTGGCTGTGGGAGGCTGCCGGCCGTTGGCACCTGGCCTACACACGCGATGCCGGCACCCCGGCCAGCGGATCCGAGCGGCGCATGCCGGCCACGTTCAAGGACCTGCTGCTGCGCCGGCTGGATCTGCTGCCGAGCGAGACCCTGCACGTGCTCCAGGCGGCGGCGGTGCTGGGCGAGAGCTTCGACCACACCGTGCTCAGCCACGTCATCGGCGGGCCGGCGGTGGAGCGGCGGCTGAGCGAGCTGGTGGAGCGCGGCTGGCTGCTGCCGGCCAGCCCCGAGAACCCGCTGCTATTCCGCTTCAAGCACACGCTGACGCGCGAGACCATTTACGCCACGCTGCTGACATCCAAGCTGCGCGTGCTGCACCAGCGTGCGGGCGAGGCGCTGGAGAGCCTCTACCCCGAGGCTCAGGCCGAGAACGTGGAGGTGCTGGCCTATCACTTCGGGCACAGCAGCCTGCGCGAAAAGGCGCTGGGCTACCTGGTGCGCGCGGCCCAATCGGCGGCGGCGCGGCACGCCCTGGCCGAGAGCCTGACGTATTACCAGCAGGCGCGCGCGATCGTGGCACAGCTGGCCGAGCCGCAGCCGCGGCTGTCGGCGTCGATCTCGCTCGGGTTGGCCGATCTGCACCTGGCGCTGGGCGACCCGGCCAACGCGGTGGCCGACGTGCTGCCGTACGTGGAGCACCAGGGCGAGATGGCCCCCGAAATGCGCGCCGGCTGCTGGCGCCGATTGGCCGCCGCCCGCGCCCGGTTGGGCGAGTACGACACCGCGCTGGAGAATTACCAGGCCGCGCGCGAGGTGCTGCTGGTGGCCGCGCCCGAAACACAATTAACCGTCGCCGCCAGCCGGCCGGGCACGGAGAGCCAAAACCTGCTGCCCGCCGCCACCAGCAACGGCCTGGAGCGCGAAAGCGTGGTGGTCGAGCTGGGCCTGGCTCAGACCATGTTCGACATGCGCGAGAACCAGCGGGCGCGCACGCAGGCCGAGCACACCCTGCGCGGCTTGGACCGGCGCCGCTACCCACAGCTGGCGGCGGAAACCCTGAACTTGCTGGGCGGCCTGGCCGCCCGCCAGGGCGAGATCGAAACGGCCGCGCAGCTCGTGCGGGACAGTCTGTCGACCTTCCAGGCCTACGGCAATCGCAGCGGGGCGGCGGCCGCCTACGCCAACCTGGGCGTGCTGGCAGCCAACCGGCAAGACACCGAAACGGCCTACAACAATTTCGCGCTCAGCCTGGGCCTGCGCGAGGCCCTGGGTGACAGCTCGGGCATTGCCATCACGCGCATCAACCTGGGCCAGCTCGAGCGCAATCGCGGCCACTTCGCCGAGGCGATTACGCATCTGACCGTGGCGGCCGAGAAGGCGCGTCACGCTGAGCTGAACCCGCTGCTGGCGCAGTCGCTGTCCAACCTGGGCCACGCGCTGTCGCTGGCCGGGCAGCGCGGGCAGGCGCTGTCGGTGCTGGACGAGGCCGAAACCCTGTGCCAGAACTATGGCCTCAAGAACGTGCTGTGCGAAGTGCTGTGGAAGCGCGCCGATTGCCTGCTGGAGACCGACGACCTGGCCGCAGCCGAGCGCGTGGCCGAGGCCGCGCTGGCGCTGGCTAACGATCTCGACAGCCCCGACCTGCGTGCCGACGCCCAGCGCATCCTGGCGCGCATCGCCCGGCACCAGGGCCAGAACGAAAGCGCGCTGCTGCACGCGGCCTCAGCCTGGGAAGCGCGCAGTGACGAGGCCAACCCGGTGGTGCGCGCGCGCTTCGCGGCGGAGTACGCGCTGGCGCTGGCCGCCACGGGCGCCAACGACCAGGCCCGGCGCCTGTTTGACGACCAGGTGAACCTCGCGCAGTTCCCCGAAAGCGCATTGCTGCTGCGCGAGGTGGCGGACGCTATGGGCAGTATGTGAGCCTTCTCTCCTTCTTCACAACTCCCCCCGGCCATTGGCTCTACGCCATCATCTTGCTTGTGACGCTGGAAGCGCCGGCGGCGCTGGCGTTTAATCAGTGGTGGGCCCTGCGGCGCGTGCCGGCGGGCGCGCCAG
>JADMIO011507082.1_pt1 | contig 26950 bp, 21 predicted proteins | sample 8958161 | NCBI WGS metagenome assembly JADMIO01 (sample SAMN16585339, study PRJNA669376) | soil metagenome | isolation source: Crop rotation soil | place: USA: Cullars Rotation, Alabama | collected 2011
CGCGACAACTTGTCCACGTGGAATTCTAAGCTTAGGATCCCAATGTGCTGGAAAGGCATATCGGAGTCCCTCTATAACACACCCCTCCATGTTGGCGCCCTCTTCATCATCCTCTTCGTCTCCACCCTTTCTTGCTCCTTTCCCATGCTCGCAACCCGGCTTCCCGGCTTGCAACTTTCAACTCGCTTCTTTTTTGCTGTACGCCATTTCGGAACTGGTGTCTTGATCGCCACTGCTTTTGTGCATCTTCTGCCCACCGCCTTTATCTTGCTTGGTGACCCGTGCTTGCCTAGCTTTTGGAATGAGGATTATCCTGCAATGCCGGGAGCTATTGCGCTGGCAGGGATCTTCCTGGTGGTAATTCTTGAAATGGTATTCCATCCAAGTAGAGGAATCGGATCCGTAGGGGAGGGTGGGGCCATGAACACCGCGAACGAGCGTGCCAAAGACGAATTCGAGACCGACACTGCGGTCCCTATGGGGGAGATGAACACTCTCCATGGCCGGACGAGTAGCATTGGACGCCGCCACCCCAACCAAGCCACCGATGAATCGGACCTCATTCTATCCACCGAAACCCCCATCAAGCATAACCCGCAGCTTAGTGCTGAACGACAAATCACTAACTCTAGTCCCTTTCTCGCACTCACTCCGGAGCAGAAGCTGCGTAAAGACATTATGCAGTGCGTGCTACTCGAGGTCGGGATCTTATTTCACAGTGTATTCATTGGCATGGCGCTCAGTGTGTCCATCGGGACGGAGTTTATCGTTCTGCTGATTGCTATCTCGTTTCATCGTAAGTACTCACTATTTTCAAGAAATTTGTCATAGGATCATGTTGATCTGATCGATATACAGAGACATTTGAAGGACTCGCGCTCGGATCCAGAATCGCGTCCATTGCTTGGCCCAAAGGAACGATGCAGCCGTGGTTCATGGCTCTTGCTTACGGGTGCACGTACGTACCTGAATACTACTTCTATTTCTCTTCAAACATTCCACCTGAACTAACTCATCGTTCAGAACGCCAGTCGGCCAAGCGCTGGGCCTCGCCATACACTCGCTCTACAGCCCCGACTCCGAAGTCGGTCTCATCCTCGTGGGCACCATGAACGCCATTTCATCCGGTCTTCTTACCTTTGCGTCTCTGGTCGAACTACTGTCAGCAGATTTTCTCAGCGATGACAGTTGGAGGGCGCTACGTGGCAAGAACCGCATGTACGCTTGCCTGCTTGTGTTCTTTGGGGCTTTCTTCATGAGCCTTGTGGGGGCTTGGGCTTAGGCTGCGTGCTACATGTGCCTGAGTTCTGAGAGTTAGCTGCTGCGAATTGTGAAATCTTGTAGTTGTGGTTTGTTTTTTTGTCACTCATTTTTGTTCCATGTGTTAAGTTCCTTTTCTCTTAATTTTCTACGCTCTTTACCGAATTCAGCATTGTCTTTTGAATTCAAAAAATTGTTACTCCCTTCGATCCCTAGCATCCATCTCTAGTTTTCCTTCAAGAAAAATATCAGCTGCAGCACAGAACAAAAAAAATCATAATAGTGAATTGTTATTGCTCCACTGGTCACGGGTGGTCCAGTCACAATGTTTAAATCTGTAATGCCTGCTTCTTTCACTTCGCTAGCGCCTTTGCAGCGCTTTGCCAGGCGCGCCTTGTAGCTGCTTCGGTATAGCTAGCAGATAATACTATGTCACTAGGCAAAGGAGGGCACATGTGCTTACTATGCATTATATTTGCCTTTACAAGTTCGCAAGTTTTAGTGTGCTGTTAATGAGAGGTGAATACTAGTGGCTGAGCAGCGGCAAAACCACAACATCGCATCGCTAACGGTCTTGGCACAAGCATTGGTCTTGACCAATCAGGTGGAACAAGGCTGAAAGATGACTTTTGACAGTTAGACTTCACGCTGCTGTCAACCTTCTTTACCTCTTCTCATTGCACAATTTAACATATCTCTATCGCGAACATTGTTGACGAAAACGCGACTGAACTAGCGAATCTGTACTCACAGGTGCCCACCTTGGCCATGTCGCAGCTGACCCTTACCGGCAAAAATATACATAGGTCCAAAGAGGAGTGGGGGATAGTGAGTGCTGTGATCAAGAGTCGTAAAGATGAAGGAGAGGAGAGCGAGGTGTTCATTTGGGGTAGCAAAGTTCCTGCCAACACACTGCATAGGGCCACAACCCGCCCCAGGCTGCCCTACACTGATCAATGGAGGTTAAGCCAAGGTATTTCTTTCGATTATAATGGGCAAGATCAGGACTGAACAGGAAAATAGCAAAGACGCACCGCCTTCCTCCTGGCATTGTCATTCTATCGCCCATTCGAATGGAGATCTCCCGTCAGCTACAGAGATGTCTCCCTTTCTATCATTTTGACCAAGAATTGACTGGAAATATTCGCGGGTACCGGTTGGCCAGAGAACCCTATCCGGACTTGGATACCATGACAGCAGAGGATGCTGCTTCTGACACACAACTCGTCGTACCTATACGCAACAGTCAGCCCAGCGGGGAGGTATCCAGTTCTCCAAGGCTAGACTTCTCTGGTCTGGAATCGTTAGACCTCGAAGCCCATATGCTTACCTCAGGCGATACCCATGAGCAGTTAGCTGCTAATCCGTCTTTGGATGCCTCGCTTAGCCAACACGTCTCCCCACTCTATCGCCGCGTTCTGTTTTCCGTCTCTAATAACTTCGTCGGGTTAAAAGGGCATTCCTACGAAACAGTTATAGCCTATCTTGTAGAGAACACTAATGAAGAGCTCTATGATATCATTTCTTCGAGCTCATGTGACACGGCAAAGGCAATCTTGCGCAATCTTTTCAAGGGGGCTATTGAAGCTGGCAAGCATACCGTTGTAGAAGCGCTTCTGCAGAACCCTAATATCGATATCGATCCTAATTCGGAAATCTGCCATGTTTCCAACGATAAGTGGACGCCAATCGAGAGAGCATCGGCTTTGCGACACTATGCCGTCATTACTGTCCTGCTGGAATCGAGGTATAAAGTCGACGTCAACAAGTCGTTCTCAATGACGGGCTTCAGGGGGGCTTTAAATAATGCAATTTGTAAAACATCCCGGAGCAGCGCTATGCCCATACAATTCTTGAAGTATGAGAGAGTTGACCTGCGCATCTTCGAGAAGCTCCTAGAAGCTGGAGGATATGTAAGCCGTCATACCTTATCGCAAGTAATCAAAGCAGGAGACGGGGAAATCTTTACTAGAATCGTCCAGAAATTGGGAAACTCGTATCACCGCGAGTGGAATAGTAACGGAATATTCAAATTTGCTTTCGAGAAACTCGACCTTGACACCTGTGAGAAGCTGATAGGGTTTCTGGTTTATGTTGGCGCAGATCTCAACTATGAAAACCGGATATATGAACCCCATCACCATATACCGAATATTTTGAACGCGATAGCTGAAAGAGGAAGTTTGAGAATGGTTCGCACACTCATAGACCACGGCGCTACTCTTACAAGCGACACCCTTGCCTGCGCTGTTTCAAGTGGCAGCTTGCCTATGGTCAAATTCTTTCTTGGAAAGCGATGCATGATCAATGACATGAGAAATACAAGGATTACTCCACTGGCAGCAGCCATCCGCCTCCAAAGTCTGGAAATGATGCAGCTATTAGAAAAGGAAGGCGCGTGGGCATCCAATATGAGCAAACCCCAATTCTCCTCGGCTTTGCTCGCAGCATCTGAGGTGGGGGATGTTGAATCTCTCCAGCGCCTTGTCGAGCTTGGAGGTGATGTTGCTCCGGCAAATCTTGGTCTCGCACTCGTCAAGATCGTAAAGGGAGGTCACTATCAGATGGCGCAGGTCCTTATCGAAGCAGGCGCCGATCTGGATGTAGAATCTTATTTGCCATCAGGAGCTCGCACAGCTCTTGCTCAAGCACTTGAGCGCCGCGATCGGGGCTTGTTCTCATTGCTCCTTGATGCGGGGGCTAATCCAAACTACAGCAGAAACATCGACGGTGGGGCTCTGAACAATAGAGTACCTGCAATTCAACTTGCTGTCAAATGGGGTGACCATGAAGTAGTGAAAAGGCTCATCGCCGAAGATGTAGACGTGAACGATGTGGGCAAATGGTCAAATTGCAGGCCAGCGCTCACCATTGCCATTGAGAATCAGGATGAGAAATTAGTCAGCACCCTTCTCGAGGCTGGAGCTAATCCCAACAATTCAAGAATTTTGTCGGCAAGGCATACTGCCCTTGCTGCTGCTACTCGAACCGGTCACGTGGCATTAGTCCAATTACTCCTGAAACATGGTGCCGATCCGGACGACGCGGAAGCCCTTGAAGCAGCTTATGCCCTTGGCTTATGTACTATCAAGGAGATACTCCTGAAGCGCTATCGAGACACCTACCGTCAGCCTAGGAAAGGCTTTGGCAGTAGCATCCTGAAGCAAGCCGTTCTCCAAGGCGACCCTGAAGATATTAATCGTCTCCTCAAGGGGAAGATGGATCCTTGGACGATAACTTTGGATAAAGACGGAGTGAGCAGGAGCAGCGCGTTTGGGACCGCCATTGTAACAGATCAACCAAAGAGGAACGAGATCGTCGCAATTTTCTTAGGAAGAGAATCATGCAGGCCAAACAATATTGTTGCAGTCTTGCCTCAGTCAGTAAATCCGAAGGGTGTACTCCCAGCGCAGACGTCGCTCACGGCAGCCGTAAGCACAAGGGACACGTCTTTAGTTCATTTACTTGTAATCAATGGAGCTGACGTAAACCCCCTAGCAGTGGGGTGTATTAAGCGTACGCCAATTCAGCAAGCCGCTGAACAAGGCTGTTGCGAGATGGTCCAATTCCTTATCCGTCTTGGCGCTGACGTCAATGCTGCACCTGCAACTCGGGACGGGGGAACTGCGCTCCAGCTAGCCGCGGCAAGCGGGAGCGTGAGGACTGTCAAGACGCTGCTTGATTACGGCGCGGATGTTGACGCAAAACCAAGTGTCAATGGGCTGACCGCGATTGAGGTAGCTGCAAAGAATGGGCGGCTAGATGCTTTGAAACTGCTGTTGACTGTGCGCAAGATGCAGCGCAAGGGGAATGATGGTCCGCAGTTTGAGAGGGCGAAGCAGTATGCAAGCCAGGACGGTCATGTTGAGATTGTGCGTTTATTGGAGCGTGACGAAGAACCTTCTAAACATGGTGATATCATGGAGATAGGGTAGCGACTAAGCGAAGTCTCGTTTTCTTTCTCCATTATTAGCTCTGTTGGACAAATGATATTCTCTAAATAGAATAGTGCCAAGCCTTCTTCGCCAGGATTTGGCTGCAATAACGTACCTCTACAAAATCTTGGGGGCTTACCTTGGGGGCTTACTTTGGAGGCTTACCTCGGACGCCTAATAGGTGACGGTCTCGATATATTACGTGGCAACTAGGATCTGAACGGAAATCAGACTCAAAGATTGAGAAGGCTGTTAAGCGGGGGGAGGAAATTAAGGCTTGGGCAGTGGTAACGAGCAGTACACATTTATGGAGACATGGTAGTTAGCCATACATTTCAAATAGATGATGCATGCCCGAGAATGCCTTCAGCGTTCCTGATACGATAAAAAGAAACGAAAGAAACCCAACCTGCTTGAAGTGTTGAAGTTTTGAACAGACGCCATTGCCCCCTACATGGGAATGTACGCCTGGTGCAGTGTCGTACGCGGCCTTAAAAAGACTCAAGTAGTGCTTTCGACTCATAAAAGCCAGCGCTGAGGTACAATGGCGTTCTAGCCTTCGCTTTTAGAGCTTCAGAGCTTAAATCTCTCTGCATGATGATTGGGCCATCTCGCTCAAGAGCAAAAAGAACAACCATAGAGGCGGCGTCGGGATCATTGACTGGGACAGACGAGCTCACTCTTTGAGTAAAATCTGTGTAGTGATGATACGGCTGTGAAAAGTTGGCCTATGGTCCGGAATGATACGCGACGATCAGTGTTATGCCGATCAAATGTCGCGATAATCAGCTTCTGCAAGTATTCTATATTTCCCTTCATGGTGGTAGTGGAGAAGTTGTACAAGGAAACTTTATAAAGTTGAACATGGATATAGGCACACAAAATCCAGATACTACTAAAAACCTAAAGGATTTTGAATGAATTCCAAGGCACCTCCTACACTTCGCGTAGCTAAAGGAAGACCACCGTCCAGAGCTTTGCCTAGGTAATACTTGGCCTATAAGATCTGACAGCAGCTTAGTAGAGTACTGTACGGTGAGCGAGGCTGAAAAATGCGAAAGACGTCATCTGCGCCGTTAACCCTCCTCCCAGGCTATAAATTCGAATTTAGCACGGAAATGTGAAGCTCAACTCCTCATCTTTACAACGGTTAATGCCATGTCAACTGCGCTACAAACAATATATGACAGACTACATTTGCGCTCTTCCAGTCGACTTAGCAGCAGCGCAAGAGATTCTCCATTGCCGCAGATGATCAGATCTAGGCTCGCAGCAAGGGACCTCGATCACCCCTAGCGATTGGGAACCGAACAAGGACATTTGTGCTCTGTATGGCGATGGGTATTGTAGGATCTTACTTAAGATCAAAGGCATTTGCATAAGCAAATTTGTAAGAGTAAGCGAAGAGGGAATCACGAAGGAAATCATAGTCCTCTGCTAGTCTTTATCAGCGACCAACAAAAAGTTCTGGGGAATCTATATTTGAGTATGAGCTTTTTCCAGGATATCTGTGGCACGTTGCGAAACAGAAATAGAGTCAAGATTGACTGGATGTCCCAGCTAATGGTTCCTTCTGCTCAATCTCTAGCCATTCGTGACTTTAAGCAAAAGCTCTTCACTTCTTTCCTGCGGCGATGATGAGAGCACTTTCTGCGACTACAAATGGATCAGGAGTCCTGATACAAGGGCAAGGGAAAAGAAAAGACGTTTTCTTGAAGAAATCTTCCAACTGCGTGGCAGTAGGTCGATTAACAGGCAAGAAATCCAACATCGTTGCCACGAAACTTCCTAGATCATACAGCTCCCCCTTTGTCAGTAAGTCCCGATAATATTCTATAGCGAGACATGCTTTGATGACAAATTGCTGGACCACTGATACGTTTTTGTAATAGGAAGCATCTCCGTATTTGTTTCTTGATCGGATACTCCACAGATTTGACCAAAAATCTGGAGGAGGATTCGACAGGTAGGATAAGTCATCGATCTCTTTTATGTTGGCATTATCTTGTTTCGAGCATGAGTCCTCTTCAATTGACCGCAGCTGTATTTCGTTCGCTTTTTGGGACGTGATCGTCATATTTGCGAGGGCAGCAATCATTTCCGTGAATACACACCCCAGACTGAAAACATCAGCCGAGAGGCCCCTTGTTTCTTGATAGACCACTTCTGGTGCTGCATAAGTCATTGTGAATGATACCGGAGTGTCGGTGTCTAGGACCTCGTCCATGCCGTAATATCGAGAGATCCCAAAATCAGCAATAATGACCTTGTACCTGAGAAGGACTGGAAAGTTGGGACGCCTCCGGAGTCCAGCTGGTCCCATATCCTTGACTAGAATATTCATCGGTTTTATGTCTAAGTGTTTCGTGCGCGCGCCATGTATGAAGTTGAGAGACGAGGATAAGCACCCAAAGAAGGCCCTCAAAGAACGCTCCATAGTTTTGTCCTTCATGTCTAGCATCTCTTTAAGGAAATCCTTCAGGTTCCATTCAGCAACAGGGTATAACAAGATAGATAGATCCTTTGCCAGTGTATATGTCCCAATCACCTGTATTATATGAGTGTGCTTGAGACGTTGCAGATGTTCCACTTCTTTGATCGCATCTTCCCGCGATATCTTTCGTCGACAGCTGATCGTCTTCCGCGCCAACAAAATCCGTCGACAGAGGACACTCTCGACGACTGCATGCGCCATGTGGCCAAGGATTTTCACCGGCAGTAATGGTAAGTCGAAGGCCTCGTTAAGTTGGTACTCAGCATGCTGACCACGTCCAGACCAGTTAAGTTCGTCAAACTCGCCGACAAGAAGGTTACGTTCCTCCAAGAACTTTTTCCATTCCGACTTTTGGTCTGGTTTAGTACGATGTAATGATTCATTGAGGCTGTATGCTTCAGTGCCTCTTTCATTACACTTCGTTCAGATTATGAATATCTTGACAAAAATGACTTAGCCGAGACGTAGCTCCAGGCTCCACTGCTGTATCGGGCGGCATCTCTATGGCTCAAAAAGCTTGATCGTGCAGCGAAAAAATTTCTCGGCTTCTCCTTGAGTCAACGCTAACAACACTTCTCCTTTCGGAAGGGTCATTGGCGTCAACATAGTCCCTAGATAGTTCGTCTCGATTAATTGGGACATGCTTGGCGTCCATTGATTCTGTATTGTATGCCAACTCAGCGAGCTCATCAATCTCATGCAAAATCGATGCTGAGTCATCATTATTAGACTCGCTACACGAATGAGCAGCCACTGACGCAGATGTATGTGATGTCTTCTCCTGTCCGGATTGCGAATAGAGCTCATCGGAATCTCCAAGTTGCAACCCTGCGCCATCAGAATTTGGGTGCCCAGCCGTGCCCATTGCCGCGGCACTGTCGAGTGCAACCAGAGTCCCATTGATTACACAACTGGAGCGATTTGACTTCTTGCTCACTTGATCCATGATATTAGTATCTGAATGATGAAGATTAAAGTCTATCACAGTGTTTTTCAAGGTAAAAGTGATCAGGCTGAAGGCAAAATCTCAGCCGTGGGAGAACAGCTGACGCTCGGCGTAACCTCGGGTTATGCTTATCTCATAAATCATGCACAGATTATAGGTGAGCAGACACCTCAAAGACCCAAGCCGATATCTTAGGTCTAAGCTTCGCTGTCCTCAGTTATCAGATTATCCTATATGGTTAGTATCTATTTAGCCAAAAAAGTAAGCAGGAGAAAGAAGCCCTGGTTTCCGGCTCAGATTCCTGATGGTGCACACCTGAAGAGTCGAAAACCCTGAAAGGATATATGAGTCGTTGGACTGTTGCGTAGAGCTTATCGCCGTCAACATACTCATACAAGAAGCTCTCGTGGTCGGCAACATGACCATTTTAAGCCATCGCGAATCGCGCGTTTCCTTACGAAATTCCGCAGCTGCTTGATGGCGGACTTGTCAGGTGGCTGTCCGTGATATGATTGGCTGCGATCTAGAATGCGAGCCTTAACCTCAGGATGCAGAGTGGGGTACCTCGTTTTGACAAGGATTCGTGATTGGTACACCTCAACATACAGCCGCCGACACAGCCACTCAACGTGGCAGGCCCCGCCTCAACAAAGGGTGTATAGCCAACACAGCCTACGGAGAGCGAGCAAGCTAGAATCGAAATCGTCGGACTCCAGCCTCAGTCTTGTCGAGTCGAAGGCTATATGACTCGTTCGCGGCCCTCTTTTCTTCTACCATAGACCAGGACGATGCAATCATGGAAGCGCTTGTGGCTGTCGGGCTCGCTGGCAATGTTATGCAATTCGTGCAGTTTTCCTCCAAGCTTATTTCCATCGCTGCTGAGATCAAGAAAAAGGGTGGGCCTTCTTCCCTTCCGGAGCTCCAAACCCTTTCCAAGAGCCTCACGCAGCAGGCTGAGATTATCGCGACACGATTAGAAGGGAGCAAGAAGCCATATGAAAAGGAAGAGCAGGTTGGTTACCAATTATCGGCACCTACATCACGATAGTCTGCCTCGCTAACGGCCCTTAGTATTTACTAGAAGTAGCTAAAGAATGCAAAGAAGCCGGCGAAGGCTTTGTCGCCTACATTGACAGACTCATCAACGAGACCAGCGCTTCAAACCTTATAAACAGCGTGAGAGCGAGTGTCAAGTTTCAATGGCATCATGACCGGATCGAGGCGTATACTTCGAAGCTTGAGAAGCTTCAGAGCTCGCTTACCCTGGCTACGACTCTGGCTCTACGTTCGAGAACCATCGGAAATAACAAAGAAGTCATCTCTCATCTCAAGCTCCTGCAGGACGGGAACGGAGCTCTTCAAAAAAACCATGATAGGGTTCTCGAACTAACACGAACAACAAATGCAGTCCTCAAGGAGCAATCCGGACCAAAGCTAAACGCTATACAGAGCCAAGTAGAAGACTGTCTCAAAAGTATCGAATCATTGCGAAGCGATATGAAAAGGACTCGAGAAACAAATATTATGTATTGGTTGGATTTTCGCCAAAGGACCTGGAGATATGACGAGGTGGAAGCGGCCTACCAAAAAACGTTTGAATGGATTTTCAAGGACGACACCGATGACACTCCATGGAACAGTTTCGTGGATTATCTCTCCGGGACCGAAGTCTCACTACCATATTTCATTAATGGTAAGGCTGGTAGTGGAAAGTCAACCTTGATGAAATTCATTACAGGCCATACGCGAACCATGGTAGCTCTGCGCAAGTGGGCCGGCGATCACGAGCTCTTAGTACTGAACTTCTTCTTCTGGAATCTCGGCACTGATCTACAGAAAAATCATGTAGGCATGCTGCGAGCACTGTTACACAGTATATTAGAGAAGTACCCAGAATTTATTCCGGTTGTATTTCCACGGCTGTACTGCAACTCAAAGCGGCTAGACAAGGAGGAGGCGCCCTCTTATGCCGAGCTCAAATCTGCTTTCGAACTTCTGCAAACAAGAAGCGCTAAATTTCTTCGGCTGTGTATATTTATCGACGGCGTTGACGAGTTTGAAGGAGATCATCGAGACATGGCGATGTTCCTTTGCTCTCTAGCGTCGCCACACATCAAAGTTGTGGTCTCCAGCAGACCTATCAACGCATGTCTCCGCGCATTTCATCAATGCCCAACGCTTCATCTCCAAGACCTTACCCGTCATGATATGGAGCTCTTCATAGAAGGTCAACTTTGTTCGAACTCCATAATGAATGATCTCCGGAACGAATCACCAGAAGAATCATCACAACTGATCGAGGGCATCAAGGTGAAAGCTGAAGGTGTCTTTCTTTGGGTAAAACTTGTCGTTCGAATCTTACTACGGGGACTAGAAGACGGCGATGACATCTCGGATCTTATGGAAAAGCTACGATCGCTGCCGTCGGACTTACGAACCTTGTACTCTCGTATGATGCAAAAGATGCAACCAGAATATCAGGTGCAGGCTTCCCAGATATTCCAGATATTTGAACACTGGCGGAAGATGACTCATAATGAATCGCTTGAGTCCATTGCTCTCGCTTTCGCAGTGCATCCCCCGTCCTTCGGCCTCAAGCTACCAGTCGCCCTTATCGAGGAAATGGAAAAAAACCGTCTCATTGAAAGACTCGAAGCGCGAATTCGAAGCCGCTGCTGTGGCCTTCTGGAGGTCCGCAAAGTTAGTGCAAAGAAGCCCAATGGCTCAGATCAGAAAGTAGTCATGTATCTGCACCGCACTGTGGCTGAGTTTCTTACCGTTGAGAAAATGTGGGACGATATTCGCTCTCTGACTCAAGGTACCAAGTTTGATCCAGTGATCAGCCTTGCATTTGGGTTTCTCTGTATGCTCAAAACCTCGGATTTTGTCCCAAGTTCGAAGAATGATACGGTCACACAAAACTTATTCCTAGCCACAGCGCTTGGCTGCAGTATCCCTGATGACCAGCCTGATCTGATCACAAGGCATCTTCTCGCGCTTGACGAAGCCATGACGGTGGCTATGTCGCAGGCAAGCAAGACAAAGCAATGGGCGCAAATGATGAATTCCACCTTTTATCGCTACGAACTGGCCCCGGTTTCTATGTCTTTCCGATGTTTACAAGATAACCAAAAGCACCACTGGTCTGTTTACTTTGAAAAGTTCCTCATTCGAATTGACACAATTTCCGTCTCCGACGAGGAATGGCTTTGTGCACATGCGAATCTGGACACCTGGGCTGCATATAGCGCACATTTCAAATATCTCGAATTAATTCATAAAAGTGAGCAAGACGCAGGAATGGACGAACCTTCAACCCCTATTCCCGTCTTGATCTTATTCGCACTCAGCAGTTGGAGAGATCGGCCTTACACCCTTTCCGTCCGATCAGCGACTTTAACATACCTACTTACTTATCTCCAACAAATTTCAGAAGACGGAATCGAGACAGAAATCTGTGGCAGAACATTGTGGAATCACGCTGTGATTTTAGCACACCACCTTCTAAAGTTAGAAAAAAATGGAGCCGAAAACCGCGTCATCGACGCAGGTGAAATACTCAAAGTTTTTCTTTCTTTTGCGAAAAATCCGAAGGCAATAATAAACAAGAATGTGCAGAGCCAAAGATACTCGGCCACGCCACGGGAGATGATTCATAAAGTTATAGTAGGGGGTCGATATTCAAATGCGCCTTGGGAGTTGAGAGAACAATACGCTAGCTTACATCCTCTTGTATCGTGAGCCATGAAGGTCAAGTTTATGATTCCATTATCTATTTGCAGACGTTTCTGTGAGTGGGGTAGAAGGAGAGTTCACTGTGCTAAGCATCGTCTGCGGCAAGCTTTATTCTCAAGCTTGGATAGCATATCGATTCGGCAGCCAACTACTTTCGAATTCTGTCACCGCCATTACATGAGCACTCCGTGGGCCGTCCATAATATAAAGCACCTCCTGAATCGTTGCATCCAGGCCATAAAACTCAAACATCTTTGTCTAGGCGTCACACCATCTACTTCAAATACTCACGCACAACGGCAGATCTGCTTATAAAGCAATCAACGAACAGGCTCATAGCACAGCTTTTGGAGAAGCTACTTTTAAAAACATTGAGAGCACCAAAAAAGTGTATAAACATCGGCATAGAAAGTTGGGGTGAAGAAGCCGACGTTGATGGTATCACCGCACTTACTAGGTAAAGAAAGACGAGGCTTTATCTGAATGAGGGTTGACTGTTTCGTCACAGGGCCAGGCATTAGCATTACAAAGATTTTATATGATGACAATAGCGAAAAATAAAGCTCTGTCCAGCGACATGGAATAAGTGACTTGTTCACTAACAAAGTTACGAGAGTTTTGGAGCAGGACAGTCATTTAAGCTTAAACACCTATGGACAACTCTTCTTAATTATTGAAATCTACGTTACTTAATGGCTAGTGGTCATGTGCATGACTCTATACTATGTTCATCTCTTTTCCTTCTCTACCTGTCGCAGTTCCTCCACCCAGTCTATTCTCCTAGGGTGTTATGAGCCGAAACCAAGTAGACCTTGCTCTATATCTAGCTAGTCTTGTATAGCGCTAATTCTATTGCGGGTAGAAGCTCAGCTGAAGTTCCAGCGATTACTTTTCAATGGTCTAGTGATGATTCGGGACACAATCTTAGATAAGTATTATCACTTGATGAAGTTATTTACTATATCTCTTCGCGTCATTCGAAGTAACAGGCAGATGGACTGTAGAGATCCAGCTATAATGGCATCATGCAACGTAGAATTTACAAGGGATGGGAGAGTATTAAATTAAAAGGAACGTTTTCTTATATTTCTGGAACGGGTTTTTCTAACCAATATACTCTTTGAGCTTCTGTGCAATACTATCTAGTTTTGATAGAGCATAAAATGGATGTAGTGCAGTGACTTTCTTCATGGATCGCTTTCACTACGATGTAGATATGTCTAAGAGAGGGCGCAAAGATTAGGTTGATACCTTATATTATCACGATTTTCGCTATAAGTACGTGGTTTTAGGAAGGTGGCTGGAAGTCCAGAAAGGCTTCAAGCCTAGCTCTTTTCTCCCGTTAATCGTGATGATTTATTTTCGCCCCAATTGTGTAACGTTTCACTATTTAGGCTGAAGTTTCAGCTCTAGGCATATAAGATGCAGCCACTATTCAGACTAACCTATCGATCCATTGCCCCTCAGATTATTGCCTCGGTAGGCGTTTTTGTCGCTGCCCTAGCGAGTCGCTTGTGAATCGATCGGATGAGAGGAATTTTGAGTGGACGATAAAAAATGTGGAGACCGGGCTGAGTTCTCAAAATAGGCGAAGGCCCTCAAAGTGAACGACATGCCTCAAATTCGATGATGACGTATGCAAGTGATACGAATGTGCTCTGCCGTCTCAGCCTCTCCCCATATAAAAGCTCCATGTCTGAGCTTATACCTGCGAACTAGTCTTCAGCCTTGCACTATGTTCAACCACTCTTTCTGCACAGAGAATCGAACACTCGAAGGGATACCTGAATACTCCGATATATCCGGCATAGGTGTGAGTGGAAGGCTTGCTTGAAGCTGACATAACTCTACCCTTGCTGACCTCATCTTAGGTTGTCATAGGCTATACAGCCACCGCCGGCATAACCGTGTTCATTATCACGGGCTACTATTTTGTTGCTCATGATCCTGGACTGGACCCTTTTCGGAGCAATGATAAATCTGTGCAGCAGCAGGTGCCTTATACCCCTCATCCAGTCGACGAACTGATGCTTCGTCGTGCACGAGGCCTTTGGAGAAAAATCCGCAAGATCAAATCAGAAGGAAACAAAAAGACGATAGAATCAGCAAACAGAAAGAGTGGACTTGAAAGAGCGCTGCTCAAGGTACTGGCTCTAATCTTGGTGAATATGGCACGCATAACTGACCCACGCTAGTGTGTTCTCACAATGAGCGATTTACAGATCTTGACTGGGCTTTCCATATTGATAAGCGGATATGCTCAATTGGACCGTGGCCTTTCCTTTTATCATTGGCATCTCATGGTCTACCTAGCGTGGTTCTGCAGTCTCACCCACTTATCATGCCTTACTTTTCTAAGAAATCACTTGTACAACCATCCAGGGGAGCGCATATGGAGACTTATAGGAATGGGAACTCTTGTTATATTGCTTATTGTAGCACTTCTTCCCACGGGTAACTACAATTCCACTGATCCGGCAGATTATGCGATTTGCTCGTTTCTGCATTTGGCACCGAAATCGAAAAATCGAACCATCGATTATAGGAATCGAATTTACAATCTTGGGGGAGAACTTGACTATGCGGCTATGATCATTTCTGTTTTGCTAGTGGGATTTGGCTTCCTATCGAGAGTCGTCAGGCTACACCGAAGCCTCGCCGTTGGCATTATAGCTGCAGGCCGAACATATATTAGCGAGCGTAGTCTTACCTTTCTTCGCAACCTCTATCGGAAATGTAAGGAAGTACCAGATCCGCCGCCTCGAGGCCAAGAAAGGGGAAGTGTATCATCGCTCCTAAGAAAATCAAGCTTGAGAATCTTGTGTTTCTATCGACCACTCCTGGCTATATACCTTACAATTCGCGTAATAGCGGATCTCTGGTCATCGCTAATCCTTGAGGTGAGCACCGCTCTCTACCTTTATCACCGTCTATGAAATCATTACGCGAAAGGCTGATATCTTAAGTTATGGTGGTTAATAGTAAGCTTTGCCTGGGGTGTGTTCAATATCAGTCTCAGTTTGGAGGACGGCCCGGACCCCCAAAATTGGACATTCGGGCAGATTGTTCCTGTGATCCTACTTCTTGCGCCTGTGCTCAGCATAATCGAATTGCTATTCGGTAACTCGAGATTCTATCATACTCATAAATTTGAGTTGACATGATCACAGATTCTTCTAGCGATGAAAAACTAATCGCCGGTACAAAGGAGGGTGTCGAACAGCTTGAGACCCCTCCACGAACGGAAACAAGCGAGATAGTAGCCAGTATGAATTCGGCGCCACCAGATGGCGTTCATGATGGTCCGGATCATGATTATTATCAGGAACCATGGTTTCAATCGTTCATTTCATACTTCCTCTTTGTGATTGCCTTTCTCAGTGCTTTTATACTCTTAATCCCTTCCCCAAAGAAAGGAGAGAATTTGAGATCTCTGATACCGGAGGCCAATTTCCTAACCTGGTTACCACTTGCCGTTTGGTTAAGTGCAATCAATTTCGTCTTGTACTCTCTCATTCTAGAAGGGCTCCAAATCAAACCTTGGCTGAAATGGAGCTTCTGCTGGGGTTCTAGTTTTGTTGTCTATGTTCTTTTCTGCCTTGTGGTCTTTCGACTTGCCTACTTCACTGGATTTGGAGTTCTCCAGTTCTGCTACTTGCTAACGTGCGCCTGGCTGGCCGCGAAAGCGCAGCTAACATAGCAAAGCCGTAGGCAGATCTCAGGCTATAAGAATATGACTGAAGCTATGTTGAATCAAACAGACTAAAGCAGTGAACGAGTTGCTCCAAAGTGTATATATTTAGTATAGGAGGTCGTAAGTCAAAGTTCATAAAAATCTTCAAGCACAAACTACTCATTCCGGCTGCTATCCTTGCATCCCAGTGAGAGGCGAGGAACGACGAATATCCTTTATTTCAAATCCCATCTCTTAGCCAGTGTTTATAATAGCTATTCATTTATCATATGTATTATTGGTTCATAGGTATTAGCTTTGCGTATTGAGACCGATGACATCTCAAGTTTGACTGAGAGTAGGGGCAAAGTATTCAATATTGATTACATATGATGTCCATATAATACCATGTAATTACCAGAAGAATCTAGGAAAGAATGTTTGGAATATTTCTGAGGCTGAATCTTGAGGGAAGTAGTATTCATTTATAAGAAAGCTAAGAAAATACCTAATCCAGATATCAGTATATGCATAGGACTTGGGGCTAATGTGTGATAATTGTCTTTTGCGGATAAGGATCTCTATCCATAACATTATTGGTCTAATAGCTGAGCTTGACACTACAGTTTTATTAGCGCATCATGTTTGTTATGTACAACGACATGTATCTAACTCACCATCTGCCAATAAACGCCCCTCTTCCTCAGCAATCCTTGATGATGACCTTTTTCCAACACTTTCCCGCTGCCAAGAACAAAAATGACATCTGCCTTCTGAATTGTAGCAAGACGATGGGCGACGGCGATGACAGTGCGTCCGCCCTCGCCTGCCACACGCTCAATAGCTTCTTGCACTAACTTCTCGGATTCGGAATCGAGTGAAGATGTTGCTTCATCCAGTAACAAGAGTTTTGGTTTGCGAAGCAATGCGCGAGCAAGACTCAAGCGCTGTTTTTGTCCTCCAGAGAGACTCATGCCTTTGGGTCCAAGACGGGTGGCGTAACCTTTGGTAGAGAGATGATAAAGTCGTGGATCTGTGCGTCGCGACATGCAGCTTCGATTTCTGCATCTGTTGCGACGTCGACGGAAAGGGCCACGTTCTCAAGAATGGTGCTTTCGTACAATGTTGGTTCCTGTGATACAAGACTAAGCTGCCTTCTATAGGAAGCGGGTTTAAGGCTGGTGATATCTTGGTTGTTGTAAAGTATGGTGCCGTGGGACGGATCGTAGAAACGCTCCAGTAGGGAAATGATCGTTGATTTGCCGCAGCTCTATCATTGAATTAGCCGATATTGAGATGCGACCTTTAAAAAATATGCTAGAAACTTACCGAAGCACCAACAAGCGCGGCGAACTGGCCAGCTTCAACCTTCAGGCTCAACTTCGAAAACACCGGGACCTCACGCGACTTGTATGTAAAGTCAACATTTCGAAACTCAACACTGACGGCCTTTTCTTCCTCTCGGATTTTGGTCCATGCCTTCCGTCCTTCTTTTAGTGCCGCTCGCGTACTCAAAATGCGATTTGCTGCACCTGTAGCCTGCGCCATATTAGGCGCGACAGAAAAACACATTCCCGCTGCCGCAGACCCAAAGATTATTCCCATAAAGACGACAAAGAACTTTACAACATCGTACTCTCTTCTAGCCAACAACGTGCCGCCATACCAAAACGCCAAAGCATTGCATGCTAATTCGAGGCTATCGCTTGCTGCAAAGACTAGCATGTTGACTTTGGCAGACCGAAATGCATCCCTGACATGTCTCTTCAAAGGATTATCGTAGCGGTTGCCAATTACATCTTCCATCATTAGGGTAATTACCGTACGGAATGCGCCAACGGCTTCAGAAGCAAATTTACTACTGTTGTCGAACACTTTGGCATTCTCAGTCTCGTACTGGATCTCCATGCGCATGCGTATGTATCCAGCAGCTAGGATGATTGGCGTGGCGGAGAAGAAACCAACGAGACTTAGTTTCCAGCCATATACGAAAGAAATAATGGTGCAGCCAACAAGGTTGATAGCTGCAATGAGTACAAAGGACATTTCGGTGGACATGAGCTGTTGCAGCTACACGCAGTCGGAACTTAATCGAGACGTTAAGGACCCAGGATTGTGACCTACGTCGTCAAAGAAAGGAATACGCCTGCGTATCATGCTGATGAGATACTCTTGCCGATAATGACGTGTTAAGACGACCGAAATGAGATGCGTAGCGATGCCGAGAATGAAGTAAGCCACGCCGGTACCCGCAGCTAGGACACCGAACATGCCTGCATAGAAGTTTCCTTCGCTCACCAGGCGTTCGCCACTGTAAGTGAAGACCTGGATGACGTTGGCAAAAACGTATGCTAGGAGCGGATGGACAGCTCCAGCTGTGAGAATGCCGACAATCGCCATGCTGTAGAGCACCCAATGTTTGCGCTGTTCGAACAGAAGAAGTCCGAAGCTGTTGAAAAGTCCAGTAGGTTTATACTCTGTACCGTCCATGAAACGGTCACTAGCTTCCTTATGTTCAAAAGATGTCACTGGTTCAGCATTTGTAATTGTTTCAAATGGAGAATTCTCAACAGTCTCTTCTTCTGCCTCCAAAGCAAGGCTTTGAGTTGCAACTAAGCCTCGGTATACCCCAAGGTCTATGCTCATTAACTCATCATGAGTACCTTGTTCAATGAGCTTGCCTTGTCGCAAGACAACAATCTTGTCAGCCCGCCTGATAGTGGAGAGACGATGGGCGATGACAATGGTGGTACGGTTTTTTGACACGCGATCAAGCGCTTGCTGAACGATTCGTTCCATGCGCACATCGATGGCACTCGTAGCTTCATCTAGAATCAATATCGGTGGGCGTTTGATGATGCTTCGAGCAATAGCAATACGTTGTCGTTGGCCACCAGAAAGCTTGATGCCACTCTCTCCGACAAGCGTGTCGTAGCCCTGCGGTAGGCTTAATATGAATTCTTCAGCGTAGGTTTTGCGGCACGCATCTTTGACCATCTTCATCTTTTGTTCCTTTGAGAAACCTTCGTAACGTGTTCCGCAAAGCCCGAAGACGACATTGTTGTACAGTGTGTCGTTGAAAAGGAATGGTTCTTGCTGCACGAGACCAATTTGTGCGCGCCACCACTTGAGGTCGACTTTACGTAGATCTGTACCTCGCACCCTGATGGTCCCGGTAGATGTGTTTGGCCCAAGATCGAGCTCCTTATCTTTCTCGTCGCTTACACTAGGTGAGCTTTTATCTTTCTCATTTTCTACCCTGTGTCTCTCTTTGAACCGTTTTAACGTTTTGCACGGTAACTCTTCCTCAACTTGCGCGTAGGCCGCAGCAGGGCTCGTAATTTCAACAGGCGTTTTCACTGCTGTGGTTCCAAGTAGCTCATACCATCTCTGGATAAGGCTGATGATTGTCGATTTGCCTGAACCGGACGGTCCTACTATAGCGGTAACCTTGCCAGTCTCGAAAGTCAGATTCAAGTCATCGAGGACTTGAACGTTTGGTCGACCAGGATATGAGAATGCCACATTTTCAAACACGATGTCCGCATCACCTGTGATATCAGGCCCTTGAATGCCGGACGTATCCGGAGTCGGGGCATCGATTGTGGCAAAGAGTTCTGTGGCAGCTGAAGCAGCTTTCGCGATGGCGATAATCGGACTTGCAAGTCTACCGACATGTTGCACAGCCATCATGACGGAGAAAAGTACGACGGTGATGGCTCCCACGTCCGGTATCTTACCTTCTGTGTACTGTTTAATGCCAAACCAAAATGAGATTGCGAACGTCCCATACATGGCAATCATGTTTGGAGACATCATCAAACCTATCAAAGGCGCAGCCCGCCTCTCATTACCGGCGGCTTTTTCAAGCATCTTCTCGTGCTGTCTTGCCAATTTAGCCTCCGCTCCAAATGCTACCACAATGTGCACAGAAGAGAACATCTCATAAGCCACGGCCGACGCATTTTCATGATATCTCTCCGTGATCTTGTGTATTCGTATGAACGGCGGGACAAGGAACCCGTAGATGACCAGCATGAAGGGCAAAGATGCGGAAGAAACGAGTGTCAGAAGCCAGCTTTTGATAAAGGCAACAACATATAGCGCGATGGCAAATGAGAAAGACTGGAACAACGTTGCAAAGTGTTGGGATATAGCGAGCTGGACAGTGTTCGAGGAGGTTGTGATGCGCGTAGAGACCTTCCCAGGGCTAATGTTGTCGACGACAGTAACAGGTTGAGAAAAGAGCGCGCGTAAGTACGCTAAACGAAGAGCAGCAGATATTCTTAACCCACTGATACGAACGGCGAGCTATTGGAAGCATATTAGTTGTAAGTGTCAAGAGTAGATACCGATGCTTACCATTGCGACATAAGATAACACAAACTTGCCAATAAATAGATAGACGATGTATAGTGCCAATCTGTTGATTTCGGCTTGGAATTCAGCTTGTGTCACCGTGGTTCCTTCTCTGAAGTAGTTTGTGAAATTACCAACCAGTTCACCTAGGGTCATTTCAGCATTATAAAATTCATTAGGGCTATCTTGAACAAACCGAAGACTATATTCATCAAGGGCATAGCAATTCCAGAGCCGATAGAGGTGGTGCAGCATGCTAAAATCAGGAAGAAGTCGAGCTTGGTTCCGTAAGAGTATACTCGCTAGGTGTCAAGTCAGCTGGTGAACGCTCGACGAGCAGTGACTTACGAAATAGTCCTTCAGGTCGCCCTCAGAAGCTCTCTGAGGTGACTTTCTAACGTTCTCATCTCCCACTGTCTTCTGTGCATTCCCGTCTCTAGCTGTTGCACCAGATTCATGGACCTGGAGTGCAGCTGCATCTTCTTGAGCAGTAGCTGCAAGTGGTGACACTGAGTTGGATCCGCTCATGGTTCCCATAGTAAAAAACGAATGGCCATCAAAGGACCAGAAATAAAAGAGTGTGCTTAGGAAATCTGTATAGGATGTATGGGTATAATAGTCTATATGCTAGGGCCAAGATTAGCGAATTATGGGAGTTCTTGGCGCATATCGTATCAGGACATCTCGCAGATTCTGTTCCAAAAGCGTAATATAAACGAGTGGCTGAGCACGGCGCAACTTCACCAGTAACATTGCTTGTATTAGGGCTATTATAACCCTTGGCGCAAGGCGAGTAGAGGGCGTGGCTCATCCTCCATAAATGTGTTATTATGGCATTTCTTATATCATTGATTTTGGTAGGGTGGCTGGAAAGTACCTCTATTACCATGGTACGGCGATATGCGCCTTGCTAAAGGGACGAGGCAACATAAGAACTCGAGTCTATTGAGGAACAGGAATCTGTACTACGGAGCTCAAATATTTCGCTACTTAAGGAGATCACGTTATCTGTCTCGTGCGAGAAGCACGTATGAGAAGCTCGTATGAACTTGTTGTAACCGATGCGCTCCTTGATTTTGATGGGTGCGTTTTCGACTATCGCCTACGCCGTCATGAGTCTATATTGGATTATCGTGTACACGGCGCGGCGAGCAGTCGGCTACCGGTACCAGCAGCAATTGTCTTCTGATTAAGATAGATTCCTAGCGGACTGGATCTTTGGTCAGCGGGCGTAAAGCTACGCTTTTTCGTATGTGCGTACGTGAGAGATAGCCAATCTCGCCTTACGTATCAATGTCCATTAACAAAACAATCAGCAAGCTAGAGCAAATGTCCTTTCAGAGTGAAAAGTTTGAGCTGGCTGGCGTATTACTGAATCAGCATTGTACAATCCTAATTAGCTGATCAGCTCATCATACATTGGATCGACTTCGTACACCAATGCAGTGTGATCAGCCTCTCCACATACAGGATCCTGTTGATTTTTGTTCAAGAATTTCTAGGATATTTACATGATGTTCTAATCCGTCAAAAAGTCAAAAGATTGTGCACAAGAGCTCCAGGCTATACTGCAGAAAGTAGGTAAGCGTATTGAAGCCCTGAGCATGGAGGTAGCTCTTACATATAATCAAATTACTTGATGAAACTTTTGTCTATCTATCAATAGCTCTGTACCAAAGAGTAAGCATATTCTAACCGATCACAATCAGTCACGGAGACTATCAAATATGCCGTCAGCCAAGCTGCTACTGCAGAGGCTCAGAAACCTACAGTTTTCGGCAAGACACAATCTTGTTATCCAGGGCATAATTATGCATATCGATACTATTAACTAAGATGCCGCAGGCACATAAGTTGATATCTCTACCAATCGACTAAAGAGAGCAATCGGGGGTGGAACTTGCGTGGGACGGTGCGTTACCATCAGTTGTAAAGCCTATCACTAACTGAAAACCAACATCTTATTTAGAAATGTTATGCCACAACATCTCTCGCGGTACAACATAATCTAGTAGAGCTATATATAAGTAGAAAAGTTGAGCTGGACAAGAATGCACTTGCAATAACGTAGATATCAAATATTGAAATACTTTTGTTATCTTCATATATCGCGTATAAATGGAAGTATAGATATAAAGACGACCCAAGGAACATCTGATGGTATCGCTGCGGTAAATAGTTGGGAGGCCTACATAGCCGTGAATTCTGGGTTATGGTGTGCCTGAATTAAGGCAAAATCAGCTATGCGCGTCGGGATTCTTGGCGGACCTGCGACCTGCAGCTGCACAGCCTTGACCCTGTGACATTACCGTATCTGACTGTTGAAAAGGGCGGCGAGGCGCTCGAGACCTTGGGGACTGGGCAATATCCTGGTAGCCTTTCAAAATCACGATCGTAGCCTCGCTTGGGGCTCTTACATTTCGTGAATACCACTCAATGATGCTGCGACCTCGCCAGGACACCTCAAAAGAATTCCAATGAGAAGAGTTTTCTCACACCTCCAGGATGTCGACAACAAAAACATTTGATGAGTATGCTACCTGGATTAATCCGAGTCCGGGTGACGAGTAAGTTGTAACGACCTTGGAGATGCTCGTTGTCGCCGTGCTGATGTAGACAGACCTCAGGATATAGCCCGTGAGGCCTATCAAACTGCGGTGAAGCAACTCCAAGTGGAGCTAAGTCACATTCGCAAAGCTCCAGTACCCATTGGAACTTCCGCCACCATACAAGATATTCAAGATGCCATAGGAGAGGCAAAGCAACAATACGAATCGAAGCCGAAGTCCCACCAAAAGGCGAGAGAATGGCTTGAAAAGCTCTCCTGCCGCGTTATGCATTACTCCCGAGCATTCGACACGATCGCATCGCACCATCAAGAGTATGTTGCTTTAGCATGGGGAGCTATCAAGCTTGTTTTGACTGTATGGATCGCCCAGTGAGGAACATGTCGAGTTGTAGTCGGACCTTTACTTACATCTAACCATTAGGGTATCATTAATCGCGCTGTCCTCATGCAGAAATTGTCGGAGGCCCTCGTTGCAATCGCCGATGTACTTCCACGAGCCGACCTGAACGCTGCACTTTATCCGACCAAGCTCATGGAGGCGGCACTGTCGAGGTTGTACGCTCACATAATACTGTTCTCCATACAATGTGTTCGGTGGTACAAAAGGAGTTCGGGTGGCCGACTTTGGTCAGCTCTCAAGGATCCATTTGAGCTTCAATATCACGATCTTGTTGAACATATCAAGCTATGTTCCGAGAACATCGATGCCATTGCAAATGCCGGATTAAGGGTCGAGTCACGACATGGTCATGGACTGTTGAAGCGGCATGATTCTCGATTGACTGAGGTTGATGCTAGGCTGATTGAAATGCAAAAGTCCATGACGAATTGTGAGGATTACATGAGACATCTCATGCATATCGGCACATCAAGTCAAACAACCATCGAGCGGATGAGCATTCATGTCTGTGCTACAGACAAACGAACTCAAAGGATAGAATTCCGCAAAGTTGTTGAGTTCTTTGCACCAAAGATTTTACCCGACACCGCTTTACTCAAAATTCGGTCTTTCGCTCGTCGCAACCCGGCCTGGAACCTGCCATCGTCTAACATTTCAAAGATCCAACGGACCTTGGGTGATTGGGCTTGGGCGAAGCACTCTCAGATCCTGATAGTTCGAGTCGGTTTACGAGGGCAACAGCAAGCAAAGTCGTTTGCAAGTGATGTTATCAACTTTATCAGCTCGAGCGCCCAACCTCTTTTCTGGTCGTTGTCCGTAACGAACGCCTCCGAACGTATCGAGTCAATAGCAGATGTCTTGAAAAGTATCATCTTTCAGTTATTACAGCGTATGGCAAGCCTGTTCAACGAATTCGAGGAGCAGCTGAACCTCTTGAAGATTCAGAGCCCTCATACCGAGCAGGAGTGGGCTGATCTGATCAGTCTGCTCCTGTCAAAAGTTCCCAAGGCTTTCATAATTCTGGAAACCCATGGTCTAAGCCAACTGTACCGACATGAGTCAGAGTGGGCTAACCGTTTCCTGAATCTATTGCAGACGATCATTGATCGCACTACTGCACTGGGGTCCAGGCTCAAGATACTTCTCGTCATGCATGTAGGGGTTACCAAGCTACAACCTGATTCGCCTAAGGACTGCAACCGCGTTGCGATATCGCTTCAGCCATCCAATCCGGTTCCCCCGCACCTCAGACACGTTGCGCGCCGAGGTGAGCTGCATATGAGGGGTTGAAAATCTCGGAGACCAAAGGTTTGAAGCTTAGGTAGGGGAAAGGTTAATATAGCCAGTTATAACAAGCGCTGTCATCTCAACGTTTAGACCATGGATGTTTACGTTCTATATCTTACACGGCCAGCATGACAAGTGCGACTCTGGAAATGTCATGACGAACTTGAGTGACACGGCCATAGTTCTACATCGCCCATAGGTCGTGCTGGGTATCTTGGATGGCCAAGTAGGCTGTTTGCCGACACCCCCAACTGTGAAGGTGTTATCAAAGGCACCCCTAAAAGACATGCAGTACCATTAGATAGCCAGGTAATTTTTTGAGTGATATAATCTAGCCCTTTCTTCCGGGAGACTTAAGCTGGCCGTGGCGGGGTGCAGGCGGGGCGCAAGCTGTGCAGAAAGGCTGAGTGCACTGGGACTGCAAGGCCGTGCGCACCTGCACATCAGGGCCTCATCGCTCGATTGACCTTTTCACTCCTAACGCGCTCGCGCACCATATCCACATCACAGAAGGCTCATCCCACTTCTTTTAATCGCTTGATATACATACATTTAGGAGACAAATGCTGAGACAGACTTTTACAACGTCAGATTTTGCCATATATGTGCTGGCGACTCCCTGCGCAGACATTCTCCGATTTGCAGCGTCAATAAAGGCACACAGCCAGTATGCAAGGATATCTTCCAGGCATTAGTATGCATACCAACGCGCCTTTTGCTAAGGATCTGATCAAAAGAAGGAAGCCCTGCGATGATACAGCAGCAGAGGAAGGCTCAGCGACTCATCAAACACGAGCAACTACATCAGCACACTCATGCTTCACGCGCTGCAGGTGCGACCAAGTTGGTCGCCCGACAGGTTGGAGGTGTCTTTGCTTTTCCGCATATGTCACGATTGGTGCCTGCCATACCATCACAGCGTCATGACGTTCTGCCCAAAGTCGAGCAAGCCCAAAACCAATATCACACTCGTCCACCAACACATGATAATGCCAATTCACGGTTCGACTGGTCTACAGAAATCAAGTTAAATTCCTTCTCTGATAACCAGACGGCTGTAAGTGTTATTCATGTGTCTTTGAAAGAAGAGAGGGCTGATGTCTTCCAGATTGAATTTCCTAAGTCCAGTAGCGTGCCTGCTCACAACAACGATCCTGGTGTTGAATCTTCCATTGAAAAGCATAATATGGATAGCAATCACAATATGCACAGGATCTATCCTAGGGCTGTCTCTACTACCGATGCCCATGGAACAAACCGAAGTAACAATCGACCCTTTGACAATACTAGCTTTAGAGGACCTTCCCATACTATCGATGCCCGGAATAAGATAGATACATCATATCCGTATCATCCCAATCATCCTACACCCCTATATCTGCCTTCCCTATCTACTAACTCGACAATCCCCTCTAGTTAAGAAAGTAACAATATATCTGCCGCCGCAGCTAAAAGCAGTAAATTGCTAAGAACAAGAAATATGCGGCCTAGACACGAAGGAATGTTGAGTGACAGACCAAAATGATGGAAACCGAAAAATGAGCTCAACTACACCGTCTCCTCTAACTATATAGCTGATCTAAAGACACGCTAAAGAACGTAGTATCTAATAGCTCTAGAAAAGGATAGCAAAGTATTAGTGTGCAAAGTTAGCGAGCCTTCTCTAGTGCTTGATGCAAATATTGGAGATAAGAATGTAGCTAAACAAGACTCCCTCTCTAACCAGGCTGTGCATAGTATAAGGATTAATCCTGCTAAGAATCCTAAGCCTAGCGCATTAAATAGTGGCCCTAACCCTAACCCTTGCACCTTCCCTACCCCCCTTCACTCTATCTTCCTACTACCTATAACAATCGCACCTTTAAGTCGGCTAGGAGATAACATGAGCCCTAACTCTTATAACTATTACCACCCCGATACCTATCTAATATCTATAAGAGTTACTAACCTTAGAGAGTAGTAATTATAGGGAACAACTATAACTAACTATACACGTCCTTTTATCTTAGGATAGCTCCTCTAGCACTAAAACCTATCTAAAACTGCTCCAACCCCTAGTATATAAAGTAGCTTAAATCCTTAGCTAGATAGATAGCTTTTTTATATTCTTCATACTAGACCTATAGGTGTAGAATTAACTAGGTTTTCCTAAGTCTCTACACACTCTTATATGCCTCTAAGTAGATTTACACCTAATATAGTTCCTTTTACTAACCTAAGTTAATATACTATCTTGCCTTTCCAGCACAGTGGGATCCGAAGCTTGGAATTCACGTGACTTGAAGTCGCGGC
>JADMIO011482837.1_pt1 | contig 26949 bp, 30 predicted proteins | sample 8958161 | NCBI WGS metagenome assembly JADMIO01 (sample SAMN16585339, study PRJNA669376) | soil metagenome | isolation source: Crop rotation soil | place: USA: Cullars Rotation, Alabama | collected 2011
GCGGCGGGGTGAAGCGCTACCTTACGGCCAAGCACGCCTGGCTCGCGGCGGAACGCCCGGGGGTGCGCCACACTCTGGTCGTGCCTGGGGCCCGGTCGGAAGCCGCGGGCGATGGCCTGGTCACCGTGCGGGCGCCCAAGCTGCCGTTCGGCGACGGTTACCGCTGGCCCTCCAACGTGAAGAAATGGGCCAACTGGATCGAGGCCATGGGACCCTCTGTGATCGAGGCGGGCGATCCCTACACGCCCGGCCAGGCCGCCCTGGAGGCTGGCCAGCGCATGGGCGTTCCGGTGGTGGGGTTCTGCCACTCCGATCCCGCCGCCCTCGCCGCCCTGCACCTGGGGGAGTGGGCCAAGACGCCGGTGCAGAAGCGCTGGGCGAAGCTGTTTTCCGAGTTCGACCGCGTGATCGCCCCGAGCAATTTCATCGCCAGCCGGCTGGCCGAGGCCGGCGTCGGCAAGGTGGTCTGCCGGCCCCTCGGGGTCGATGTCGACACCTTCCATCCCGACAGGCGCGACCGGGCGTGGCTGGTGCGCAAGCTCGGCCTGTCGGCGGACGCTCGCATCCTGGTGTTCGCGGGGCGGCCGGCGCGCGAGAAGAACATCGACGTCCTGATCCAGGCGGTCCAGCGGCTCGGCGCGCCCTACCAGCTGGTGCTGATCGGCGCCGGCGCGGGCCTTCCGGCCGAGGAGCGGGTGATTTCGCTGCCCTACGAGGCCAACCCCAAGGCCGTGGCGCGGTTGCTGGCCAGCTGCGACGCCTTCGTGCACGCCAACGATCGCGAACCCTTCGGCCTGATCGTGCTCGAGGCCATGGCGTCGGGGCTTCCGGTGGTCGGGGTCAATTCGGGTGGGGTGGCGGAGACTGTGGACGAGACCGTCGGACGCCTTGCGCGCTCGGCCCAGCCCAAGGCGTTCGCCGAGGCCGTGGAGAGCCTGTTCCGGGCGGATCGGGACGGACTGGCGGCCGCGGCCCGCGAGAAGGCCATTCGTCGCTTCGCCTGGGACCGGGTGTTCACCGACCTCGCCGAGGTCTACGGCGACCTGACCGGCGCGCCGGCCTTTTCCCAGGGCGCTGAAATCCTCGAATTTCCTCACACCGCCGTAGGCGGCTGAGCGCGGCGCAGGCGGCGCGCCTCCAAGACCTGCCACAGGATCACGATGGGCACGCCCAGCGTCAGGTCTCGCGCCCGGCGCATCAGCGACAGCGCCACCCCGGCCTGGGGCGGCAGGCCGAACAGGCGGCCCAGGAGGCCATAGGCGCCCTCCTGGACCCCGTAGGCGTTGGGGACGAAGAATGAGCCCGCGCGCACCGCCAGAATCAGCGCTTCCAGCAGGATGACCTTCGGCAGCGGCGCCGGCGCGCCCAGCAGATAGAGAGCCAGGGTCGACCAGCCCGCGCCGGCCAGCCAGGCGGTGAGGTGGAGCAGGAAGGCCGCCATCACCGGGCCGCGGCGGCCCCACAGGCGCTGGATGTCGGTGCGGATCTGCGCCGCCTCCCCGGCAAGGCCGTAGGGAACCTTGGCGCCGAAGCGCTCCACGGCTTTCAGCACGAGGCCCGGCGCGAAGACCAACCCGACGCCGCCGAGGGCGCAGAGCCCGAGCGCGGTCACGAATACCGGTACGAGCGACGCGCCGTTGGCGCCCGTGAGCGTGCCGAGCGCCACGACTCCGCCGATGGCGATGAAGGCGATGCCGGCGAACAGTTCCAATGACATGTCCACGACGGCCAGGGCGCCGGCCTCCGCGACCGCCACGCCGCTGGTCGACAGCACCCGCGCCCCGGCCACGGGACCCGCGAGGGTGGTGAAGGGCAGGGCCTGGACCACCCCGTCCCGCAGAAGGCGCGCCCAGATGAACTGTCCCAGGAGCCGCCGTCCGTCGGGGGCGAGAAGCCACCAGGCGCAGCCCAGCATCACCTGATAGGCCAGGGTGTAAAGGCACAGGAGCGCCAGGCCGCCGGCGCCGACCCGGGCCATGCCCGCCCACACCGCGCCCGCGCCCGCCCACAGCACGGCGACCAGCGCCAGGGCGACGCCAGCGACGGCCAGCATCAGGGCCCGGCGTTGCAACTTGCGGGAAGCGAGGGGAGGGGAGTCGGTCATCGAAGTCTCTTGATCCCGGAACGAACATCAACCATTCCAATGGCCTGGCCAGTTTTACCCGCACTGCGTGCACTGTGTCGTCGGCGCAATGGCTGAGCCCGGACTCGCCGCGGCTCGTGCAATCCTCGCCGGGGGCGGCTACAGGTCGGTTCGATGATCTTGCCCCGCGGCAACGCCTGTCTGGTGGACGCCACCATGCTGTATGCCCCCGAATCCGGGGGCGTGAAGCGTTATCTCAACGCCAAGCGCGACTGGCTGGCCGCCAGCCGGCCGGGCGTGCGCCATGCGCTGGTCGTTCCCGGAGCCCGGGACGGCTATGACGGGAGCGGCGCGTGGTCGATCTACACCACCCCGCTGCCGTTCGGAAAAGGCTACCGCTGGCCGCTGCGCAAGACGCCGTGGGTCCAGCGAATCGAGCGCGAGCGTCCGACCATCATCGAGGCGGGCGATCCCTACACCCCCGGGCTGGCCGCGCTCCGCGCCGGCGGCAAGCTCGGCGTGCCGGTCGTGGGCTTCTGCCATTCCGACATCTGGGCGCTCGCCACCCTGCACCTTGGCCAGTGGGCGGGCGCGACGGTGCGCAAGCGCTGGGGCCGGATCTATCGCCGCTTCGACGCCGTCCTGGCGCCCAGCCGTTATCTCGCCGAACGCCTCGAGGAGGCCGGCGCCCCCGGCTGCGAGGTGGTGCCGCTCGGCGTAGACCTCGTCACCTTCAGTCCGGCCCTGGCCGAGCAGGGCGCGCTCCGCGAGCGTCTCGGGGTCGCGCCGCACGAGAAGCTGCTGGTCTTCGCCGGCCGTGCCGCGGCGGAAAAGCGGATCGACGTGATGGTCGAGGCCGTGGAACGTCTCGGCGACGGCTATCGCCTGCTGCTGATCGGCTGCGGCCGGGCGGTGCCCGCCTCGCGATCGGTCGTCACTCTGCCGTTCGAGCGGGACAAGCGGCGGCTGGCCAGGATTCTGGCCAGCTGCGACGCCTTCCTGCACGCGAACCCCAACGAGGCGCTCGGCCTCGTCGTGCTCGAGGCCATGGCCTGCGGCCTGCCGGTCGTCGGCGTCGACGGCGGCGGCGTCGGGGAATCGGTGACCGCCGATACCGGTCAACTGGCGGCCGAGCCGACCGCGCCGGCCCTGGCGGAGGCGATCGAGGCGCTCTTCGCCCGCGATCTCGGCGTCATCTCGAAAGCCGCGCGCGCGCGGGTCGAGACCTTCTACGGCTGGGACCAGGCCTTCTCACGCATTTCCGCCATCTATGCCCGCCTGACCCAGGACGCGGCTTTCCTGGGCCCGGACGAGGTTCTCTACCCGGACGTCGCGCCGCCCTCCGCGGAGATGGTGGCGGAGTGAGCGCGCGGCCGCCTCGGGTGGTCCACATCCTGGCCCACTTCGACGACGAATATTGCGCCCTGCCGCTGATCATGAACCGCCACGCGGCGGGCGCGGACCAGCATTTCCTGTTCATGGCCGACTACGCCAGGCCCGACGCCGCCCGGCGCCGGCTCGAGGAGACCCGCGCGCAGATCCGGCGACTCGGGATCGATCCCAAACGGGTTCGCCATGTCGGCGCCGGGACGGGCGCCCTCGACGGCCAGGTCTGGCGCAACCTCGGTGTGGCGCGCGAGGCGCTCGCCGATGCGCTCAACGACATCGGGCCCGCCGATGAGCTGGTGGTCACCGCCTGGGAGGGCGGTCACGCCGACCACGATGGCTGCGCGGCGCTGGCGGTGAAGCTCTGGCAGGACGCCGGCGCGAGGGCGGCGCTGCGTCAGGTTTCGCTCTATCACGGGCGCCAGACCCCGGGGGTCCTGTTCAGGGGAGGCTCTCCCATTCCGGAGAACGGGCCCCACTCGAGGGTCCCCCTGACCCCACGGCAGTGGCGGCGGTTCGCGACGGCTGTCGGGGCGTACCCTTCCCAGCTGCACGTCTGGTCGACGCTGTGGCCTGCGATGTTCGCGAGTTTTCTACGCCACGGCTTCCGCTATCAGGACCTCGACCCGGCGCGCGTGCTGAAGCGGCCGCACGCCGGCCCGCTGCTCTACGAAAGGATGCGGCGCGCCCGCTACGACGAGGTCGCCGAACGGGTCCAGGACCTGTTTGGGCCATCTTGCGCAGTCTCCGGAACGGCGCCGTAATCCGCGCCTTCAGGGGAGGCGGCGGCCCATGTCAGAACCCAAGACCAAGCCGACCGGCGCAAGCGTCGCCGAGTTCATCGCCGCCGTGCCCGATCCGAAGCGCCGCGCCGACGCGGAGAAGGCGCTGGCCTTGCTCACCGAGGTTTCGGGCGAGACGGCGCTGATGTGGGGCCCGACCATCGTGGGCTTCGGCGCCTACCGTTACCTGGGCCCGAACAAGAAGCCGGTGGAATGGCCGGTGATCGGGTTCTCCCCGCGCAAGGCGGAACTCGTGTTCTACGTCGGAGCCGGGATGAGCGCGCGGCCGGAACTGCTTGATAAGATCGGCAAATACAAGCGCGGCGGCGGCTGTCTCTATCTCAAGCGCTTCGAAGACGCCGACCCGGCGGCCCTGCGTGCGCTTCTGCTCGCGACCATTGCGACGATGCACGAGCGGCATGAGATCGTGAAGCTGTGAGGTGGGCGCTATTTCTGGCTGGCGCTTTTGCCTGCATGGCAGCAACGCCGGCGCCCGTCAGCCGCTATCAGGCGCTTTCAAACTGTCGAGAAATCCGCCAGCCCGCTCCCGGTCCGAACGATAATCCCGACGTGGTTGTGAACCGTTGTTCGGGCATGGACGGATTGCAGGTCTGGGTGGCGTTCAGCGACAGCGCCAACATGCACATGGGCGTCGGAACACGGGAGAACTACGCCGGCGATTTCATGTCGGCGCGTACGCCGGGCTCGCCTCTGGAATGGCGCGGCGTGATGGAGGATGGCCGGTTCCGGCCCTTCGCGGTCATCGTCCGCTATGTCCACCCGGGCGAGAGATCGGGCACGCTCGCCGTTCTGGGTCTGTCGAGGGATCGGACAAGCTCCTGTCTCCTCGGCGAAGAGACCGGCCCTGACCAGAATCGACGCGCCCGCGAACGCGCCGACCGTGTCGCGGGCCACGGCTGCGGCTGACCGGTCAGATCGCCAGCGGCGGTTCCCCCTCGACAATCTGCTGCTTCAGGACCGGCGCCTGCCCCGGCTTCCACAGCGCCGCCGTATGGCGGACGCGGTAGGCGAGGGGGCCGCCGTCCGGTGTTGCCGCGGGCTCGCGCGGTGTGGGGATGCAGACGAACTCGACCTCCATCTCCTTCGCGCCGACCGTCACCACGCCGTAGCCATAGCCGCCGAGGTCCAGGAACGAGAGGTGGGGCGAGAGGTCGGGATTATGCTCGGCGAGGGCCGCTTTCATGTCGCCCGTCTTGCTGAGCGTCAGGGCGGCCTTCACGCCGTGCATGACCGTGAAGTTGTGCATGGGCAGGGGCGGGGCGCCGTCCGGCCGGTCGAGCAGATACAGCGGCCGCAAGGGGTTGGTCTTCTTGATGCTGTAGGGCTCGCCTTCGCCGGCGCCGGAAGAGGAGATGCCGGCCCCGACAAACTCGAGCATGACCGGCTCGAACTTCCCCGGCGGCAGGTGCTTGGCCACTCGTCCAGCGAAGAACGCGTGACGGTCGCCCGCCAGGCTGGCCACGCCGGTCACGCCCCTGGCCTTCAGGTGGTCGAGGATTTCGCCGCGCTCGTGGAAGAAGCCGGCCCAGTCGTCGGTCCTGAGCACCCCGAAACCCTTGCCTGCCCACGGTTCGGTCATCCCGGCCGGCAGGTTCTGCGGGTCCATGCGCTCTTCCAGCATGCCGATCGAATTGCCCCACACCTTCCAGCGCGCGTCGGACCTGGCCAGCCGGTCCAGGAACCAGCGCTTTTGCACCGCGCCGAGCATGGTCTGCGGCTCGCCGTCCTTGCGGGGGTTGGGCAGGGTCTTGCCGTCGTTGGTGACCAGGGTGGCGGGCGGGCCGCCCTCGTAGGCCCGCCCCGCGTCGAAAATCTCCACCAGTTCCTGCGGCGCGGCCGGAAAGCCCTTCGCCGGGAAAAAGGCGTCGGCCATGTTCCCGTTCAGCACGCCTTCGCACCGGTAAGACCGATTGTCGGTCAGGATCAGCTCGACGTTTTTGCCGAAGCGCAGGGCCCGGTAGAGCGTCAGCGACCCGATAGCGGCCAGATTGCTGGGATCGGTTCCCAGGCCCACCGCGTCGACGGGCCCGACCTCGGCGCCCTTGGGAACCACGGCGTCCTTCACCACCGGCGCGGTGAAGCGGTCGAGGCTGCGGTCACCGCCAGCCTTCACCACCCGCGCGGGCTGGAATTCGAACCAGGCCTGGCAGGCCGCCACCTTTCGCGAGGGGGCGAACCGGACCGAAGGCCCAAAGCGTTGCCAGCTCTGCCAGCCCTGCCACGAGAACTCGTGGTTGTCCCAGATGCACACGAACGGCCAGCGGGCCCGGGCGTCCTGCAGGTCCTCGTCGGCCAGATAGCCCTGGTACAGCGCGCGGTAGTCCGCCAGATCGACGGGGACGTGGAAGTCGGCGATTTTCTCGCCCGTCGGGAAGCGGACGATGTCGCGGATCTTGCGCGAGAAGTAGCCCTGCTTGCGGTCTTCCGGATACCAGACCAGCTCGTAGACGAAGTCGCCCAGGTGCAGGACGAAGCCGAGCTGCTCGGCCGGCGGACGGGCCCGATCCTCGAAGATCATCCGCTTGTAGGCGTTGTTGTAGCCCACGTTCTGGTTCTGGCAGCTGGCGAAGGCGAAGCGCACCGGCGCGTCGCTGTTCGTGGCCGGCGCGGTGATGGTGCGACCGACGCGGCTGCCGGAACCGGTCTCGTCGGTGAAACGGTAAAAATAGACGTGGGCCGGCTTCAGGCCCGAGGCCATGACGCGGCACGTCCAGTTCAGGTCAGCGCTGATCCTGGCCTGGCGCGTGGCCACCACGCGGGTGAAGGCCTCGTCTTCGGCGATCTCGACGGTCAGACGGGCCGAGGCCTTGCCGTCCGAGGCGGGCGGACGGCGGGTCCACAGGATCGCCCCATCCGGCGCCGGGTCGCCCGATGCGACGCCCTGCGGAAAGACATCACGACGCTCACGCCACGGAATCGTGGACGCCCGCGCGGGGCCGGACGCCCAGACGAGCGATGCGCCGCAGGCCGCGGCCGCAGCAAGCGCCTCGCGGCGGTTCATCTGAGTCATGAAGGCCTCCCTTTGCCGGGAACCATCATTTCTCAGCGGACGTCACTTGTCTTGAATTAGTGCGCCGCGATTGAATTAAGTCTTTGTCAGAATCGGGCGCGCGCGGCGGCGCGGCGGCGGCAGATTCAGACCTGAATAAGGACTTGAGGGAAAATGGCGCGAGTGACGGGGCTCGAACCCGCGACCTCCGGCGTGACAGGCCGGCACTCTAACCAACTGAGCTACACCCGCGCATTTTCCGGCTCGGAGCGGATGGGCGGCCCCGGCGAGGGGCGTGACATAGGGGAGGCTCCCGGACAGGTCAAGCGCCGTTCGGTCGCGGCAGCACAATGCCGCGCGGCGGGCTAGGATGGCGCCCTGAGTCGAGTACGGAACGGGGACTGTCGGCGCGTGCGCATCATCGATGGGATCGGGGCGGAGCTGAAGGCGGACCGGGGGGACCCGGGGCTGTTCCGCGCGCCCCGCAGCATCGCCCAGGTCGTCGGGCTCATCATCGCGCTCGGCGGATCGGCCCTCGTCATCTGGCTCAGGACCTCGGGCCTGGCCGGGTCGACGATTTTCGGCCAGCGGGCCATGTCGACGGCGGCCATGTGGGCGATCGCCGCGGTCATCCTGCTCTGGGTGGTGGTGGCTGAGCAACGGCCGCTGGCGTCGCTCGGGTTCCGGCGGCCGACTCTGCGCAGCCTGATCTGGGGCCTCGCGGCCGCCATCCTCGGTTTTCTCATCGCGACGGCGGCCGGCTGGCTGATCATGGGCGTGGCGCAACCGGCGGGCGGGCCGCCGCCCGAAAACCTCGGTCTGCTTCCCGACTGGATGCGGGCGCTCATGGTGCTGAGCTCGGGCTTTCTGGAGGAGACCCTCCTGATCGCCTACCCCCTGACCCGCCTGGCGTCCCTGACCGGATCCCGCTGGATCGCTCTGGCCCTGACCCTCGTGGTGTTCGTGGCCCTGCACATCCCGAGCCGCCCCGCGCTCGAACTGATTCCCGTGGTCCTGATCGGGGCGCTGATGGCCGGATTGCTGCTGTGGCGGCGGGACCTGTGGAGCAACGTCATCGGGCACTGCGCCATCGATTTCCTGCCCATCCTGATCCTGCCAATCCTCGCCCGGGCGCACGGTTGAGACCCTGGCCCCGACCCCTTGCCGCATAAACCGCCGTTCGCCCTCCAGCTTGTGTTTGAACCGGCGCAAACCGTGGTCTAAAAGCGCGCGATTCCGCCGCCTCGCCCCCTGCGCAGGCGGAGCGAGGCCCATCGATGAATGCGTTCCTGATTCAGTACCTGCCGATCGTGATCTTCTTCGCGATCGCGGCAGTCCTGGGGCTGGCCTTCCTGCTGGCCGCCGCCGTGTTTGCGCCGTCAAATCCGGACCCGGAAAAGAACTCGGCCTACGAGTGCGGCTTCAACGCCTTCGACGACGCCCGCATGAAGTTCGACGTCCGATTCTACCTGGTCTCGATCCTGTTCATCATCTTCGACCTCGAGGTGGCCTTCCTGTTCCCCTGGGCGGTGTCGATGTTCAGCCTGCCCAAGCCTGAAATGCAGTTCGCCTTCTGGTCGATGATGGCCTTCCTGGGCGTGCTGACCGTGGGCTTCATCTACGAATGGAAGAAGGGGGCCCTGGAATGGGAGTGAACGACAAACTCCTGGTCCCGGCCGGCTCCGCCGCCCGCGCCCGGGTCGAAGGCTTCGATCCCAAGGTCCACGACCGCTTCTTCGAGCAGGTCAACGCCGAGCTGACGGACAAGGGCTTCCTGGTCGCGGCCGCCGACGACGTCATCACCTGGGCCCGGACGGGTTCTTTGATGTGGATGACCTTTGGTCTCGCCTGCTGCGCGGTCGAGATGATGCAGGCGTCCATGCCGCGCTACGACCTGGAGCGCTTCGGCTTCGCGCCGCGCGCCAGCCCGCGCCAGTCCGACGTGATGATCGTGGCCGGCACGCTCTGTAACAAGATGGCCCCGGCGCTGCGCAAGGTCTACGACCAGATGCCGGAGCCGCGCTACGTGATCTCCATGGGCTCGTGCGCCAACGGCGGGGGCTACTACCACTACAGCTACAGCGTCGTGCGCGGCTGCGACCGGATCGTGCCGATCGACGTCTATGTGCCGGGCTGCCCGCCCACCGCCGAGGCGCTCGTCTACGGCGTGCTGCAGCTGCAGAAGAAGATCCGCCGCGAAGGCAACATCGTTCGCTGACGGAAGGGACCTGAGCGTGTCAGAACAACTCCAGGCCCTGGGTGAAGCGGTCAAAACCACGTGCCCGGAGGCGGTCACGGGCTTCCAGATCTCGTTCGGCGAGCTGACCCTCGAGGTCGAGCGCGACCGGGTGATCGAGGTGCTGGCGGCGCTTCGCGAGCAGTTCGGCTTCCAGCAGCTGATCGACATCTGCGGCGTCGACTGGCCCGACCGGCCCCGGCGGTTCGACGTGGTCTACCACCTGCTGTCGCTGACCAAGAACCTGCGCTGCCGCCTCAAGGTCCAGACCGACGAGGAGGCGCCAGTGCCCTCGGCCTCGGTGGTCTATCCGGCCGCCGACTGGTTCGAGCGCGAAGCCTTCGACATGTATGGCATCCTGTTCTCGGAGCACCCGGACCTGCGCCGGATCCTGACCGACTACGGCTTCTCCGGTTACCCCCTGCGCAAGGACTTCCCGATGACCGGGTACGTCGAGGTGCGCTGGGACGAGGAGAAGAAGCGGGTCGTCTACGAGCCGGTGAAGCTGGTCCAGGAGTTCCGCTCCTTCGACTTCATGTCCCCCTGGGAAGGCGCCGACTACATTCTTCCCGGCGACGAGAAGGCCGGCGCATGACGTTCGTCTCCTCATCCGTTATGGTCCCGCCGTCTGGGGGGATCAGCCATGACGAGATTGAACAGTGTGCGCTCGGGGCTCGGGTTCTTCCTGACCACGCTCGCGGGGGCGTTTCTGGGCGCGCTGGGCGGGCGCATGGCCGGGCTGTTCGGGCCGGCCGAGGTGCTGAAGGCCGACACCAAGATGTTCGGGCTCTATCTGCTGCTGGCCTTCGGGGTGCTGGTGGTGGGGATGAGCCTGCGCCGCATGGACGGCACGGAAATCCGCAGCGCCATGCTGGGCGCGGGCTCGGTGCTCATTTCCATGCCCCTGTCGCGGGTGGCGATCACCGGCGCGCCCTGGGACGAAAAGCTGGCCGGCGTCCTGACGCTGGGCGTGATCTGTCTGGTGCTGGGGCTGGCGGCGTCGTTCGCCTTCGCCAACCGCATCGAGGCGGCCCGGCCACACGAGGACTGACGGAGGGGCGCCTCGGCGGCGCCCTCCAAGACATTGCGAGAGGCTTGTGATGGCCGGTGATGGTTCAACCGATCTGGCCGCGGCCACGCTTGCGCACCAGGAAAACTTCGAGAACCGCAAGTTCACCCTGAACTTCGGCCCGCAGCATCCGGCCGCGCACGGCGTGCTGCGCCTTGTGCTCGAGCTGGACGGCGAGGTGATCGAGCGCGTCGATCCGCACATCGGCCTGCTGCACCGCGGCACGGAGAAGCTGATGGAGGCGCGAACCTACCTCCAGAACATCCCGTACTTCGACCGCCTCGACTATGTGGCGCCGATGAACCAGGAGCACGCCTTCTGCCTGGCCATCGAGAAGCTGCTGGACATCGAGGTGCCGGTCCGCGGCTCGCTGATCCGGGTGCTCTATTCCGAAATCGGCCGCATCCTGAACCACCTGCTCAACGTCACCACCCAGGCCATGGACGTGGGCGCGCTCACCCCGCCGCTGTGGGGTTTCGAAGAGCGCGAGAAGCTGATGGTGTTCTACGAGCGCGCCTGCGGCGCGCGCCTGCACGCCAACTACTTCCGTCCCGGCGGCGTGCACCAGGACCTGCCGCCGGACCTCATCGAGGACATCGACCGCTGGTGCGACGCCTTCCCGCGGGTGATGAAGGACCTCGAGAAGCTCGTCACCGAGAACCGCATCTTCAAGCAGCGCAACGTCGACATCGGCGTGGTGTCCAAGGAGCAGGCCTTCGCCTGGGGCTTCACCGGGGTGATGCTGCGCGGCTCGGGCGTGAAGTGGGATCTGCGGAAGTCCCAGCCCTACGAGCGCTACGACGAGTTCGACTTCGACATCGTGATCGGCAAGAGCGGCGACAACTGGGACCGCTATCTCGTCCGCATGGAAGAGATGCACCAGTCCGTGAAGATCATGAAGCAGTGCATTGAACGGCTGCGGAAAACGCCCGGCCCGGTCATGACCGTGGACAACAAGGTCGTCCCGCCCCGGCGCGGTGAGATGAAGCGCTCGATGGAGGCGCTGATCCACCACTTCAAGCTCTACACCGAAGGCTTCCGCGCCGGTCCCGGCGAGGTCTACGCCGCGGTCGAGGCCCCCAAGGGCGAGTTCGGCGTCTATCTGGTCGCCGACGGCTCCAACAAGCCCTACCGCTGCAAGATCCGCGCACCCGGCTTCCCGCACCTGCAGGCGCTGGACTGGATGACCCGCGGCCACCTCTTGGCCGACGTGCCCGCCGTGATCGGTTCCCTCGACATCGTATTCGGGGAGATCGACCGGTGAGCGCCGCCGCTCTCGTCATGCCCACGGCTGTGTCCGCCGGGGACGTCGCGCAAGCCCAGCTCGACGCCTACAACGCCCGCGACCTGGAGGCCTTCGCGGCCTGCTACGCGGACGAGGTGGAGGTCTACGACTTCCCCGGCCAGCTGCGTTATTCCGGCCAGGCGGCGCTGCGCGAGTTCTACGCCCGCCGCTTCGCCGTTCCGACTCTGAAGGCCGTCGCCAAGAGCCGCGCCGTGATCGGCGACCGGGTCATCGATCACGAGGTCTGCTGGCTCAACGGGACGGACCAGCCGCCGGTCGAACTGGTTGTCATCTACACCGTCGAAGCCGGCCTGATCCGCCGCGTGGACTTCCTGAGGTAAGCATGTCCATCCGCCGTCTCGCCAAAGATCAGCCGGCCGCCTTCGAGTTCTCCAAGGACACGATGACGAAGGCCAGATGGTGGCTGGCAAAGTACCCCGAAGCCCGCAAGCAGTCGGCGGTGATCCCGATCCTGTGGCTGGTGCAGAAGCAGGAGGGCTGGTGCTCGGAGCCGGCCCTGCGCGCGGTCGCCAAGCTCTGCGGCATGGAATATGTGCGCGTCTACGAGGTCGCCACCTTCTACACCATGTTCCAGCTGGAACCGGTCGGTAAGGTCCTGGTCCAGGTCTGCGGCACCACCCCGTGCATGCTGCGCGGGGCCAACGACCTGATGAAGGTCTGCAAGGAGAAGATCGGGCCTAAGGACCACATGTCCCCGGACGGCTGGTTCACTTGGCAGGAGGTCGAGTGCCTGGGCGCCTGCTGCAACGCGCCGATGGCCCAGATCAACGACTACTACTACGAGGACCTGACGCCCGAGACCCTGGGCCAGATTCTCGACGACTTCCGTGCGGGCAAGAAGCCGTGGCCCGGCTCCTACGCCGGGCGCCACTCGTCCGAGCCGCACGAGGCGGTCGCCACCCTGAAGGACCCGGCGCTCTACGACGGCTCGCTCGGCAAGCCGATCGCCAGGCTTCCCAACCTCCCCGAGCCGGAGAAGGTCTGATGGCCGACGGCCGCGCCAAGCCCTGGCTGCTCTATCTCGCGGGGACTCTGTTCGGCCTCGCCGCGGTCGGCGCCGCCGTGTCCGGCGTCCTGTTCCACGCCCCGATGGGCTATGCCGGCGCCGTGGGCTTCGTCGCCATGGCGGCCATGTTCGTGGGCGCGGGCCGCACCCGGCAGAAGCAGGCGCGGGAGACGCTGCCGTGAGCCAGCCCCCCGTCGATATCGGTACGCCCGAGGGCTACGCCGCCCACAAGGCCGAGATGCGCCGCATCATGCCGGTCACCCAGCGGGTCGGCCTGGCCATTGTGGCGCTCTCTGCGCTCGGCCTCATCGTCAGCCGCTACGGCGCGCACGGGATCAATACGCCCCTGCTGTACGCGAGCTTCGCCTCACTTCTCGTCGGCTGGGTGATCCTGGCCGTGGTCATCATCAAGCGGTCGGCCTATCACCGGCGCCGCACTTCCCCCGTTTGAGGCCCATGGTCGGCATTCTTCAGGACAAGGACCGCATCTTCCTGAACCTCTACGGGTTCCAGGACTGGAAGCTCGACGAGGCGAAGAAGCGCGGCGCGTGGAACGCCACGGCCGACATGCTGTCGGTCGGGCGCGACTGGATCATCACCCAGATCAAGAACTCGGGCCTCAGAGGCCGCGGCGGGGCCGGCTTCGGCACCGGGCTGAAGTGGTCGTTCATGCCCAAGGAGGTGCGCGAGCGTCCGCACTACCTGGTGGTCAACGCCGACGAGTCCGAACCCGGCACCTGCAAGGACCGGGAGATCATGCGGCACGATCCGCATCTGCTGATCGAAGGCTGCCTGATCGCCTCCTTCGCGATGCAGGCGCACGCCTGCTACATCTATCTGCGCGGCGAATATGTGAAGGAACGCGAGGTCCTCGAGGCCGCGATCGCCGAGGCCTACAAGGCCAAGCTGATCGGCAAGGACAACGTCCACGGCTGGGACTTCGACTGCTACGTCCACCACGGCGCCGGCGCCTACATCTGCGGTGAAGAGACCGCCCTGCTCGAGAGCCTGGAGGGCAAGAAGGGCCAGCCTCGCCTGAAGCCGCCGTTCCCGGCCGGCGCGGGCCTCTACGGCTGCCCGACCACGGTCAACAACGTCGAGTCGATCGCAGTGGTCGGCACGATCCTGCGCCGCGGCGCCGACTGGTTCGCCGGCATGGGCCGTCCCAACAATACCGGCACCAAGCTGATGTGCGTGTCCGGCCACGTGAACAAGCCGTGCAACGTCGAAGAGGTGATGTCGATCCCGCTGAAACAGCTGCTGGAAGAGCACTGCGGCGGCGTCACCGGCGGCTGGGGCAATCTCAAGGCCGTGATCCCGGGTGGCTCATCGGTGCCGCTGATCCCGGCGGAGCAGTGCGAAACCGCCCTGATGGACTTCGACTCCCTCCGTGACCTGAAGTCGGGCCTCGGCACCGCCGCGGTCATCGTCATGGACAAGTCGACCGACCTGGTGAAGGCGATCGCGCGCATCTCCTACTTCTACAAGCACGAGAGCTGCGGCCAGTGCACGCCGTGCCGCGAAGGCACCGGCTGGATGTGGCGGGTGATGGAGCGCATGGCCATCGGCGACGCCGAGCCCGGGGAAATTGACCTGCTGCTCGAGGTCACCACCCAGGTCGAGGGCCACACCATCTGCGCGCTGGGCGACGCGGCGGCCTGGCCGATCCAGGGCCTGTTCCGCCACTTCCGGCCCGAGATCGAGGACCGCATCAACCAATACCGCGCGCGCCGGGGCAATTTCGCCGGCGCGACCCTGGCGGCGGAGTAAAGACGGATGCCTATCGCCAAGGTCAACGGGATCGAAGTCGAGTTCGAGCCGGGCATGACGGTGCTGCAGGTGGCCGAGCGGGCGGGGGAGGAAATCCCGCGCTTCTGCTACCACGAGCGCCTGTCGATCGCCGGCAACTGCCGCATGTGCCTGGTCGAGGTGAAGCCCGGACCGCCGAAGCCCCAGGCGTCCTGCGCCCTGCCGGCCGCCGAGGGCCAGGAGATCTTCACCAACACCCCGATGGTCAAGAAGGCCCGCGAAGGGGTGATGGAGTTCCTGCTCATCAATCACCCGCTGGACTGCCCGATCTGCGACCAGGGGGGCGAGTGCGACCTTCAGGACCAGTCGCTGTTCTACGGCCGTGACGGCTCGCGCTACCGCGAGAACAAGCGCGCGGTCGAAGAGAAGTACATGGGTCCGACGATCAAGACGATCATGACCCGCTGCATCCAGTGCACGCGCTGCGTCCGCTTCGTCTCCGAGGTCGCCGGCACGCCCGAGATCGGCATGATCGCCCGCGGCGAGGACGCCGAGATCACGACCTATCTGGAACACGCCCTGACGTCGGAACTGTCGGGCAACGTCAACGACCTCTGCCCGGTCGGCGCCCTGACCCATCGGCCCTGGGCCTTCAACTACCGCCCGTGGGAGCTGAAGAAGACCGAGACCATCGATGTGATGGACGCGCTGGGCGCCTCCATCCGCGCCGACAGCCGCGGCGACGAGGTCATGCGCGTCCTGCCGCGCGTCAACGAGGCGATCAACGAAGAATGGCTCGACGACCGCTCGCGCTACGCCGTCGACGGCCTGATGCGCCAGCGCCTGGACCGGCCCTACGTCCGCAAGGGCAAGAAGCTGGAAGCTGTCTCATGGGACGAGGCGCTCTCGGCCGCGGCCGCGGCGATCTCCGCGGCCTCGCCCGACCGTATCGGCGTCCTCGCCGGCGACCTGCAGGACGCGGAGTCGATGAAGGCGACGCTCGACCTGTTCACCTCGCTCGGCGTGAAGAACATCGACTGCCGCCAGGACGGCTCGTCACTCGGCGGCGGCGCCCGCGGCGGCTACCTGTTCAATTCCACCATCGCCGGCATCGAACAGGCCGACGCCATCCTGCTGATCGGGGTCAACCCGCGCCTCGATGCGCCGATCCTCAACGCCCGCATCCGCAAGAGCTGGCTGAACGGCAAGCTGAAGGTGGGCGTCATCGGCGAGCGCGCCGAGCTGACCTACCCCTACGACTACATCGGCCACGGCACGGGCTCACTGAAGGCCGCGGGCCGCAACGCCTTCGCCGAAGTGATGAAGGCCGCGAAGTTCCCCGCCGTGATCCTGGGCTCGGGCGCGACCGCCCGCGCCGACGGCGGCGCGGTGCTGAAGATGGCCGCCGATCTGGCGTCCAAGTTCGGCGTGGTCCGCGAGGGCTGGAACGGCTTCAACGTCCTGCATTCGGCCGCTTCGCGCGTCGGCGGCCTGGACATGGGCTTCCTGCCGGGCGAGGGCGGGCGCGACACCCGCCGCATCCTCGACGCCGCCGCCGGCGGTGAGCTCGACGTCCTGTTCCTGCTGGGCGCCGACGAGATCGACACGACCAAGCTGGGCAAGACCAGGGTGATCTACCTCGGCACCCACGGCGACAACGGCGCCCACCGCGCCGACATCATCCTGCCGGGCGCGGCCTACACCGAGAAGTCGGGCACCTGGGTCAACACCGAGGGGCGGGTCCAGATCGGGGAGCGCGCCGTGTTCACCAAGGGCGAGGCCCGCGAAGACTGGTCGATCCTGCGCGCCCTGTCCGAGCGGCTGGGCAAGACCCTGCCCTACGACAACCTGGGCCAGCTGCGCGAAAAGCTGATGGCCGATCACCCCACCTTCGGCCAGGTCGACTGGGTCGCCGGTCCCGCCACGGGCCTGGATCTCGGCAAGCTGGGCGCCAAGGGCGAGGTGACGGACTCGCCGCTGGAAGGCCCCGCCAAGGATTTCTACCTGTCCAACCCCATCGCGCGCGCCAGCGTGACCATGGCCGAATGCTCGGCGATCCGGTCCAAGTCGCCCGCCCTGGCCGCCGAGTGAGCCCCGAATGATCACGACCGATTTCTGGACCACGCCGCTCGGTTGGACCCTGATCCACGTCGGTCAGATCCTGGCGGTCACCGTCGGGGTGCTGATCTCGCTGGCCTTCCTTCTGCTGGCCGACCGCAAGATCTGGGCGGGCATCCAGATGCGCAAAGGGCCCAACGTGGTTGGTCCCTTCGGCCTGCTGCAGTCCTTCGCCGACTTCTTCAAGTTCGTGTTCAAGGAGATCGTGATCCCGGCCGGGGCCGACAAGGCCGTGTTCATCCTGGCGCCGTTGCTCAGCTTCGTGCTGGCCTTCGCGGCCTGGTCGGCCATGCCCTACGGGCCGGGCTGGGTGATCGCCAACATCAACGTCGGCGTCCTCTACCTGTTCGCCATCTCGTCGCTCGGCGTCTACGGCACCATCATGGGCGGCTGGGCGTCCAACTCGAAATACCCGTTCCTGGCGGCCCTGCGTTCGGCGGCCCAGATGGTCTCCTACGAGGTCTCCATCGGTTTCGTGATCATCACCGTGATCCTGCTGACGGGCTCCAAGCTGGCCATGGCCGGCCATGGGACGTCGATCGTCGACGCCATGAACCTGCAGGCCATCGTCACCACCCAGGGCGGGGGCATCCAGAACTGGAACGTGTTTGGCGGCGACGGCCTCCGGGGCCTGCCGATGATCGTGATCATGGTCCCGATGGCCTTCGTCTTCTTCGTGTCTCTGCTGGCCGAGACCAACCGGCCGCCCTTCGACCTGATGGAGGCCGAGAGCGAGCTGGTGGCCGGGTTCCAGGTCGAATATTCCTCGACGCCGTACCTGCTGTTCATGATCGCGGAGTACGCCAACATCGTGCTGATGTGCGCGCTGCTGGCGACCCTGTTCTTCGGCGGCTGGCAGGCGCCCTATTCGACCTTGGGCTGGTTCCAGGGCCAGCCGCTCCTGGCCGGTTTCCACGGTTTCCTGTGGTTCTTCCTCAAGACCGTGTTCTTCTTCTGCATGGTCGCCATCGTAAAGGGCGTCGTGCCCCGTTACCGCTACGATCAGCTGATGCGCCTGGGCTGGAAGGTGTTCCTGCCGACCTCGCTCGTCGCGGTCGCCGCCGTCGCCGCCTGGCGCGTGTTCGGGGTCGGGGCGTGACCACCTTCATCTACGAGTACCCGGACGGCCAGGAGCCCACCTACTGGGTTCACGAGGAGAAGTGGGTGGTGACCTACCCCAAGGGCGACAAGCGCTACTTCCGCCGCAACGGCTTCTGGCACCCGTTTCCCCAGGGCGGCGCCCCGGTGATGCGCGAGCACGAGAACTTCATCTACGACTATCCCACGGCGCCGACGCCGCGTTTCTATTTCCGTGAGGTCGCCCAATGAGGCGCATCGCCCAGGCCCTCAAGGGCGCCATGATGCTGGACATGATCGGGGCCTTTGGCCTTGCGGCCAAGTACATGCTGCGTCCGAAGGCGACCATCAACTACCCGTTCGAACGCAATCCCCAGTCGCCGCGGTTCCGGGGCGAGCATGCCCTGCGCCGCTATCCGAACGGCGAGGAACGCTGCATCGCCTGCAAGCTGTGCGAGGCGATCTGCCCGGCCAACTGCATCACCATCGAGGCCGAACCGCGCGCCGACGGCAGCCGCCGCACCACGCGCTACGACATCGACATGACGCGCTGCATCTATTGCGGCCTGTGCCAGGAGGCCTGTCCGGTCGACGCCATCGTCGAGGGCCCGAACTCCGAGTTCGCTACCGAGACCCGCGAAGAGCTGTTCTACGACAAGGCCAAGCTGCTGGAGAACGGCGACCGCTGGGAACGCGAGATCGCCCGCGCGCTGGAGATGGACGCGCCCTATCGGTGAGTCCTCCCCCACGCGCGCAGCGCGCTGGGGGAGGATTACATCGTCATCGCGGACGTCCCGTCCGACCATTTGGGGACCGGGACGAAGAAGACCGTGATCGGCTCGGGCGACTCCGCGTCGCCGAAAACCGCGCCGCCCTTGATCCCGGCTCCCCAGGTGGAGAGCGGCATGGGAGGCAGGAAGAACATCAGGTGGGGGTGCCAGTGACCACCGCCGGCGTCGCCGAGGTACTGATCCCTGGACATCATGTAGGCCATCGACCCGGTCTCCGGCGCGCCGATCACCCGCGCCGCGATCGAGGCCTGGGTTCGCCGGGCCATCTCCTCCCGCGACGCGCCGGCCAGGAGCCACTCGGTCCGCTTCAGGTACTCGGGCAGGACCGAGCGCGCCGCCGCGGCGTTGTAGCAGGTCGGAGCCCGCATCTTCGGGTTCCAGAACTCGGGTTCGTCGAACTTGTTGGCCCAGGACCGTTCGACGTCGCAGACAAAGCCGTTCTTGCCCTTCACGGCGGTCTCGTAGCCGTGCTCGCCGAGGACCAGGATCTCTGCGTCGTTCGAGATTTCCGGCGGGGCCGCGCTGCGGGCCAGGGCGATCTCCGCCTCGACGCTGGCCGAGCGGTATTGCTCCATCGGCGCCATGGCGGGGTAGGGGCCCGCGGCGCGAGCCGGGGCGGCGCCGAAGGAAATGAGCAGCGCCGCGGCGCCGGCCATGGTCAGCAGGGTCCTGGTCATCGGAAGTCCCGTTCCAAATAGTTCACCAATTGGTAGACTATTGGGGCCGCGCCGCGACCTGTCAAGCTGGCGCGAGCCAGGCCTCGAGCTTGTCGAGGGCGCCGTTCCAGCCGCCCTCGTGGCTGAGGCGCGCCGCCTCGTCGGGAAGGCGGGCGTGGGTGAAGGTCAGCTCGGTCCCGTCGGCGGTGGGTCGCAGGGTGAACTCGACGCGGGACTCGCCCGGAAGATCCATGCCGTCGGTCCAGCGCCAGCTCATGACCACGCGCTCCGGCGGGACAAATTCGAGAAATTCTCCGGTGCTCTCGTGCTCGGACCCGTCGAGCAGGCGGAAACGCACGCGATAGCGCCCGCCGGCACGGGGATCGCTTTCCGAGATGAGGACGGGCCCCGCATCGGGCCCCCACCAGTGGATGACGCCCTCGGCCGTGGTCATGGCGTCGAAGACGATCTGCGGCCGCGCCTTGATGTGACGCACGAGGGTGAGGCTGGTCATCGATCGCGCTTCCGCGCTTCGGCTTCCTTCGCTTCGGCATAGGCGGTCAGGCGGTCGAGACCGGCGGACCAGAACCGTTCGTGCCGGTGCAGCCAGTCCATCGCCTCGCGCATGGAGGCCGGCTGCAGCCGCACCGTCACGGTGCGTCCGGTCTTCGAACGGGTGACCAGGCCGGCGTCGATCAGCACATCCAAGTGTTTCATCACCGCAGGCAGCTTGATGGCGAAGGGCGCCGCCAGTTCGCTGATCGAAGCGCCGTCCTGGCGGCTGAGATGAGACAGGATCGCGCGCCGGGTGGGGTCGACCAGGGCGGCGAAGGTGCGGTCGAGGGGGTCCTGATGGTTCACCATCCGGCAAGGTTTCTCCGCCACGCGCCGATTGTCAATGCGCGCCGCCGGACGGCCCGCTACACACGCCCCGATGAGTCCGCCGCCGATCCTCTCCGTGACGCGCCTGTGCAAGGCCTACAAGGACGTGACCGCCGTCGACGACGTGACTTTCCAGGTCGCGCCCGGCGAGATCGTCGGCCTGCTCGGCCCCAACGGCGCGGGCAAGACCACCACCATCAACATGATCCTGGGCGTGCTCGCGCCCGACGCCGGCCGCATCGAGATCGAGGGCGTCGACCTCGGGAAGGAGCGGAGCCGGGCGCTGCAGCGGACCAACTTCGCCGCCGTCTACGCCCCCATGCCCGGCAACCTGACCATCGAGCAGAACCTGCGCGTCTTCGGCATGATCTACGCGGTGCAGAATCTGTCGGCGCGGATCGAGGAACTGCTCGAAGCATATGACTTGAAGCGCTTCCGCAAGACCCGGGCGGGGGTGCTGTCCTCGGGCGAACAGACCCGCCTGGCCCTGGCCAAGGCCATGCTGAACCGGCCGCGCCTGCTGCTGCTCGACGAGCCCACGGCCTCTATCGACCCGTCCAACGCCCGTGACATCCGCGCCGGCATCTCGGCCATGGTCGACCAGGGCGACTGCGGCGTCCTGTGGACCAGCCACAACATGTTCGAGGTCGAGGCGGTCTGTGATCGGGTCCTGTTCCTGTCGCGCGGAAAGATCCTGCTTGAGGGCGACCCGAAGACCCTGCCCGAACAGCACGGCGTGGCGAGCCTCGACGATCTGTTCGTGGCGGTGGCGCACCACAGCCTGGACCAGCCGCAGGCCGTCCCCGGAGGCGCCGGATGAACGCCTCCCGCGTCGCGGCCATCGTGCTGCGCCAGTACTTCCTGCTCAGCGGCAGTCCCCAGCGCATCCTGCCGATGATCGCGTGGGTCGCCATCGACATGGTGCTGTGGGGCTTCATCACCCGCTACCTGAATTCCGTCTCGCGTGCGGGCATGGATTTCGTGCCCCTGTTCCTCGGCGCCGTACTGCTCTGGGACTTCCTGACCCGGGTGATGCAGGGCGTGACCATGTCCTTCTTCGAGGATGTCTGGTCGCGGAACTTCCTGAACTTCTTCGCCACGCCCCTGCGGGTGCCGGAGTACCTCGCCGGCATCGTGCTGACCGGCGTCTGCACCAGCCTTGTCGGCCTGGCCGCGATGCTGCTGCTGGCCTACAGTGTCTTCGGCCTGTCGTTCGCGGCCTATGGCGCGGCTCTGGTTCCGTTCCTGATGGTGCTGTTCACCACCGGCATCGCACTCGGCATCGCGGCGGCGGCGCTGGTCCTGCGGCTGGGTCCGGCGTCCGAGTGGCTGATCTGGCCGATCCCGACCCTCGTCGTGCCCTTCGCCGGGGTCTACTACCCGGTGGCGACCCTGCCGGCCTGGATGCGTGCGGTCTCCCATGTCCTGCCGCCCTCGTACGTGTTCGAGGGCATGCGCGCGGTGGTTGGCGGCCACGCCGCGCCCTGGGGCCAGCTCGCCGTCGGCGCCGCCCTGGCGGTGGTCTATGTGCTGCTGGCCTGCGCCCTGTTCGCCTGGGTCTACCGCTACGCCATCCGCACCGGCCTGATCGCGCGCTACAGCGCCGAGTCGGTGGCCTAGCTTTCGGCGCCGGATCTATTTCTGGGGCCCGGGCGCGATCCAGGTGATCAGGTCCCAGGCGTTGCGCACGCCCCAGAACAGGATCGCCGTCAACGCCGCCGCCAGCGCCGGAACCGCTTCGGCGCAGCCGGCCGCAAGGCACAGGGCGACGCCGCCCAGCGCCAGATAGAGCAGGGCCGGGGTCACGCCATACATCCAGAAATCGGTGTGGTGGGGCTTCTCCTCGCCCTTGCTGAGCTTGTTGATGCCGATGCAGGACCAGATGGCGTTGCCAAGGCCCACCAGGGCCGCGCCGCCGAGGAGCAGACCCGCCAACAGGGGCTGCAGGCCCGGCACGGTCGCCAGGGCGCTGCCGCCCAGCACCACGGAGAAATGGATCAGGGTCGGCGTCATGTAGAGGCTGGCGCCGAACAGCAGCTTCTCGCGGTCGCCCCGCCCCGCGGTCAGGGTGATCACCACGAACAGCAGCCCGATCAGCGCCCCCGCCGCCGAGCCGATCATCAGGTAGAAATCATCCCAGCCGTGGAACACGTGCATCCCCTGCGCGACCTGCCGGCCAAGGGATTACCGCCGGAAGGACGGTCCGGAAAGGGTCTAGGCCGCCGCCGCGGCGGCGGCGCTGGCCTGCGGCGCGCGCCGGACGTGCTCCAGCAGCTGGGACAGGGCGGCGAAGTCGACGGGCTTTTCCAGATAGGCGTCGGCGCCCGCGTCGAAGCCGGCCTGGTGATCTTCCGGGCGTATGGCGGCGCTGACGATGGCGATGGGCATGTCGCGCGCCGGTCCGTCCCGCTCGCGCACGGCGCGCGTGGCGGTCAGGCCGTCCATCACCGGCATGTTCACGTCCATCAGGGTCAGGTCGAAGCGTTCGACCGCGAGCATTTCCAGCGCCACCGCGCCGTTCTCGGCGCTGGCGGTCTGATGGCCCGAGGATTCGAGGAAGCGCTCCAGGATCATGCGGTTCACCGGATGGTCCTCCACGATCAGGACGCGGAGCGGGCGCCCGACGTTGTCGCCCCCGGCCCCGGCGGCGCCCGGGTCGCCCTCGTCGGCGCTGGCGCTCTCCAGAATCTCGCACGGGAACTCGAGCGCGAAGCTGGACCCGAAGTTGGAGGTCCACAGCACCGACAGGTCGCCATTCATCTGCCGCGCCAGCTTGCGCGCGATCGGCAGGCCCAGGCCGGCGCCGCCATAGCGTCGCGTCACCGATGTGTCGCTCTGGGCGAAGCTCTCGAAGATGCGCTCGCTGTCCTCGATCGCGACGCCGTGGCCGGTGTCTTCGACGGCCACGCGGATCCGGCATTCGTTGATGTGGTCGGCGAGTTGCGTCACGCGCACCGTCACGGACCCGCCCTCTGTGAACTTGACCGCGTTGGACAGAAGCTTCTGCAGGATTTTCGTGATCCGGCCATCATAGGCGAGGACCCGCGTCGGGATTTCGGGCGCCACGCAGACATTGAAGGTTAGCCCCTTGGCGTGGGCGGCGCCCTCCCAGACCCGGGCGGTCCGGGCCACCAGGTCGCGCAGGTCGACCGGGACGGCCTCCGCGTCGGTGCGCACCTGTTCGACCCGGGTCAGGTCGATGATGTCGTTGAGCAGGGCGAGCAGTGATTGGGCGGACCGCGTGATGACGCCGACGTAGTCCTTCTGGGTCTCGTCCAGCCGCGTGCCGCCCAGCAATTGGGCGACGCCGATCACCCCGTTCATCGGGGTGCGCAGCTCGTGGCTGATCATGGCCACGAACGACGCCTTGGCCTGCTCCCCGGCGCGGGCGTGGTCCCGCTCCTGTTCCAGGTCCTCGATCAGTTGGCCCTGCTTGACCTCGATGGCGTCCAGCGCGAGCTGGGTGATGCGTCCGCGCATGAGCCGGCCGGTGATGTGCATGCACCAGACCCCCTCGCAGGCCAATGCGGGCAGAAACATCGGGCCGCCCCAGAGCTGAAGCAGGAACCAGCCGGTCACCAGGGCGAAGGGCGCGGTCGCGACGACGGCGAGCCGTGGCCAGACCTGGAAATGGCCGATGCCGACGCCCCACAGGATGTGACCGAGCACGAACGCCATAGGCAGGGCGAAGGGAGACGGGCTGGTCCAGGCCAACACCGGCGCGATCGCCCAGATGGCTTCGTTGACCACCACGATCGCCATGAACCTCGCAGACCGGTCGACAGTCCCCGCCGGGACCTGCCGCATGGCGCGCCGTTCAGCGGCGCTGCGCGCAATTCCAATGGCCAGGGTCGCAAGCAGCCACGCCACCGCCTTCCACGGCGCGGCCACGGTCGCCAGGCAGAGCGCGAAGCAGGTGGCCGCGAAATAGCGGAACCACTGGGTGCGCACCATTGTCGAGAATGGCGCTTCGGGAGCGCCGGAATTCACGCCTTCACGCCCACTCGGTTTCGTCATCCGCACGCCCGCCAGCCTCAAGGTCCCGGTGATATTCGACCTGAGGTGCTAAAACCTGATGAAGGGATTTTTCGTCCGTGGTTCGGGGCGGGCCTGCAACAGACGGTAAATCCAGAAGAAAGCATGCCGGCGTCTGGCCGGCGGTAGCTTGTCGCACACCGGACACTTTCGGATGCGCGCGTGGGTCGAGCGCGCCGGCTCAGCTACCGCCCGGTCTGGAACTGCGGATCGAGGTCATGGGCCACGTCGCGGATCTGTTGATCGGTGAGCTTGTCGAGCTGCTCCAGCACCGGGACCTTGGGGTCGAAGCCGGCGACCTGGGCCTTGTGGGCGCTCATCCAGCGCAGGTAGCCGGTCATGATCCGGGTGTTGGCCTCGCCGTGGGGGCTGTGTGAGCCGATCTCCGAAGAGAGGATGTTGGACAGCGGCATGCGGGGGTAGGTCGCCATCTCCAGTTCGGAGAGCTTGGCGCGGAACTCGAGTTCGGGCGAGGTCAGGTGCGACACCCCGGTGAACTGGAAATTGTCGAGCGAGTGCCGTCCCTCGTGCAGACGGATCGAGTGCCCGACCTCGGCGTCCCAGTACAGCCGCGCGAACACCCGCGGATAGGGTTGGCCGCTGCGGGCGGCCTCCGCCCGCGCCGCGGCGGCGATCCGTTCGCGGCTCTGCCGGGTCAGCCGCGCCTGCAGGCCGGGCAGATAGGCGACGGGATTCTGGGCCAGGGCGGCGAGGTCCTGGCGTTCCAGCTCCGGCTGGCGCGCGGCCATGCGCCTTGCGATCTCGGGATCGAAGCTGGCCAAGGCGTTCAGGCTGCCGGAGCTGTAGGCGGGACGGACCTGCACGATCGTCCCGGCTTCGCCGGACCAGCCGCCGGCCATGGCCCCGCCATCCCAGAGCCAGGACTGATAGCCGTTCGAGATCATGTTCTCCACGACGATGAAACGCACCTCGCCTTTTCGGCCGTACTGATCGATGACCATGCGCTCGTCCTGCACGACATGGCCGGCGTGCATCGAGCCGAAGCCGCCCGTCGCCCCGATCGTGCCGAAGAGGCCGAAAGCCTTCTGCAGGACGGGGCGCGGGTCCTTGGCGCTCGGATCCAGGCGATGAGCCGCGTCGGTAATGCGCGCGGTGAGCTGCGCCCGAAAGGCGTCGTCGTCGTGCTTGCCGCGCGCGGTGGCGCGGTTGAAGGCCAGGATCAGCGGGTCGATGTCGGCCCGCAGGGCGAAGTAGGCCCTCACGTTGCGATAGTCCGCGTTGTCGCCGGCCCGGGCCCCGACGCCGTGCCCCGCGTCGAACCGCTTGGCTTCCTCATAGAAGCCGGCGCGGACCAGGAGCGCCAGCAGGGCGGACTGATCGGCGGCGGAGGCGTCCGGCGCCAGGCCTGCGGTGAACCGTCGAGCCACCTCCGCGTCGGCGAGTCCGAAAGGTTCGGGCGCGTTGTGGTCGGTCAGCCAGAAGAAGCCGCGAAACGCGTCCAGCGCCTTGTCAGGCGCGCCGGCGGCCAGGGCGAAGCCCAGCCTCAGCTGCTGCGCCTTGGGCGACGCCTCGGCCAGGGGCGAGAGGCCGGACAGGGCCGCGTCCGCCGCAGTCACGGCGGCGGGGTCGCCGCCGGGCGTCGCGGCGTTCAGGTCGATCCAGGCCTTGGCCTCGGCGGCCTTCAGGTCCGTGCCCTGGGCCTCCCCCGGACAGTCCGCGGCGTGAGTCTGGGCGAACATCGCCGCGTCGCGGGGCCTTCCGGATTCGTCGAGAACCCGAACCTGCATCAGCGTCGTGCGGCAGAGCTCGGCGCCGGCCGCCCGGCCGCGGTCGAGCGCGGCGAGCGCACGGGGCGCGTCCTGGTCGATCAGCCAGGCGATCCGCGCCAGGTCCCGCTCCGCGCCGGCCCGGTCGGTGGCGGAGGCGGCCGGATCGGTCGACACCGCCTTCAGCGCGGCTTCCGCCTCGGGGAGCTTGCTCTGGAAATAGAGGCCCTGCGCGTCGCGGAGCGTCGGCGCGGACGCGTGCGCGCCGACACAGGCGCCGGCCGCTGTGGCGAGCAGCAAGCTTGCGAATAAGACACGTTTCATCGGCGCGGCCCCGGCGTACTGTGATGTCGGGCAGTGTCCATCCCGCGGAGTTCGCCGTCTTGGATGAATCTGTAGTCGCCACCGGCTCCATCCAGGGCGTCGCCGCGGAACTGGCGCGCACGTCCGGCGCAATCGCCAGCCTGACGCGCCTGGCCCCGGGCGCGACCGTCGACGATCACACCCACGATCACCCCTATCTCTCCCTCTATCTGCTGGGCGCGTACCAGGAGAGCGGCGACGGCGGCGAGGTCGCCATCGACGGGCCCGCCGCGGCCTTCCATCCGGCCGGGTCCGCGCACGCCGACCGCATCGGGCGCAGCGGCCTGGCGACGGTCGTCATCGAGTTCGAACCTCGCTGGCTCGAGCGGGCGCTGGGCCGCGCCGCGCCGGACCGATCCACCTACTGGATGTCGGGGCCCGCGGCCGGAGCGGCGGCGCAGCTCACACGGTCCTGCCTGACGCCGGGCGGGGCTCCGCTCGCCGACGCGATCACCTTTCTCGACAAGGCGCTCGGGCTGGCGGCTCATCTGCGCGAGCCCGTCTGGTTGGCCCGCCTGGACGCCCTGATCGAGGGCGGGGTGGAGGCCCCGTCGGTCCTGGCGGAAAGGCTCGGCGTCTCCGATCCCTGGCTGGCGCGGGCCTACCGGGGCTGGCGCGGCGAGGGCCTGGCGGACCGGCTGCGGCGGCGGCGCATCGAAGCTGCGGTCACCCT
>JADMIO011430564.1_pt1 | contig 26947 bp, 14 predicted proteins | sample 8958161 | NCBI WGS metagenome assembly JADMIO01 (sample SAMN16585339, study PRJNA669376) | soil metagenome | isolation source: Crop rotation soil | place: USA: Cullars Rotation, Alabama | collected 2011
CGCGACAACTTGTCCACGTGGAATTCTAAGCTTAGGATCCCAATGTGCTGGAAAGGCTGACCGTGACGCCGCAGACGGGCCTGGAGGAGTGCTTGCGGCAGATGGAGGAGCGGCAGGTCCGGCGGGTAGTCGTGGTGGACGACGACGGCCGCTGCTGCGGCATCGTCGCCCAGGCGGACGTTGCCCGGTTCCTGCCGGGGACGGAGGCGGGCGAACTGGTGAAGGACGTGTCGCGGCCGGCGCCGAACGCGTGAGCCGGCGACTCCGCGCGGCGGGAGTCGGCCGGCGAGATCGGCTGGTCTTGCGCTTCGGAGTCGTCCCGGTGGCGAGGGTTCGCCGCGCCGGGTTCCGGCGGCGAATCCTCGCTACTCTCCAGGATCCGGGTCTCGTGGGCGGGATCCATGCGCGTATGATTCCGCCTTCGGAGCCCGCATGGAGCCAACGAAGGCACCCGCCACACATTTCGCCAGGCGCTTCCTCGTCACCGCCGGCAACACGCGCGAGAAGATCGACGCGGTCCGCGACTGGGGGAACATCTTCACCGGCAACACCGGCCTGGCGATCGCCCGGGCGCTAGCGCGGGTCGGAGAGGTGGACCTGCTCACCAGCAACCGCGGCCACCTGGCCGAATTCGCCGCCGCGACGGCGGGGGGGGTGGAGGGCGGCGGGCAGTCCCCAATTCACCCGTACCCGTTTACGTCGCACGCGGAGTTGAGGGCGGCCCTCGCGGGGCTGATGGGGCGGCACCGGTACGACGCCGTGTTCATGACGGCGGCGGTGGCCGACTACCGGCCGCGGCGCGTGTACGAGGTCGTCGAGCGGCGAGCGGAGGCGGGAGCCGAAGGGGCGGGCCGCGAGGTGTGGGTCGTCCGCGACGTCCAGGCCGCGAAGGTCAAGAGCACGCACGAGGCGATCGCCGTCCTAGGCGCGCGGACCGAAAAACTGGTGGACCTGTTCCGCACGGCGTGGGGATTCCGCGGGTTACTCGTCAAGTTCAAGCTGGAAGTGGGGATCGGGCCCGACGAACTGCTGCGGGTGGCGGAGGCGAGCCGGCGCGCCAGCGGCGCGGATTACCTCGTGGCCAACACGCTGGACATGGTCGAGGGGCGCGGCGCGGGGGCATGGCTCCTCGGCCCGGGGCCCGCGGGTGGGCGGGACTCTCACGAATGGGTGCCACGCGGCGGCCTGCCCGAGCGGCTCGTCCAGTTGGTCCAGGCGGTCGGGCGATGAGTGCCGAGTGCCGAGTGCCGAGTGCCGAGTGCCGAGTGCCGAGTGCCGAGTGCCGAGTGCCGAGTGCCGAGTGCCGAGTGCCGAGTCTGGAGCGGGTGTGCCTTGACTCAGCACTCAGTACTCGTTCCTCAGCACTCTGTTACGTTCCTACCGGGGCGGCCGTGGTAGCGCCGGCTGTGAGGCCGGCGGGCGGGTGCCGGGCGGCGCGGCGGGTGCCCAGACTCCCGGCGCGGCCGGCGTCGCCGGGGTCGTCGGTCCCGGCATGGCCGGCCCCACCGCCGGCTGAGACGTCGGCAGGGTCGTCGGCTGGGTGCCGGCGGGGCCGAATAAGGTCCACGCCCGCGGGAGGTTCACCTTCGGGGCGTCAGGGACCTTGATCACGGGCGGGTTCTGCCGCAGGTCGTCGATCACCCGGTTGGTCAGGTTGATCGTGTCGGCGTAGTAGGCCATCGTTTCCAGCGGCAGGACCGCCGTCATGCCGTTGGCCTCGGCCACCCGCCGCACCGATGGCTTGGCCGCGTCCCGGTAGGTGGCGACGAGCTGGTTCTGCCGCTCCTGGAGCACCCGGTTGGCGGCCGTCCGCGCCTGCTGGTCGAGGTTGGGGATGCTGTTGAGGACGCGGAGCAGTTCCTGCTGCTGCTCGGGGGTGAGGGGGAGTTTGTCCAGGTTCCGGTTGTTGTTCAGGTCCTCCGTCTGCTGGGGCGTCAGGCGCTGGGCGGCGGCGATCTCCTGTCGCTTCTGGGCCAGCACGTCGTTCAACTCCCGGCCGAAGCTCTCGAGCCGGAGCCGGGCGTCCTGCTGCACGGCTTCGAGGTCGCGGTTGATGTTGTTGTACCACCCCAGGTCCCGGAAGACCTGCTCGAAGCTGACCACGCCCGTGCCCGCGCCGGAGGCCTTGCCGCCCGGTGCCACGCCGTCCTTCGCGGGCGCGGCCGGGGACCCCTGACCTTTGTCGCAGCCGACTGCCGCTGCGGACCCGGCGACGCCGACCGCGGCCAGTGTCAGGAACCACAGGCAAGACCCAGGGTGGGAACGCCAGTGCCGCCGCCCGGACCGCATGACGTGCCGCTTCGGAAGATTCAACGGAGGATTCAAGGGGACCCCAGGGATGGACGCATGGCGGATCGCCGGCCGGACTCTTCGATGGTCCTGCTGCCGCCGACCGCTCAACCACTCCCGCCTCTGTGTAGCCGACGCCGGCCGGTGACGCAAGACGGTCCTTCGCCCTCGCCCGTCCCGGTCCCTGTCGCGGGCGGCGGGTCTCATGTTGCTCTCATCTGGCGACCCGTATCACTCGCTCGCCGGCACGCCGGACTGCCGCAGTGGCTCCGCGGCATGCCGGGTCGCTCGGCACGCATCGGATCGCCCGCCGCGAGGCGCGAGCCCTGAGGCTCACACCCGCGGCGGTAGAGTGGGGCGGGTACCAGGCCGGTCCCCCGGGGTATCACGGGCGCGGGCCTTTCGAGGGGAGGGCCCGCCGTCGCGGACGCCCCCAGACGGATGGGGTCCGCCGGTACCCTCGTCTCCTCGCAACAGGACCCTCCGGCTTAGACCGGAGGGTCCTTGTTTTACTCGCTGAATGACTTCGAAGGACGCCGCCCGGCCGTCCGAACGCCCGCCGCGTCAAAGTCAAATCACGGCCACGCCTTGCGGGTGGGCCCGTGCCGGCACCAGCGATTCGGGCAACACGACCGGGGAGCCGATGCGCTCGGCGAGCAGCCCGTCCGGCTCCACCTTCAGCACGTGCAGGGCGTTGCCGCTGGGGTTGTCGTTGGTCAGCGTCGTCTCGTGGCTGATGACGTACAGAAACTTCCCCGCCGGGTCGAGCGACAGCTCGAACGGCGTCGTGTTGAAGATCACCGGCGCCGGCGGGGTCGGCGGCAGGGGCGCCTTGGGGCCGTTCAGCTCCAGGTTCTGGAGCTCCTTCGGGTGCAGCGCGTCGCTGATGTCGAACACGTCGATGCTGTTGGACGTCGAGTTCGCCGCGTACAGCCGGGTGCCCGCCTTGTTGGTCGTGATCCAGCAGATTCCGAGCCCGCTCGTCGCCACGGTCCGGACGAACGTCAGCGCCCCGGTGTTGCGGTTGTACGTGTAGACGCCGAGCTGATTGCTCGCGACGAACCCGGTGTAGAGGATGTTCCGCGTCGGATGCACCTGAAGCCCGAGGAGGAACGGCAGGGTGGCCGGCGGTTGGAACGGCGCGCCGTACGGCGACCCGGGCGCCCGCGTCAGCTTCCCGTCTGTTCCGATCCGGAACGATTCCAGCTCGCTGGAGAACGGCGGAATGAACGGGGGCAGGCCCGGCGCCGGGAACGGCCGCGCGAACAGGTTGTCCCCGAACAGGAACTTCCCGTCCTTCGACACCAGCGCCTGCGCCGGCGACGACCCCGGCGGGAACTGCACCCGCGACCCGGAGATCTTCGACAGCGCCCCGTTGGAGCCCACCTTGAACGCCGTGATGTTCGGCAGCGACCCGGTCGTCTGGCCCGGGGCCTGGTCCCCCTGGTTCACGACGTACAGCCGGTTGCCCGCCAAGCCCAGGCTCACCGGGTGGACGCCATTCGATTTGAACGGGGCGCCGGGCACGAGCCGCAGGCTCCCGTCGGGGCGGATGCGGAAGACGGCGACCGTGTTGCTCTCCTGGTTGACGGCGAACAGGAACTTGTGGTCCGGGCTGACGATCACCTGCTGGTCCGAGTCGTCCGGCCCGAGCCCCTCGTCGGCGTTGAAGACCCCCGTCCCGTGCGTCAAGAACGGGCTGCCGGGGAGCGGCGTGAGTGCCCCGGTGTCGGGGTTCTGTCGGTAGGCGAGGACGGCGTTCTTCCCGGAATCCGGGTTGTTCGACTCGACGTACACCACGTGCGACGCCGTCCCGTCGGCCGCGGCGGCGGACAGGAGCACGCGATCCTCCAGCCGTTCGACCGGCTCAATCGCCGACGGCGCCGTGGGAGCGGTGCAGTGGCCGCTCGCATCCCGCCGAGGACGGGTCCGGCGCGCAACAGAACCGACGGCCTTCAGTACCTGAAGGCGGATGTGCAGGGACATGATGCCTCCTTCCCTTGGGGGTTCGCCCTGATCCGGCAATGCCGAAGCCGCTTGCGGCGGCCACATGCAAAGAATTGCCGTCACTCTATCATGAGATTGCTGGCGGGCAAGAGGAGGTGAGTCAACAAATCATCGGAAGTCCAGATAAATTAATACATTTCGATGAGGCGGTCGACCAACTGGCCAACCCCGAGTAGTCGGCCGTTGCATCCGATCTACAGGACTTGGAACCGGGGGTCGGCGCCGGGGTCAATCGTTTGCGGCACACGCGCTCGGCCGAATCCGCCGGCGACGAAACGTGTGGAGGGATCGACCGCGCCTTTGACGAGGACCGACCGGACGACGCTGGCGGCACCGCCGACGACTTGGTCGTCGGCGTCGAGGAAGACGCCATTGCGCGGGTCCACGCCGGCCGTCACCAGGGCCGCGTTGGCGGACCCCTTGACGTTCACCGCGCCGATGGTTGCCGCCGTGAACGTGTCGGCGGCCGAGCCGTCGCCGCCGGACAGGCCGTCGGACCCGAGTTTGGCCCCGGCGAGGATGCGGCCGGCGTTCAGGTCGCCGGAGAGGGTGACGGCTTGGATCGACCCGGCCGTCGCGAACGTGCCGGTCACGGTGCCCAGTGCCACCTTGCCCACGTCACCGCCGGAGGAGAACGTGCCGGTCAGGTCGGCGGCCTTGGCGGAGAACGCCTTGAGCCCGCCGTCGCCTTGTACGTTCCGCAGGGTGACGCGGCCGTCGCCGCCACGGGCCTTGATCGACACGGACGAGCCGCCGGCGCTGCCGCTGAGGACCAGGTCGATGTGGGTGCCGTCGGAGAAGACCTGGCCGGTCCCGCCGCCCTTGAGGGTAACGGTGACGGCGGTCCCGTCGGCGTCCACGAACGCGATCTTCGCGTTGCGGCGGCCGAGTTGCCCGAACCGCCCGACCAACCCCGACCCCGGCACGTTCAGCCGCCGCAGGCCCGACCCGCTCGTGGCGGCGGGGGCCGTCGTGCTGGTCCCGACCACCAGCCGCCCGTCCGCCCCGACGTTGCCGAAGGCCCGCAGCAGCAGGTCGCCGGTGTGCAAGGCGCGGCCGGTGGCGCTGTTGGCGGAGACGCCGGCGTCGGTGGTGAACTTGCCGCCGGTGCCGAAGTTCCCGTCGGGGGTCCCGTCGCGGCCGAACGCCGCCACCGCGACCTGCGGCGTCCCGCCGGCGTCGGTCGTGCCGACGGCCAGGATCTCCCCCGTCCCCTGCACGACCAGCGCGTCGGCGTCGTCGTCCCCTCCGAAATCCGCCGTCACGATGCCGTTGTCGCCGAAGGTCGTGTCGAGCTTCCCGTCCGTCGTGACGCGGGCGACGGCGAAATTCCCGGAACCTCCAGACGTGCCGCCGGTGCGGTTGCTGACGAGGACCTTGCCGTCGCCCTGGAGGGCCAAGCCGACGGTGTGGTCCGGTTCGCCGAGGTCCTGGCGGGTGGTCAGGGCGCCGATCATCAGGGCGCCGTTCGTGCCGAAGCCCGTGTCGGCGTTGCCGTCCGTGTTGAGCCGGACGACGGAGGTGGTCCCGCCGGCCGAGCCCGCGCCGATCACCTTGCCGTCGGGCTGGACGGCGACGCCGCTAACCACGTTGCCGCCGTCGCCCATGTCGAACCGAGAGCGGCCCTGCTCGCCGAAGAAGACGTCCGGCTTGCCGTCGTCGTGGTAGCGGGTGAAGGCGAACGTGCTGCCGGAGCCGTCGCCGGACGAGCCGCCAGCGACGACCGATCCGTCCGGGGCGAGGGCCAGGGCGTACGCCACGTCGGTCGCGCCGAAGTTGCTGGTGGCCCGCCCGCCCGAGCCGAAGCGGCGGTCGAGGGAGCCGTTCGATCTGTATTTACTGACGGCGAAGTCCCCGCCGGACGTGCCGGCGACGAGGATGCCGCCGTCGGCGGCCAACTCAATCGCGAAGTAAGCATCGTTCGCGCCGGAGACGGTGACCTTGCCGCCGCTGCCGAACGAGCCGTCGAGGCTGCCGTCCGGGTTGAGCCGCTGGAGGACCGCCTCGGACGTGCCGGCCGACAGGTCCCCCTGGCGGCCGGCCACGAGCACCCGCCCGTCCGGCTGGGTGGCCGCGGCCTCGGCGACGAACCCGCTGGTCACGGTGCCGCCGCCGAAGCTCGTGTCGAGCGGCGGCTTGGGGCCGGGGACGGCCACGTCGAACCCGCCGGTCGCGGCGGCGACCGCGTTGCCGGCCGTGTCCGTCACCGCGCCGGCCTTGACCGCGATCGAGTAGGAGCCACTGTCCTCGGATCCGAACGACCCGCGGGGGGCCGCCACCGTGTAAATGGCGGTAACGATCTTGCCGTCGGCGGGGGGGTTGGCGCTGACGGCGACGACGGGGAGCGTCGTGCCGCCGCGCGTGACCGTCACGTCCCCGCTGTCGATCGATCCCACGTCCACCGCCGTCTCGTCCGTGTACGTCACCTGCACCATCTGCGTGGGAACGCCCGCCTCGGTGATCGGCGGGAGCGTCGCGACCGCGGCCGTGGGCGGGGCCGTATCACCGGGCTGGGGCTGGGTGTCCGGGACGCGGACCTCGAAGGTCTTGGTGGCGGCGGGCGTCAGGTTGCCCGCGAGGTCCGCCGCGGCGCCGGCCTTGACCTGGACCTGGTAGGTCCCGTTGTCGGATGCCGACCACGACCCGCCGGGCGCGGCGAAGGTGTACGTCGCGACGAGCGGCGAGCCGTTGGTCGAGGGGCTCACCGTCACGCCGGTGATCCGCAGCGCCGGCGACCCCGGCCGGGCCACCGTCGCGTCGCCGACGTCGATCGTCGAGGCGTTGATCGAGGCGTTGTCGGAGTAGGTGACGGTGAAGGCGCCGGTCGGCGTGCCCGCCGCCGTGACGTCCGGGGCGGTCACCTGCGCCGCGGGGGGCGTGGTGTCCGTGGTGCCGGGGGCGGTTCCGATCGAGGCGAAAAACGAGTCCGGGCCGCCAACGGCCGGGTTTCCCTTGGCGTCGGTGACGGCCGCGTCGTTCAGCAGGGTGGTGTACAGGGCGTTGTCGGCGGCGTCCCACTGCCCGCCCGGCCCCTGGATCGTGTAGTTCACCATGACGGCGGTCGGGTTGGAGCCGTCCGTGACATCGGCGCTCAGCACCGTCAGCGGCGGGCCGCCGGCCCGCGCGACTTGGATATCGGTCGGATCGATGCTCTGGAGGTTGACGCCGTCGGGGTCGGCGTAGGTGGCGGTGATCACCTGGGTCGTCGCCGGCGCGGTCAGGTTCGGAGACGTGAAGGAGGCCTTCGGCCCGTTCGCGTTCGGCTCGATAACGAGGGCCGGCCCGGTCCCGCCCGCTTCACGGGAATCGAACGTCACCTCGCCAGCCCCGCCGCCGACGTTTTTGAGGGACAGACTGACGCGGTTGTGGCCGGCCTGTTTCTCCTGCTTCAGGTAGGAGGTGACGTTCAGGTAATAGTCCCCGGTCGCGGTGACGTGGACCGCATCCAGCGAGCCGCCGGAGGTGGACGGGCGGTTGTTCCAGCGAATCTCGCCGGCTGGACTGTTGTCCGTATCGGGTGTTCCGGTGTGGGTGCCGTCGCCTTCGACCCAGGACGTATCCGGGACCGGGAAGGCGCCGACGAGCAGGGGGGTGTCGCTGGCGACCGTGCGGCCGCCGTGCAGGCGGAGGATGGCGCTGCCGATGCCGCTGACGCCGCCGAGGTCGAACGTCAGATACGCCTCGGCCCGGTTGGCGGGGTCGGCGTTGACGCGGAGCTGTGGGTCGGCGCCAAAGTTAGCCCCGACCACCGTCGGGTTGCTCACCAGGCTCTGCACGTCGGCGTCGGTCGCCGCCTCGACCGTTACGCTCAGCAGACTCCGCCGCTCAAGGGCCTCCACGACGGTCGCGGCCGCCTGCCTCAGGCGCAAGTGTTCTGAACGATGCCCCGTCCGACCCGATCCAACAACCTGATGCCTCATCACGTCGCATTCCCTCTCGGTGCCATCATTTCCGGGTGCATTCCCATCCCCGGTGCGGCTCCACTGGGGAAAGGCGTTGTCCGGTCCTAGACACAAGCCGGACCCAAACGTGCGGCGAAACCGGCCGGGCACTCACGGTCGGTCGCCGCAAGAGAGCACACCGGGTACCGCGCCTCTTGAGCCCCGGCACGCGGGTGCGGCGCCAGATCAGTTTTACGACCGGGGTGGAGTGAGGTTTTGCCCGAACGTGCGCTTTGCCGTGTCTTTGGTGGGAGCCCAAGAAATAAGAGACGGCCTTAGGCGTTAGGGGTCTGAGGCCGCCGGTGTTGGGAGAGGATGCGCGCGCCGGGTTGGACCCGCCCGGATCGCCACAACTCGTTGTCCGGATTCCAGAAAACGCCGACCGGGTTGCGGTGTATCGACTGGGGAAGGCATCTCTCGACAAACTCTCGAAGGTCCGAATGGAGTCCCTTCTCGCTTTTCCGAAGGACGCCCCTGAGGAGGATTGCATGAACCACGACCCGTCTTGCCGCTGGTGTGGATCGGCCGACCACGTGCGCCCGGGGCACTCCCGGCGCGAGTTCCTATACGTCGGCCTGATCGGCGGCCTTGGCCTGACGCTCGGCGACTATCTGAAGCTCCAAAACGTCGCCCGCGCCGCCGAGGCGGCGAACTCGACATGGGCCGGGAACACGACCGCCATCAAGCCCACCGCCCAGTCGTGCATCCACATCTTCCTGCCCGGCGGCATCGCCCACCAGGAGTCGTTCGACCCCAAGCCGCTGGCGCCCGTCGAGTACCGCGGACCGCTGGGGACGGTGAAGACGAAACTGGAAGGAGAGGTCTTCAGCGAACACCTGAAGGAGACCGCCGGCGTCGCCGACAAGATCTGCGTCATCCGATCGATGACCCACGGCGAGGCGGCCCACGAGCGGGGTACCCACAACATGTTCACCGGGTACCGCCCCAGCCCGGCGATCCAGTACCCCAGCTTCGGGAGCGTGATTAGTCACGAACTGGGCGTGCGGAAGAACATGCCGCCGTACGTCTGCATCCCGTCGATGAACAACCCGTACGCCGGCAGTGGGTATCTCAGCGCCGCCTATGGCCCGTTCAGCCTCGGGGCCGACCCGGCGAACGCCAACTTCCGCGTGCGGGACCTGAATTTGGCGCAAGGGGTGGACGACCAGCGGTTCGACCGCCGCAAGAGCATCCTGGCGGCGGTGGACAACCACTTCCGCACGGTGGAGAAGTCGGACGCCCTGACGGCGATGGACTCGTTCTACCAGAACGCGTACGCCCTGGTCAGCAGCAAGGAGGCCCGCGAGGCGTTCGACCTGGCCGCCGAGCCGGAGGCGACCAAGGCCGCCTACGGCAAGAACCAGGCCGGCATGCGGATGCTGATGGCGCGGCGGCTCGTCGAGGCCGGCGTCCGCTTCGTCTCCCTGACCTACGGCGGGTGGGACCACCACCAGCAGCTCAAACAGGGCTTCACCCGCCAGATGCCGCCGTTCGACAAGGCGTTCGCCGCCCTGATTCGCGACCTGGACCAGCGGGGGATGCTCGACAGCACGCTGGTCATGGTCAGCAGCGAGTTCGGCCGCTCGTCGAAGGTCAACAAGGACGAGGGCCGCGACCACTGGCCCAAGGTTTTCAGCGTCGTCCTGGCCGGCGGCGGGATCAAGAAGGGCCTGATCCACGGCTCGTCGGATGCGACGGCGGCCGAGCCGGCGAACAACCCGGTCGGGATCGAAGACCTGGCGATGACGATCTACAACCGGCTGGGGATCAACGGCGAGAAGAAGCTGCTCAGCCCCGGCAACCGCCCGATCGACATCGCCCGGGGTGGGAGGCTGGTCGAGGAGATTATGGTGTGAGCCGCGTCGGTCCTCCGTTCGACGTTGGACGTTGAGTGTTGAATGTTCGATGTTCTTCCTCCTTTGGCGTCGAACATCGAACATTCAACATTGAACATTCAACGTTGAAGGCGGAAGACCCTCAACCTGGCCTGTACCATTTCCCTTGCGCAGGAATCCGGAATAACGGGTGAGGGGGAGAGCCGCGCGGATGTACGGGCGGCCAGTGCGACATGCCCGCAGGTACGTTCGATGACGCACACTCAGTTTCTCGACAACCGCTTCACTTTTCTGGCCGTTGCCACGTTCGCCTGTCTGATCGGCGCCGCTGCCACCCGCGCCGCCTCCCCCGACCTACAAACCATCCTCCCCCGCGGCGGCCAGCGCGGCTCGGAACTGGAAATCTCCTTCCGCGGCGCCCGCCTCGCCGACGCCAAGGAGATCCTGGTCTACGAACCCGGCCTCAGCGTCGAGGACGTCCGCGTCGTCAACCCCGGCGAAGTGAAGGCCCGCCTGAAGATCGCGCCCGCCGCCCGCCTCGGCGAGCACGTCTTCCGCGTCCGCACCGCCAGCGGCGTCTCCGACCTGCGGAACTTCTTCGTCGACCCCTACCCGACCGTGCAGGAGGCCGCCGAGCCCTCCGGCGACCCGCGCCGGCCGCGCGACCCCAAGGCCCCGCCCGTCCCGCCCGAGAAACAGCCTTCCACGTTCGCCAAGCCCCAGTCGATCGACCTGAACGTCACGGTCGAGGGACTGATCGAGAACGAGCAGGTGGACTACTACGTCGTCCAGTGCAAGCAGGGGCAGCGGCTCACCGCCGAGGTCGAGGGGATGCGGCTCGGCTCCCGCGGCCAGCAGAACGCCTTCGACCCCGCCGTCGCGATCCTGGACACCAGCCGGTTCGAGCTGGTCACCTCGGACGACACGGCCCTGCTCAAGCAGGACTGCGTCGCGTCCGTCGTCATCCCCAAGGACGGCCCCTACGTCATCGCCGTCCGCGACAGCACCTATGGCGGGGGCCCGAACGCCCAGTACCGCATGCACGTCGGCACCTTCCCGCGGCCGCTGGCGGTCTATCCGCCCGGCGGCAAGGCGGGTGAGTCGATGAAGGTCCGATTCGTCGGCGACGTGAAGGGGCCGATCGAGCAGACGATCCAGGTCCCCGACCAACCCGGCCGACTGGTCGACCTGTTCGCCGAGCAGGACGGGCTGATCGCCCCCTCGCCCAACGCCTTCCGCGTCAGCCCCGTCCCCAACGTGCTGGAGGCCGAGCCCAACGACGACGTGCAGCACGCCAGCGGCGCCGAGAGCGACTCGGCATCGACGCCGCCCGCCCCGGTTCCGATCGCGTTCAACGGCATCATCGAGAAGGACGGCGACGTCGACTTCTTCAAGTTCCGGGCGGCCAAGGGGCAGGTGCTGGACGTCCGCATCTACGCCCGCGCGGTCCGCTCGCCGCTCGATTCGGTGCTGACCTTGCACGATGCCAAGGGGGGCACGATCGCCGCCAACGACGACAGCGGCGGCCCGGACAGTTACCTCCGCTTCAACGTCCCCGCCGACGGCGAATACCACGTCTCCGTCCGCGACCACCTCAAGCACGGCGGGCCGGAGTACGTCTACCGAATCGAGATCACGCCGATCGAACCGAGGCTGACGCTCTCGATCCCACCGGCGAATCAGGTCGGCGTCCCCACGCAGGAACGGCAGACGATCGTCGTCCCCCGCGGCAACCGCTTCGGCACCCTGATCCGCGCTACCCGCGCGGACTTCGGCGGCGACCTGTCGCTCAAGATCGATGGCCTGCCCGAGGGGATCCGGATGATCGCCGAACCGTGGCCGGCGGGGCAGGACGTGCTGCCGGTCCTCTTCGAGGCGGCCCCGGACGCCCCGGTCACGGGGAACTTGTGCGACCTGACCGCCGCCCCGTCCGACTCGAACGTAAAGCGGCGGGGTCGCCTCGACCAGCCCGCTGACCTGGCCTACGGGCCGAACAATACCGTCTACCACACCGTTCGTGTCGACAAACTCGCCGTCGCCGTTGCGGAAGAAGTGCCGTTCTCGCTGAAGATCGTGCCGCCCAGGGCACCGCTGGCGCAGAGCGGGTCGATGGAGCTGAAGGTGGTCGCCGAGCGCAAAGGAGACTTCAAGGGGCCGATCACCCTGAAGATGCTGTTCGACCCGCCGGGCGTGAGCGCCGGGCTGGTGACGATCCCGCCCGACAAGGACGAGTTCGCGATCCCGCTCAGTTCCACCCCCAACGCCCCGGCTAAGTCGTGGAAGATTGCCGTGCTGGGCCAGGGCGACGTGGGCGGGGCGGCGTGGGTGTGCAGCCCGCTGGCCGATTTGCAGGTCGTGCCGCCGTTCGTGACGGCGAAGATCACCCGCACCGCGATCGAGCAGGGCAAGGGCGGCCAGGTCAAGGTCGCGATCGAGCAGAAGAACCCCTTCGAGGGCAAGGCGAAGGTCGAGTTGCTCGGCCTGCCCAACGGCGTGACGACCGAGGCGAAGGAGATCACGTCGGCCGACAAGGAAGTCGTGTTCGACGTCAAGTCCGACCCCAAGAGCCCCGCCGGCAGCCACGGCACGCTGATCTGCCGGGTGACGGTCATGAAGGACGGCGAGCCGGTCGTCCAGAACCTCGGCCGCGGCGGCGTCCTGCGGATCGACACGCCGAAGGTAGGGGCGACGCCCGCGTCGGCCGCCGCGCGGACACAGCAAACGCGTAAACCGTAGGGGCGACCCTGCGTCGCCCGTCCTGGCCGGCCGCGATTCGTCCGTGTAGGGGCGACGCCCGCGTCGCCCGTGGCGTCCCGATACGAGGTGTTCAGTCTCATGCAACGCCGCACCCGCATGCTCAAGACCGTTGTCGCCGCCGCGGCCTTTATCGCCCTGGCGCTCGGCGCCACGGCCGCGCCGTCCCGGGCTGCGTCGGAGGACGCCGCTGCCCCCTTCGAGGTCTACCCCCCCGACGTGAACCTCGACACCGCCCGCGACGCCCAGTCCGTCATCGTCCGCGTCACCCAACCCGACGGCGTCACCCGCGACGTGACGGACCAGGTAAAACTCACGCTCAGCAACCCCTCCCTCGCCCGGATCGACGGCCACACGCTCTACCCCGTCTCCGACGGGACCTGCGAACTCCAGGTGACCTACGAGGGGAAAACCGTCCCGGTCCCCGTTTCGGTCAAGGGGGCGAAGGCCAACCGCCCAATCAGCTTCAAGCTCGACGTCATGCCCGTCTTCATGAAGGCCGGGTGCAATACCGGCGGGTGCCACGGCTCCGCCCGCGGCAAGGACGGCTTCCGCCTGTCGCTCTTCGGCTTCGACGCCGACGGCGACTACCTCCGCCTGACCCGCGAGTTCGCCACCCGGCGGCTGAACCTCGCGGTCCCCGAAGACAGCCTCGTGCTGACGAAAGCCACCGGCAAGGCCCAGCACACCGGCGGGACCCGCTTCCACGAGGGCGAGCCGCCGTATGAGACGATCCTCCGCTGGCTCAGGGCTGGAGCCCCCCAGGACGCTCCGGACGTGGCACGGTCCGTCGCGTTGGAGTTGTATCCGAAGAACGCGGTCCTCGAAGGCGAGAGCGTCAAGCAGCCCCTCGTCGCCCGGGCGAAGTACTCCGACGGTACCGACCGCGACGTGACGAGCCTGTGCGTCTTTATGACCAGCAACGAGGGGTCGGCCGCCGTGGACGGCAACGGTGTCATCACCTCCGCCAAGCGGGGCGAGGCGTTCGTCATGGCCCGCTTCGCCACGTTCACCGTCGGCACCCAGGTGATCGTCCTCCCCAAGGGCCTGCCGTACGAGTTCCCGAGCTACGCGGAAGGGAACAACTACATCGACACACTCGTCAACGCGAAGCTGAGGAAGCTTCGGATCGTGCCGTCCCAGACGTGCGGGGACGAGGAGTTCCTCCGCCGCGCGTCCCTGGACATCGTGGGCCTCTTGCCGACCCCCGAGGAGCACGACGCCTTCGTCGCCGACACCGACCCGGCCAAGCGCGAGAAGCTGGTGGACCAGTTGCTCACCCGTAAGGAGTTCGTCGAGCTGTGGGTGATGAAGTTCGCCGAGCTGCTCAAGATCCGCTCGGACGAGAACCAGCGGATGAGCTACAAGGCGACGCTGCTCTACTTCAACTGGCTCCAGGACCAGGTCGCCAACAATGTCCCGATGGACCAGATCGTCCAGAAGCTGCTGTTATCCACCGGCGGCGTCTTCAAGAACCCGGCCACGAACTACTACCAGGTCGAGAACGACCCCCTGAAGCTGGCCGAGAACACCGCCCAGGTGTTCATGGGGATGCGGATCCAGTGCGCCCAGTGCCACAACCACCCGTTCGACCGCTGGACGATGGACGACTACTACGGGTTCGTCGCCTTCTTCGCCCAGGTCGGCCGCAAGCAGGGCGAGGACCCCCGCGACACCATCGTCTTCGACCGCGGCGGCGGCGAGGCCGTCAACCCCGTCCGCCAGAAGGCCATCCCGCCCAAGTTCCTCGGCGGCGAGGCCCCCGACACGAAAGGTAAAGACCGCCGCGAGGTCCTCGCCAAGTGGCTCGCCTCCCCCGACAACCCCTATTTCGCCAAGAACCTGGCGAACATCGTCTGGGGCCACTTCATGGGCAAGGGGATCATCGACCCCGTGGACGACGTGCGGATCAGCAACCCGGCGTCCAATCCCGAACTGCTCGACACGCTGGGCCAGAAGTTCCAGGAGTACCACTACGACTTCAAGCGGCTGGTCAAGGACATCTGCCTCTCCCGCACCTACCAGCTCTCGACGAAGACGAACGAGACGAATGAGCTGGACGACCGCAACTTCTCCCACGCCCCGGTCCGCCGGGTTCGGGCCGAGGTGCTGCTGGACGTGATCAGCCAGGTGACCGAGACCCGGGAGAAGTTCCGCGGGTTGCCGCTCGGGGCGCGGGCGGTGCAGATCGCCGACGGCCAGACGACCAACTACTTCCTGACCACCTTCGGGCGGGCCAAGCGCGAGTCCGTGTGTTCGTGCGAGGTGGCGATGGACCCGAGTTTGAGCCAGGCCCTGCACATGCTCAACGGCGACACCGCCCACGGCCGGGTGCAGCAGGGGGGCGTGGTCGCCACAATGCTGGCGGAGAAGAAGACGCCCGAGCAGGTGATCGAGCAGTTGTACCTCCGCTGCCTTACGCGGCGGCCGACGGCGGAGGAACTGGACAAGCTGAAGAGCTACCTGCCCCAAGACCTGCAGGAGCGGCGGAAGGTGCTGGAAGACGTTTTCTGGGCGCTGTTGAACTCGGAAGAGTTCATGTTCAACCATTGAGCGTGTGGACCCCGTAGGAGCGCGATCCGTTATGCCTGTGTGGCTGTCTATGCGATCTGTTCTCGCGACCTTCTTCGCGCTGGCCTCGCTGCTGGCCTTCGGCGTCCGCCCAGCGTCCGCAGCCGACTCGCCGGCTGAGAAGGTCACCTACCAGGACCACGCCCTGCCCCTTTTCCGCAACGCCTGCCTCGGCTGCCACAACCCCGACAAGAAGAAGGCGGGTCTCGACCTGAGCACCTATCAGGGCGCCCTGGCCGGCGGCGACAACGGCCCGGTCATCAACGCCGGCGACCCGTCCGGCTCGCGGCTCTTCAAGGTCGTCACCCACGCCGAAGAGCCGACCATGCCCCCGAAGAAAGACAAGCTCCCGGACAAGGAGCTTGACGTGATCCGGAAATGGATCGCCGGCGGCGCCCTGGAGAACGCCAGCGGCAAGCCCGCCCTCGCCGCCAGGCCGAAGGTGGACCTGACCGTCGTCAGCGCCGGCATCGGCAGGCCCACCGGCCCGATCGCCTTCCCGAAGAGCCTCGCCGGCGACCCCGTCGTCCGCACCGAGCGGCCGGGGGCGCTGATCTCGCTCGCGAACAGCCCCTGGGCCCCGCTCGTGGCGGTTGGCGGCCAGCGGCAGATCCTGCTGTACCACACGCAGACCCTCGATCTGCTCGGCGTCCTCCCGTTCCCCGAGGGCCTCCCCTACGTCCTGCAATTCAGCCGCAACGGCGGCGTCCTGCTCGCCGGCGGCGGCATGGGGGCCAAGAGCGGCAAGGTCGTCCTGTTCGACGTGAACACCGGCAACCGCATCACCGAAGTCGGCGACGAGTTCGACGCCGTCATCGCCGCCGACATCAGCGCCGACCAGTCGATCGTGGCCCTCGGCGGCCCGAACCGGGTCGTCAAGGGGTACAGCGTCGCCGACGGGCAACTGCTCTACACGATCAAGAAGCACACGGACTGGGTGACGGCGGTCGCCTTCAGCCCGGACGGCAACCTGCTCGCCACCGCCGACCGGGCCGGCGGCATATCCGTCTGGGAGGCCAAGACCGGCCACGAGCTGTTTACGCTGACCGGCCACAAGGAGGGCGTGAGCGGCCTGGCCTTCCGGGACGACTCGAACCTGCTGGCCAGTTGCAGCACGGACGGGACGGCCAAGCTCTGGGGAATGGAAGAGGGCAAGGAGGTCAAGAGCTGGGCCGCCCACGGCAACTACCGCCCGCCATCCGGCGCGGTCGGGGCGGGGACGTTCGACCCGAACGTCGGGGCGCTGTCGATCGCCTTCACCCACGACGGGCGGATCGTCACCTGCGGCCGGGACAAGGCCGTGCGGCTGTGGGACTCCGGCGGCGGCCAGGGCAAGGCGCTTCAGCCGGCGTTCGCGGACCTGGCCCTGCACGCCGCGTTCGACGACGAAGGCAAGCGCGTCATCGCCGGCGACTACACCGGCAAGATCCTCGTCTGGACCGTCGCCGACGGGAAGGTGGCCGGCGAGTTGAGCCTCGACCCGCCGACGATCGCCGAGCGGCTGGCGACTGCGGCGAAGAAGCTGGAGGAGGCCCGCCCCGCGTTGGAGAAGGCGCTCGCCGAGGCCAACGAGCGGGATGAGGCGGCGAAGAGAGCCGCGGACGAATTGCGGGTGCTGAGGGAGGCCGCCGCGAGCGCCCGGGCAACCGCTTCCGAGGCCGAGACTCGGGCGCAGGCGACGGCCGACGCCGTGACCGCCGCCGAGGAGGCGCTGCGGCGGGCGCAGGCCGAGGCAAAGGCCGCGTCGGAGACCGTCGCGAAGGCGCGGTCGGACGCCGAGGCCACGTCGAAGCTGGTCCGGCCCAAGGCGGACGCCGCCAAGGCCGCCGCGGAGGCCGCGGCGAAGGTGAAGAAGGCGGCCGAGCAGGCCGAGGGCCAACTGCGGGAATTGAAATACGGCGTGGCCAAGTTGAAGGCCGCCCAGGCCGCCACCGAACTGTCCAAGGCCCGCAAGGCGCTGGCGGATCGCGAATCGGAGCAGGCGGCGCTCGCCGACGCCGTCAAAGCGGCCAAGGCGGCGGCCGAGAAGGCCGCCGCGGACGCCAAGTCGTTCGAGAAGGCGCTGCCGGATGCGCCTAAGCGCCTCAAGGCGAGCCAGGAGGCATTGGAGAAGGCGAAGGCCGCCGCGGCGGCATCGAAGGCGGCGGTGGATGCCGCGACTGAAGACGCCAAGCAGCGCGAAACGCTGGCCCAACAGGCGACGGACCTGGCCCGCAACACCGCCGCCGTCACGGCCAGGGCCAAGGACGACAAGTCCCTCGCCGATGCGGCCGAAAAGGCCAAGGCGGCGGCGGAGGCGCTGACCGCCAACTTCACCGCGGCCAAGCAGGCGGTGACCGCTAGGTCGGACGCGGCCAAGAAGGCCGCCGACGAACAGGCTGCGGCCGAGCAGGCGCTAACCAAGGCCAAAGACGAGGCGGCGAACGGGCGGAAGATCCTCGCCGACATGAAGAAGGCCGCCGAAACGGCGGCGGCGGAAGTGCCTAAGAAGCAGGATGCCGCCGAGGCCGCAGCCGACCCGGTGCGGGAAGCGAAGGCCAAGGTCGCGCAACTCGAAGCCGAACACGAACGGCTCGACCGCGAGGCCCAGCAACTTGCCACCCCGGCCACCGCCGCTAACGGCCCGGCGACTCAGCCGGTGAAGTCGTAGGTAACGCCCCGGAAGGCACTGAGCCGGAAGCCTGCGCCGACGGCGGACCGGACCGGTGCCCCGATCGGCGCGGTCGCCGCCGCCTGCCCGGACGGCGCGGCGACTGGGGCCGCTCATTTCTGGCGTTCGATTCGTCGCGGGCGGCGGGTCTAGGTGCCTCGGCCTGACCCGGCGGCTCCCCCGGCGTGCCGCCCGCCCGGTACAGCCCCATCTCCCCCATCACTTCCTTGAGTTGGTTGTGGATGTCGTGCCACTCCCGCATCCGCACGAACGACAGGAAGTTCGCCTGGCAGAGCTTCCGCAGCTTGCTGGTCGAAAGGTGTTTCGCCTGCCCGTGGTAGAAGTCCCACAGCCGCAGGAAGGCGAGGAAGTCGGAATTCGGCTCGCGGAATTTGCGGTGCGCTTCGTCCGCCTCCGCCTGCTTGTCCATTGGCCGCTCGCGGGGGTCCTGCACGCTCAGGGCCGAGGCGATCACCAGCACCTCGTCCAGGCACCCCTCCTCTCGGGCCGCCAAGATCATCCGCGCGATCCGCGGGTCCACCGGCAGCCGGGCCAACTGGTTCCCCAGCGGCGTCAGCTCGTTGCGCTCGTCGATCGCCCCCAGTTCGTGCAGCGTCGCGTACCCGTCGCGGATCGACCGGTAGTCCGGCGGCTCGACAAACGGGAAGTCCTGAACCGTCCCCAGCCGCAGGTACTTCATCTGCAGGATTACGCTCGCCAGGTTGGTCCGCAGGATCTCGGGGTCCGTGTACTTCGGGCGGCTCTGGTAGTCCTCCTCACTGTACAGGCGGACGCACACGCCCTCGCTGACGCGGCCGCACCGCCCCTTACGCTGGTCGGCGCTGGCCTGGCTGACCCGCTCCACCGGCAGCCGCTGCACCTTGGTCCGAGCGCTGTAGCGGCTCAGCCGCGCGTAGCCGGGGTCGATCACGTACTTGATCCCGGGGACGGTCAATGACGTTTCGGCGACGTTCGTCGCCAGCACGATCCTCGGTTTGCCGTGGCGGTGGAAGACCCGCATCTGCTCCTCGGCGCTCAGCCGCGCGTACAGGGGCAGGATCTCAACCCCCGGCGGGTGGTGCTTGCGGAGGGCCTCGGCGGTCTCGCGGATCTCCCGCTCGCCGGAGAGGAAGATCAGGACGTCGCCCGGACCGTGCCGCCACAACTCGTCCACGGCGGCGAGGATGCCTTCGCCCATTTCGAGGTCTTCCTCGTCCTCCGTCCCGGCCGTCAGTGGGCGGTAGCGGACTTCGACCGGATAGGTCCGGCCGGACACCTCGATCATCGGGCAGTCGCCGAAGTGCTTGCTGAACCGCTGGGGGTCGATCGTCGCGGATGTGATGATGAGCTTCAGGTCGGGGCGCTTCGGCAGGAGCTGTTTCAGGTAGCCGAGCAGAAAGTCGATGTTCAGGCTCCGCTCGTGTGCCTCATCGATGAGGATCGTGTCGTACGCTTCCAGGAACCGGTCGTGCTGCGACTCGGCCAGCAGGATGCCGTCGGTCATCAGCTTGACGTAGGTCTCGGGGCGGGTGTGGTCGCTGAAGCGGACCTTGTACCCGACGGCGTGGCCGAGCGGCGTCTGGAGCTCCTGCGCGATCCGCATCGCCACCGACCGGGCGGCGATGCGGCGGGGCTGGGTGTGGCCGATCATCCCCGAGACGCCTCGGCCCAGCTCCAGGCAGATCTTGGGGAGCTGGGTCGTCTTGCCCGAGCCGGTTTCGCCGCTGAGGACGATCACCTGGTTCTCGGCGATGGCCCGGGCGATCTCCTGCCGCCGCTGGACGACCGGCAGGTCGTCGGGGAAGGTCGGCTTGGGCAGATTGGCTTGTCGCTCGGCGCGGAACGCGGCGGAACGGTCGACCTCCTCGGCCAGCCGCCGGACGGCGGCCGCAAGGTCTTCCGACTCGGCAGGGGGGTGAGGCGGGTGATGGGCCGCCCGCTGTTCGAGGTGCCGCAGGCGCGTGCGGAGGCGGTGCCGGTCGCGGAGCATGCATTCCGCGATCCGGTCTGACAGGGCCCGGAACGGGGCCCGGAATCCGTATTCGTCCGCCGAAACGACCGTCACGCCTGCGCCTCGTGCCCGCGGGCGGGGAAAGATTCGGATCGGGGCGGCCGTCCGCCCCTCCGGATTTCGTCCGCCCCGCGCGGGAATGTATCTTAGGCGCAAAGAGTCGGGTATGGTGATACTCGCCCCGCTCCCCAGGAGAAGGATTCATGGCCGACCGAACCACCCCCGCACCCGCCCCCGGACAACCCGCCGACCCCGAATCCCAGCGCCTCCAGGAGGAGGCCAACCGCGGACGCAACTGGAAGCGGTGGGGGCCCTACCTGTCCGAGCGGCAGTGGGGCACCGTCCGCGAGGACTACTCGCCGGACGGAACCTGCTGGGACTTTTTCCCCCACGACCACGCCCGCAGCAAGGCCTACCGGTGGGGCGAGGACGGCATCCTCGGCATCACCGACCGCGAGTGCCGCGTCTGCTTCGCCCTGACCATGTGGAACGGCAGGGACCCGATCCTCAAGGAGCGGCTATTCGGCCTGACCGGGCCACAGGGGAACCACGGCGAGGACGTCAAGGAGCTGTACTACTACCTCGACTCGACCCCCACCCACTCGTACATGAAGGGGCTCTACAAGTACCCGCAGCGGGAGTACCCCTACGCGCTGCTGGTGGAGGAGAACCGCCGCCGCGGCCGGAACCAGCCGGAGTTCGAGCTGCTCGACACCGGCATCTTCGACGACGACGCCTACTGGGACGTGTCCGCCGAGTACGCCAAGAACTCCCCCAACGACATCCTGATCCGCGTCACCGTGGCCAACCGCGGGAAGCACGACGCCACCCTGCACCTGCTGCCGACGCTCTGGTGCCGCAACAGTTGGGCCTGGGGCTGCACCCACGAGGGGTGCGAGTTGAAGCCGCGGATGCGCCGCGACGGGGTGACGGCGGCCGTCGTGGACCACTCCACCCTGGGCCGGTTCCGTTTCGAGGTCGAACCCTCCGTCGGGGGCGACGCCGCCGGCGAGTGCGCCACGCCGGAACTGCTGTTCACCGAGAACGAGACGAACTACAAGCGGCTGTACGGCGGCGAAAACCCCGGGCGGTGGGTGAAGGACGCCTTCCACGAGTTCGTCATCCACGGGCGGACCGAGGCGGTCAACCCGCACGGGTGGGGGACGAAGATGGCGGCCTACTACCGCCTGGACGTGCCGGCCGGCCAGCACCGGGTCATCCGCATGCGGCTCAGCGGCGGCGACGAGATCCCGGCCGCCGCCTTCGGCCTGGACTTCGACGAGATCTTCCAGGCGCGGCTCGCCGAGGCGGACGCCTTCTACGCCGAGAAGATCCCGGCGTCGCTCTCGGAGGAAGAGAAGCGCGTCTCGCGGCAGGCGTACGCCGGGCTGCTGTGGACCAAGCAGTTTTACCACTACGTCATCGAGGACTGGCTCACCGGCGACCCCGACCAGCCGCCGCCCCCGGAGAGCCGCAAGCGCGGCCGCAACAACGACTGGAAGCACCTGTTCAACCGCGACGTCATCTCGATGCCCGACAAGTGGGAGTACCCCTGGTTCGCGGCGTGGGACCTGGCGTTCCACATGATCCCCTTTGCCCGGATCGACCCCCACTTCGCCAAGGAGCAGTTGCTGCTGTTCCTCCGCGAGTGGTACATGCACCCCAACGGCCAGCTCCCCGCCTACGAGTTCGCCTTCAACGACGTCAACCCCCCGGTCCACGCCTGGGCGTGCTGGCGGGTCTACAAGCTGACCGGGCCCAAGGGCCAGCGCGACCGGCTCTTCCTGGAACGCGCCTTCCAGAAGCTGATGATCAACTTCACCTGGTGGGTGAACCGCAAGGACATCGAAGGTCGCAACATCTTCGGCGGCGGCTTCCTGGGCCTGGACAACATCGGCGTCTTCGACCGCTCCCAGCCCCTGCCCAACGGCGCCTGCCTGGAACAGGCGGACGGCACCGCCTGGATGGCGTTCTACTGCGCCACCATGCTCGCGATGGCCCTGGAACTGGCCAACGGCGACCCGGCTTACGAGGACGTGGCCAGCAAGTTCTTCGAGCACTTCGTCGCGATCGCCGAGGCGATGAACACCCTCGGCGGCACCGGGCTGTGGGACGAGGTGGACGGGTTCTACTACGACCAGCTTCAGGTGCAGGGCCGCCGCATCCCGATGCGGATCCGGTCGGTGGTGGGGATCATCCCCCTGTTCACCTGCGAGGTGCTGGAAGACGAGGTGATCGACCGGCTGCCGGGCTTCAAGAAGCGGATGCTCTGGTTCCTCCAGAACCGCCGCGGCCTGGCCCGGCACATCTCCTACACGGAGAAGCGCGAGGACGATAGCGGTCACCTGCACACCCACCACCTGCTGGCCATCCCCTCCCGCGACCGGTTGGAGCGCGTGTTGCAGTACGCCCTGAACGAGAACGAGCTGCTCTCGCCGTACGGCCTGCGGTCGCTCAGCCGCATCCACCGCCACCGCCCGTTCGTCACGGAGATCAACGGCGTCGAGCAGCGGGTGGTGTACACCCCGGCCGAGTCGGAAACCGGCATGTTCGGCGGCAACTCGAACTGGCGGGGGCCGATCTGGTTCCCGGTCAACTATCTGTTCGTTGAGGTGCTCAACCGCTACTACTTCTACTACGGCGACTCGCTCAAAGTGGAGTGCCCCGTCGGCTCGGGCAAGAAGATGACGCTCAAGGAGGTCGCGGCGGAGCTGAGCCGGCGGCTGTCGCGGATCTTCCTCCCCGACCCCAGCGGCCAGCGGCCGTGCCACGGCGAGGACCGCCGCTACGCGGATGACCCGCACTGGAAGGACCTGGTGCTGTACTACGAGTACTTCCACGGCGACAACGGCCGCGGCGTCGGGGCAAGCCACCAGACCGGCTGGACGGCTTTGGTCGCCAGCCTGCTGCGGGACCTGGGCCAGCCGGCGGCGCCGGCCGCCACGGGCGTGCTGGAGGCCAAGCCGGCGGGCATCGGGACGGCGGACGCGCCGCGGGGCGTGACCGGCGACGGCAAGGAAGCGAAGGAGCCCAGGGAACGCCGCCAGCCGCAGCCAGTGGGGCGAGGGACGTAACCCGACGGCGGAGCCCAAGGGCTTGGCCCGACGGCAGAGCCCAAGGGCTGGAGCGATTCGACTTGACCCTGGAAAGTGTCGCATGGCCCGATCAGGGCAGTCGCGAGGCCGCCGCCGTGTGAATACCCTTTTGCCTCCGGCGGCGGAAAGAAAAAGCTTGCCCCGGAGAATCGTCTGTGGCTATGTTAGCGGCCGCAGGTCTGCGCCCCGGCCGGGTGGTTCCCGGCACGACGGGGTGGGTCGCCGGCCCCCCGGTACACCACGAAACCAGCAAGATCGAACCCGCCGTAACCGCTCGTTGGGTGACGGCATCGAACCGGCGTTGGCACCGTCGTGCCAGGGCCGTGACTTGGATCCGATTCGGGAAAGGAGGCGAACCGGGCTGCCCGGGGTGGACCCCGCCCGGCACCCGACTACGACGTGATTCGTCATCCCGTGACGTGTCGGCCGCGGACCGCCGGTGGAGTCCGGAGGAGTCTTGAGGAGTGTTTCGGGACCGGCGGGTGGCCGACGGTGTTCTGGTACGTTCGTTCAGTTGGTTCAGTCGCATCCGTGTGACTCGTGTGACTCGTCTGACCACCGCGGGCGGTGTCGCCCCCGGCGCGGTCACGTGTCGCACCTTTTTCCAAAGGGAATCCCATGACCTCGAAGACGAAACTGATGATCGCCGCCGCCGCCATGAGCGGCCTGCTCGCCGGCTCCGCCGCCCGTTCCATCGCCGCCCCCGTGTCCGGCCCCGAGCAATCGGTCAAGGCCAAGAAGGTGGCCGCCGAGAAGGACACCGGTAAGAAGGACGACAGCAAGGCTGCCGACAACAAGGACAAGCACGACTGCAAGGGCAAGAACGACTGTAAGGGCAAGGGCGGCTGCAAGACCAGCGACAACGGCTGCAAGGGCAAGAACAGCTGCAAGGGCAAGGGCGGCTGCAAGACCAACGAGGAGCCCAAGAAGGACAAGTAACCCGTCCAGTCCGGCCTCCTTCCACGCGGGAGCACCCGGTTCGCCCGGGTGCTCCCGCCGGTTGCAGAGGTTGCAAACGTTGCAGAAGGCGGTTCACCGCAGAGCCGCAGAGGACGCAGTGTAAAGGGCGAATTGAGGATCGAGGATTGAGGATAGCGCAGGGCGGCGTACGCGCGCTGCTATCGTCTATCTTCTATCCTCGAGTCGTGGTTTCTCTGCGCCCTCCGCGTCTCTGCGGTGGACCTTCTCTCGGTTCCCGTCGCCACCGGTTCTCTTCATGGCTGCCAACCGCTTCAACGGCTACACCGACCTGGGAATCGGCATCGGCCTGCGGGTGCCGCACTACCGGCACATCCTGGGAAAGAAGCCCTCCTGCGACTGGTTCGAGATCATCAGCGAGAACTACATGGTCGACGGCGGCCGCCCGCTGGAAGTCCTCGACCAGATCCTCGAACAGTATCAGATCGTCCAGCACGGCGTCTCGATGTACTTCGGTTCGACCGACCGTCTGAACCGCGAGCACCTGCGGCGGCTCAAGGCCTTGGTCAAGCGGACTAAAACGCCATTCCTGTCCGACCACCTGTGCTGGGGCAGCGTCGACGGCACCTACAGCCACGACCTGCTCCCCACCCCCTACACTTTCGCGGCGGCGAAGGTGACGGCCCAGCGGATCCGCGAGGCAAGGGACTACCTGGAAGTCCCGGTCTGCGTCGAGAACGTCAGCAGCTACGCCGAATACCACTGCTCGGAAATGACCGAGTGGCAGTTCCTGACCGAGGTCGTTGAGCGGGCCGACTGCGGCATCCTGCTGGACGTGAACAACATCTACGTCTCGAGCAAGAACCACAGTTTCAACCCGTACGACTACCTCGACGGCGTCCCCCACGAGCGGGTCGGCCAGATCCACATCGCGGGGCACACGAAATACGAGAAGTACATCCTCGACACCCACGACCACCCGGTCCTGCCGGCGGTCTGGAAGATGTACGCCCACGTCATCCGCAGGTGCGGCCCGACGAACACCCTGCTGGAGTGGGACGCCCACATCCCGCCGTTCGCCGAGGTCTACGCCGAGGCGCTGAAGGCGAGGAAGTTTATCGATGCCGTCAGCGGCGGGGCGGACGCGGATTCGGCCGGCGAGGCGGCGATGAAGGAGGGGCTGGAGGCGTATGCGACGGCGACCGCCTGACATGCCGCGCACGCCACCCGACCGCAACGGAACCCGGCGGGTGGCGGCCGCCCCCCGCCGGCGAACCGCGCGCCCGGCCCTCCCGGCAGCGCCGCCAGACGGTCGGCGAGCTGCGCGAGTTGCAGCGACTGGCGATGAAGACGATCACCCGCCCGCTGGCGCCCGGCAACCGGATGCAGCGGGCGTGGGAGGACGGCCGGCCCGCCGCCGAGGTGGCCGGGTCTTACATCAAGCCCAACGACCGGCTGACGAGTCTCGAGCGGATCGAGATCTACAACAAGCAGTACTGGTTCCGCCTCCTCGACAGCCTCTACGAAGACTATCCCGGCCTGCGGGCGATCCTGGGCGACCGCAAGTTCGACAAGCTCCGGATCGCGTACCTGAGCAAGTACCCGTCCCGGTCGTTCACGCTGCGCAACCTCGGCGGCCGGCTGGTGCAGTTCCTGCAGGAGGAGCCGCACTGGACGCACCCGCACGGGGCGATGGCGTTGGACATGGCCCGGTTCGAGTGGGCGCAGGTGGTGGCGTTCGACGAGGCGCAGAAGCCGGCCCTGTCGATCGACGACCTGCTCGGCGCGGACGCGGCGAAGCTGCGGCTCGGCCTCCAGCCGTTCATCACGCTGCTGGAGATGGGCTACCCGCTGGACGATTACGTCCTGGCGGTGAAGAAGCGCGACAATTCCCTGCGGTCGGAGGCGAGCAACGCGGTGGAGTTGGACGCGGCGTCCCGTGGCCGCAAGCGTACGCCGTCCGTCCGCCGGCCCAGGCCGGAACGGGTGTTCCTGGCCGTCCACCGCCACGACAACGCCCTGTACTACAAGCGGCTGGAGCCGGAAGGGCATACGATCCTGTGCGCCCTGCGGGACGGCAGGACGCTGGCGCAGGCGTGTGCGTCGGCCGTGGAGAACAGCGAGCGGCCGGATGGCGAATGGACGGATCGGATCTCGGACTGGTTCCGGGCCTGGGCGGAGTTGGGCTGGTTCTGTCGCCGCTGACGGACCGGCGGATCGAATGCATGGAACGCATGGAACGCGCCGCGCGTCAGAAGTTGGAGTACCGGACAGGAGGCCCCATGGATATCCGCGTTCGCGAAGAGACCTTCCCCCTCAAGGCCGGCCGCGCGATCGTCTTCACGACCAGCCACCTTCAGTCCTTTGCCCTGTTGCTCGCCCGGCTCGGGTTCGGGTTCTCCCTCTTCCTGACCGGCCGAGGCCACCTCCACAACGTGGAGAAGATGGTCGAGCGGTTCACGGACTGGCACGTCCCGATGCCCCGGATGAGCGTCTACGTCTCGGGCTACACGGAGATGATCGGCGGCCTGCTGCTGATGGCGGGCCTGCTCACCCGGCCGGTGGCGCTCGTGCTGGCATTCAACTTCGTCGTCGCTTACCTGACCGCCAGCATCGACAAGGTCAAAGCCGTGGCCCAGCACCCGGGCGTGTCGGACAACTGGGGCGAGATCCTGGACGACGCCGCCTTCCCGTTCCTCATGATCTCCCTGGTCTTCCTGGCCTTCGGCGCCGGCAAGGTGTCGATCGATTACCTGGTCAAGCGGATCGTGTACGGCAAGGAAGACCTGACCCGGCGGCGCGTCCAGACGGTGGACGTGACGGTGACCGAAGCGGGGGCCGTTGCACCGGCGGTGGCGGTGACGACCGACCCCGCC
>JADMIO011235815.1_pt1 | contig 26945 bp, 25 predicted proteins | sample 8958161 | NCBI WGS metagenome assembly JADMIO01 (sample SAMN16585339, study PRJNA669376) | soil metagenome | isolation source: Crop rotation soil | place: USA: Cullars Rotation, Alabama | collected 2011
CGCGACAACTTGTCCACGTGGAATTCTAAGCTTAGGATCCCAATGTGCTGGAAAGTCCAGCGGTCGTTGGCGTTGGTGGTCGAGCCGCGGCCGTCGGTGATCGAATCGCCCAAGATGACGACCGCGTGCGAGGTGCTGTCAGCCATCACGTCGACGCCAGCCAACACGTACCAGTGATCAGCGGTTGCGCCGGTCAGGCTCGCGGCCGCCACTTGGTCGCCCGCCTGCAGGTACGAAGTGGTACGCGAGCCGGGGTGACCGGTGACGTCGGTCGAGACCGCTCCGAAGTTGATCGAAACGGCGAGCGTCGACAGCGGCCCGAGCGCAAAGTCGAACGGGTCCGAAAATACCGCGGCCTTAGCCGGGATCGTGACCGACGCGCCACCTTCGAACGCCAGCTCTTTGTCGGTGCCCACGGTGATGGCGCTGCTGCTCGCGCTCGTGGCTACCGCGCAGTGCACTTTCTTCAACGTCACCGGTGAGCTGCCGTACTCGTTGGAGAAGCGGAGCCGCAAGCGCTTGCCGCCAATCGAGACGCGCACGATTTGGCGCAACGTGTTGTCCGCCAGCCCGGGCGAAGGCGGGTTGTTGGCGGTCTCGGTGAGCTGCTGAGCCGTGGCCCAAGTTCCGACCCATCCTTGGCCGGCATTACCGGCCACCGGCGCAGCGCCGCCCGTGGCCTCGCCGGCGCTGCCCCCCAGCTGTCCCCCCGAGCCGGCGCCGCCCATAACCGGCGCCGCGCCGCCGCTCATGACTTGACCGCCGCTGCCCGCGCCGCCTGCAACAACCGGAGGAGTGCCGGCGACGCTGGTGCTGCCGCCCGAGCTGCCGCCGGTCCCCGCTAGGCTGGCCGCCGAACCAGCTTGGGGCTGGTGGGCCGGTTCGCTACCACCCGTGGCAGGCGCACTGCAGGCGGCGAGCGGGCACCAACCGAGCGCCAGCACCTGCAACGTGAGCTTCGGGAGCCAGTTTCGGTCGGTCACACGCCCAGGGGCAGTGGGTCCCGCGCCCCTGATCCGTCACACGATGTTGCGCGATTAGTTCGGCTTGGCCATGGACGTGCCGTGCAGGGCGGTCGTGGCCAGCGGGTTTGCGGCCTTGATGGCAATTTCTATGTTTTTGACGCTGGTCAGCGTGCCGGTCAGTTGCTCGACCGGCAGCGCGTACAGCGTGAAAGCATACGTATCGGTGTTGGTGGTGTTGCCGACCGCGTTGGGGCACGGGCCAAAATAAGTATTGGCGGGCAGCTTGTCGAAGCCGTTGGCGGGGCTGAGCTGCTTGGCAACGACCGGCGTGGTCAAGCTCGCGCCCGAGGGCAGGTTCTGCGGCAGCGCCAGGGTGCTGGCCGGGATATCCCAGATCACGTAGTGATAGCCGTTCGCGTTGCCCGTCGCGGTGAGGGTCTCGTCGAGGAACGTGATGGCGTAGCTCTTGGTTCCGGTGGGGCCAGCCGTCCACGCGAGCGCCGGCGAACGCCCCACCCCCGCGCATGTCAGCGCGTCAGCGAATACGGCGCCTTCGACGTGCTCCGAGCTCGTCAGCTTGAAGGGTCCGCCACCGCCGCTGCCGCCACCACTGCCGCTAGTGCCCCCGTGACCGCCGGCACCGAGACTGCCCCCGGCGCCGCCGCTTCCCGCGGCGGAGCCACCCATGCTTGCGCTACCTGCCGAGCCTGCAGCCGGCGCAGTGCCACCTGCACCGCTCGTGGGTGTACCGGCTTGCCCAGACGTGGTGCCGGCCGTCGGATTACCGCCCTGCCCGGCGCTCGCGCTCGTGCCCGCAGTCGGGGCGGTGCCGGCGGTCGTGCTCGTACCCGCAATGCCGTTCGGCGGGCCGCCCGCGTCGCTGCAATGAGTGAGAAACAGCGCACCGAGGCTCAAGAACCAATACTTTCGAAGGACCAGATTCGACATGCGACTACGACCGCGATGATTACGTCGCGCACGATGGCGTCGAAAGGCGAGCAATTCCTCGCCGGGTCACTGAAGGTTTGAACGAGCTTCGGAAATTACCGTCACGCACCAGCGCGTGTGTCATTTCATTGGCTGCGTTCGCTCAGTTGAGCGTGGGCGTTTCCCAGTCTTTCCACGTTCCGAGGTCGCCCGTCGCTTTGCTGGCGGCGGCGATGACGCCGGGAACATTCCCGCTCTTCTTCAAGAACTTCTGAATATTATCCTTCAACGGCGTCTTCCATTCGGGCCTCTCCGCGCAATGGCTGCCGTTCGCGACAGCCGAGATGTACGAAATGTTCGTGCCGGCGCCGAGCGCCTTGTAGACCTCGGCGCCCGCCAGCGCGGCCACGTGCGCGCTCTTCGGGCCCAAGTTGGCGATGCTCGGGTTGTCCATGATGAACAACCCGCGCGGCGCGACCATCGCGACCACTTCGTGCGTGTCGAGCGGCGCCTTGGTCGGGCTGCTGGTGAACGCGCTGAACGCGTCACCGAACCACGGCTGCTCGCCGTAGGCGCTGGACAGACTTTGGGCGCCCTCGCCGGGAATGCCGCGCCAGATCGGTACGCCGGCAGAGCCGGACTCGATCGGCATCGTCAAAGCGATGCGCTGATCGAACACGCCGGCGACGAACGAGCCCTTTCCGAAACGCGAGCAGCCCGTGACGCCCACCGCGTCCGCCTTCAAGATCTTGCCGTCCGACTGCTCGATAGCATCGATGATGCGGCTCACGCCCCAGCCCCAGGCCACCAGCAACCCGGTCGTGCTGTCTGCGCCATAAATATCGTAAAAAGCCCCGCTCTTGGGGCTACGCTTACCCGTTTCCTTCCCCACAACGTAGGGATCGTAATTGATGATGGCGACACCTTCGCCATTGATGACGCTGCTGTCGAGCGGGGGCGGAAAGCTCGCACCACCGTAGACCACAATCGCGGGATAGGGCGCTGAGCCACCAGTCGGTAGCTTGATCGAAGCCGTGAAGCTCGAGCTCTTGCCTTTGTCAGTCACTTTGATCGTGATGGTCGTGCCTGCCACGGTTCCCATCACCATTTCGGGTTTGCCGGGCTTGGTGCCAAAGGCGAATTTCTCGGCCAGCTTTTTGATCTCTTGTCGGCGGCAGCGCCACTCGGCCTTCGTGGTCATGCGCATGCCGTCGAGCTTCTTGAAAGGATCGGGCAGCTTGGCGTTGGCGGTCAGGGCGCCCGCGTCCGGCAGCGCCGCCACCGCGCAATCCGCGCCGTCATCCTCGACCGCACCGGTGACGGGAACGCTGCCGGAACCGGCCGCGCCGCCCGCCACGCCGCCGCCCGCCGCGCCGCCAGCAACTCCCGAGGCCGAGCCGCCAGCGCTCGATCCCGCGACCGGCCCACCGCCGGAGCTAGTTCCAGCTACGGCCGCACCAGCCGTTCCCGGGCTCGAGCCACCCACGCTGGCGCCCGCAACTGGGCTGCCTGCACTAGCCACTCCAGCGGTCCCGCCCGAGCCTCCCGCCTCGAAGGCCGGCCCGCCCGGGTCACCGACCGTGCAGGCAGCGGTGGCAATCCAAGCCGGCACCAGAGCCGACGTCAGGACTCGCTGGAGCTTGATGAGCGTTTTCGCGTGAGCGCGACGAGCAATTTGGGGGGCGACAAGCTTCGACATTCGACTAACCACCGCGATGATTGCGCCGCGGACGGCGGAGTCGAAAGGCGAGCAATTCCTCACCGGACTGGTGTTGGTTTGAACGCGCCCCGGAACATGGCGGCGCAGTGCAGGCGCCGCTCGCGATCCGTCGTCGAAAATCAGTTCCAGTCGTCGATCTTGAGATCGTGCGGCGCGGGCTTGCCGGTGCCGGTTTCGACCAGATCGCGCAAGCTCAACAGGAACGTCGCCCATTTCATGCTGCAGTGGGCCATGAACTCGACGGGCTCGCGCCAGTTCTTGTGGCCGAACAGAATCAAGGTTTGGTCACCCTGCTGCGAGAGACTGAACGTCACGTCGGTGCCGAGCCATTCCGCGGGCCCGGCCGTGCAACGCCAATGCACCTCTTGATTGGGGCTCAGCTTCTGTACCTCGAAGCTCATGCGCCCTTTCTCTTCGCCATGCGAGCGAAAGAGCACCTGCACGGTGCCGCCGAGCTTCGATTCGCCGCTCGTTTCTTCGGTCCACCAACCTGCGACTCCCTTGACGGTCGCCACTGCTTCGTAAACGCGCGCCAACGGCGCTTTGATACCAACTCGATGAATGATGTCTACCATTGTGTCCTCCGGTTGAAAGGGATGACACGTTCTTACGGCACCACGCGCCGATGCGGGAGTAACAAGGACGTCGCGAACGGAGATGTGGTTCACCTCTTGGGCTGCCGCGCTGCAGCCTTCTTGCAGAAACTCCCGTGGCGTCGCGAGGTCAAATCGGGCGACCGCTTCGGGCTGGTGGCGTGCTGACAGCTCGTGCCGAGGACCTCCGAGATTCTCCTCTGTCTCGTCCTCCCATCCTCCCGTCCCTGTGAAAAAATCTCGATCGCTCGAAGTTGCCCAGGTCCGGCACGGAAGCTTCTGCGATTCGGGCTGCGGTTTGGCAGCCCAAGATGTGATGAATCTTCGGCATGCGGGCGCGCTAACGCCGACGCGCACTTCAGCGCTCGAACGTGTGGGGGATTGAGTAAGCGGCGGTGCGTTCGACGCCGGCGGTGTCGATGGCGACGACTTCGAGCAGCACGTCTGGCGGCAGCTCGGCAAAATGCCGTTGGCAGGCCACCAGTACGCCCTCGTGCACGTCGAAAGGCGCGTTCGGATCTTCTACGTACAGCTCGCGCGTGCTCTCGCGGCGCGCGGCTACGCGCACGCGCACGGCACCGCTGAGATCGAAGCCGGTGAGGCGGTGGATCAACAGATCGACATCACGCGGAAAATTGACGGCTTTGCGCCCGGGATTGAACGCGTTTTCACGAATCCGTACGCCGCGCGCCTGCAAGCTTTGCAGCGACGCGCGACTCAGCACGGGCGGCACGAGCTCGCGCAGCGCCGTGACGACGGCTGCGACGCGAGCGGCTTCCGCCGAGCACGTCGCGCAGCTCATCAGGTGCTCGTCGATGCGGTCGACTTCGGTGTCGACCAGATCACCCGCCCAGTACTGCACGAGATCTGCCCAGGGAATGCTGGCATTGCAGCTCATTTGCTACCCCCGTCGTCCAGACAACGGCTCCTCGTCGACGACCAGAATCTGATTGAAGGTAAAGCCACCCGGAATGGCGCTGACGGGTGTGCTGATGCGGTACACCCCCGCGGCGATTTCATGCACATTCGTTCCCGCCTGTGAGTTCGTAACGGTCATTTCTAGGTTCCTCCACCCCGACGTGCAGGCAAACCGCCCCGCGTTACGAAAAATCTAGACGCTGAGGTCGATTTCAAAGACTCCGCCGCCTGGACCAAAATCGCTGTAGCGAGCCCACTTGATGCGGACCCGCACGTAGGTGATGTCGGGCCATTGCTCGCGCTCGATGCCGTCGGGAAATGCGGCGAGGTAGACGCGCTTGAGGCGCTCGAGCTCGGCTCCAGTGGGCTCGTCGGCGAGGCCCTCGAGCTGGAGGGTTTGTTCTTCGTCCCAACCCACGACGAGCGCGACGCGCGGGTCGAGTCGTAGATTGTTGGCTTTGCGGCTGGTCCCGAGCGTATCGAACACGACTTCCAGCGCGTCGCTGACGGCGATGCCGACCACGGCGGCCTGCGGCGCTCCGTCAGCCGCCACGCTTGCCTGCGCGGCGTAGCGATGACGTCGAATGAACTGGAGCATTTCGGCGCGAGTCACGAGGCTTTATATATCACGGCACCTTCAGGCGCTCCCCTAGCCCGCGCCGCCCGCGCCACCCACCTCGACCGGGCCTGCGCCACCTGCGCCACCCGCGTCCGAGCCGGCGGTGCCGCCCGCTCCGGAACCGGCCTGCGCGGCACACACGTCGACCTTGCTGGCCGCGTCGCGCTCGCACGGTTCTTCGCCGTACAGCCAGCTCCGCGACCGACCACCCTCGAAGCAGATGTGAAGCGAGTCCGCTTCTACGCGCACGCTGACCAGGGTGTCGGTTTCGTCGAATTCCCAACTCTCGTTGCGCGCGCCGAACGAGCGGACCAGGACCTTCCCGCCACAGGCGGTGTCATACACTTCCAGCAGCGCGACCGTGTCGCACGGCGTGCGCTCGATGAAATTTGCGAGGCTGCTGGGACAGAGCGGGAACGGCGTCGGGCCGCAAACCTCAGTGACCTGAAAAGGCCCACACCACGGCACCTCGCGGCAGGCTTCGCTGTCGGGCTCGGCCAGGCACGGATCGGCGCCGCTACCGGCCTCGCCCGCGGAGCTTTGTCGGCCGGCGTCGGCCGATGCCCCGGCGTCACCCCCGCCCGCGTTGCTGCCACCAACGCCATCAGGCCCACCGCTGCTCGAGTCACTGCACGCCCAACTGGTCAGCGCTCCGAGCAGGAGCAGGGAAGCGGCACGAGCCCAACCAGCGCTTTGCATGCCCCGAGACTAGCGCAGCGCGCGCCCAATCGAGTCAACAAGTTTGCGCGGCCGTGTGCCTAGCGTTGAAGCGCGAGCGCCCCGCGGGCAGGCCGAATCTCGCGACCGGAACGGCGCGCCTGCACCTGGGTGAACTCGGCGCCCAAGAGCAGGATTTGCGCGGCGTAGTAGACCCAAACGACGAGCGCGATCAGAGAGCCGGCCGCACCGTACGAGGAACCGATGGCGGCTTTACCCAGGTAGAGCGCGAGCAAGAACTTGCCGATCGTGAATAGCCCCGCGGTTACGGCCGCGCCCAGCCAGACGTCACGCCATTTGATCGCGGCGTCCGGCACGTACTTGAAGATGAGCGCAAATAGGCCAGTGATGACCGAAAGCGAAAAGACGAAGTTCAGGCCTTGCCAAAGCAGCTCCCCGCCTGGCAACACCTCGGAGAACTTCGCGCCAATGGCGCTCAGGACGGAGTTCAAGACCAAAGAAACCAAGAGCAGGAACGCCACCCCGAGCACCATCGTGAACGACAGGAAGCGATCCTTGATCTCTCCCCAAATTCCGCGCCCCGGCCTTCGCTTCACTTCCCAAATGCTGTTGAGCGAAGACTGCAACTCACCGAAGACTCCCGAAGCGCCGATGAACAACGTCACCACGCCGACGATCGTGCTGAGCACGCCGCTGACCGGTGAGCGGGCGTTGGCCACCACCGACTGAATGCCTTCGGCGGCCTGAGCCCCGACGACGGCGCCCAGCTCGCCGGCCACTCTGCCCCTTGCCGCATCGTGTCCAAACACGAAGCCGGCAATCGCGATGCTGATCACCAGCAACGGCGCCAGTGACAACAGCGAGTAGTAGGCCAGAGCGGCGGCCAGCCGCGCGGCGCCGTCATCGATCCAATCGCTGATCGTTTCTTTGATGGTTGCCCAAAGGTCGGAAAGCTTCATGGCAAGCGTTGCGAGCTCGCTGTACGCGCGAGCTCTGCCTCCTTGGCCGTTCCGCTATTCGGCGGCTTTGGGAATTGCCGACTCGCTGGTCGAGCTGATGTCGTGCGCGCCCTCGCGCCTGAAGACCTCCTTGGCGCGCGATTCTTCCTCTGAATTGTCGACGTGGGCGGCGACCAAGATGTTGCCGCCACGCAACTTACCTTCGTACTTCTTGGCTTCGATTTCGGGGATGCCCATGCCGATCAGGGCGCCGGCAACGCCGCCGACCGCAGCCCCGGCGGCCGCGCCGCTGAGCGCCGCCATCAAGGGACCAGCCGCGATGAACGGCCCTAGGCCGGGGATCGCCAGGGCGCCGATGCCAGCCAAGAGCCCCAAGGTTCCGCCCACGACGCCGCCGCTGGTCACGCCGACCACCGTGCCTTCGGGCGCCTTGGTGTTGTGCTCGTGAGCAAAGTCACGGCTGCCATGCTTGTCCGGGAAGATGGCCGAGATATCGGCGTTGGCGAAGCCCTGCTCGCCAAGCCGCTGAACGATGTTTTCGGCTTGGATTTGCCCGTCGACGATACCGATGACGACTCTGTTTTTGCTCATGGTCTTCCTCACTTCTTCACTTCTAGTTGATTGTCGACTTGCGCCACGCCCGCTACCTTGCGAGCCGCAGCTTCGATACGGCTACGCTCGTCCTCGCTGTTCACGGGACCGCGCAGCGTCACCTTGCCGCTCTGGGTAATGATCTTCACGTTCTTGGCCGTGAACGACAGCGAGCCATCGGCCATCACCGCTTGACGGATCTTCTGAGTGATCTTCAGGTCGGTCGCATTGTTGCCTTGGTCTCCCGGAGTGGGCGCGGCGGTGTTGGTGTCGCGCTCGTTGACCTTGGTGTTGTCGGGGGCGGCGTCCGCGGGGGCGGCTTTCTTCGAATCGTCCGTGCGGTTGGACGACTTGAAATCGTTGGAATTGGTGCCCTTCGTGTCGGCGACCAGCGGTGACGTCGTCGGGGCCGGACGCTCGTCTGGCGTCGGTGTCGGTGTCGGCGTGGTGACGGGCGCGGGCCTCGTGGCCTCCATCGACGCGGGCTTCATCGCCGGCTGAGGGGCTGCCTGCACCTGCTCGTCGACGTTGCTCGGGTCGTTGACCGCAGTCTCTTGGCTCTTGTTCGAGCACGCAGCCAGGCCGGCGAGGCACAGCAGCGCACTGAAGCGGACATTCATGATCATTCTCCTCGGTTCGCTCGCATCGACGCGAGCGGTATTGCTAAGAGCAAGACACGTGCCAGTCGTCACGACTTCAGCCCTTCCGCGCGCCGTGACATGGGTTGTTCTTCGCCGTTCAGGACGGCGTCGATCGCGGTTTCACGGCCGGTTTCGGCCGCGCGCGCCAGCGCCGAGTGATCTTGAATCACCTCGGGCGCCAAGTAGCCCTTGAGCCAGATGCGCTCGATGATCGGATAGGCGGCGACCAGAGGCAGCACGATCACCGCGCCGATGATGCCTTGTAGCGACCCTCCGACAATCAGCGCGAGCAGAACACCCAGCGTCGAGATGCGCATGCTCTTGCCGTAGACCCGCGGCACGATCACGTAGGCCTCGAGCAGGTGATAGCCAATGTACAGACCGGCCACGGAGGCCGCCGCTGCCGGCGAGACGGTCAAGGCCAACAGGACGGCGGGCGCCGTCGCGACCACGATGCCGACCACGGGAATGATGTCGCAAATGGCCGCCAGCAGCGCCAACGGCATGGCCGCCGGAACTTTCAGCACCGACAACGCGACGGCCGTGAACACCGCGAACAACAAGGACGTGATGATTTGACCGCGCACGTAACCGAAGACCACCTCCGACACCTCGGGCACGGTCTCTGCCATCTTTTCACGGTGTCGGCGCGGCACGTACGCCAGCATCCAGGCGTACAATCGCCGACCATCGAGCACCAGATACAACGCGATGATCAAGACCACGAAGGTGGTGCTCACGCCCGAAAGCGCCATCTGCCCCCAGACCAGGGGCTTGTTGAGTTGATGAGCAACCTCCGGCTTGGTCGGCAAGAGCAGGAGCTGCGTGACCAGGTGTTTGACGACAGGGTTTTCCGGCAGGTGCTGCTGGGCTCGCTCACGGAAGGCCGGAAAATTTGCCGCAACGTCTCCACCCTGTTTGAACAACGGTGGCAGCACGAAGGCGATGAGCAGCCCGAAGGCGGTCAGTAGCGTGAGCGCGATCAAGCTCACGCTCATGCTGCGGGTGAGCCCAGCGCGGCCCATGCGATTGACCAGCGGCCCCAGCGCAACCGCCAGCAGCAAAGAAAGACTCAGAAACACGAGCTCCGGCCAGAGCTTGATCACCACCGACACGAGAAAGAGCCAGCCCAAAACCTTGAGGATGGTTTTGGTCGGAATGTAGAGCTCGAAGTGACGCGGCAACGTGCGCATGTCAGCCAGGGACAGAGCAGGAATCGGGCCGCGCCGCTGACGGGACGTCAGGCGCGACGCTCATCCGTCGAGCGCACGAATGTCATGACCAAAACGCCACAGACGAGCGACTTTCACCCAGCCAATCCAGCCAACAAGTCGACGGCCACGTGACCCAGCACGCAAGGCAACAAACTCTTGCGGGCGGCAGCCAGCCAACCCAGCCCCAACGCGTAGCCGGCGAAGCGCGCGACCGCCCAACCACCTTGCTCACCGTGCGCGATACCGAACAGCAATGCCTGCGCCACCACGCCGAACGGCAGCCAACCCGAGAGCGCGGCGAGCTGTCGTTGCAGGTAGCCGCGATAAACGAGCTCCTCCGAAAAGCCGACCAACGCGGCGACGAACACCCAAGCGATTTTCTCGCCTGCCGTGCGCGGTAAGAGCGCGTGCGCAGCCACGCTCTCGGGCAAACCGAACAGCCACTGTAGCGTTTTTTCGGTACCAATCAGCGCTAGCGCGACGCCCGCGCCCCACGCTAGGTCGACGAGCACGCGCGGCGCGTCGTAGCGCCCGTGGCTGAACACGCGAGCCAAGATATTGCTCCCTAGCCCTATGCGGCACGTGTACAGGAGCAGTCCAAGATTGACGATCGCCAGCGGCAAGTACGTGGAGACACCAGGCGACGCGACACCTGCCGGCGCTCCCGCAACTTGGCCGAACGCGGTACCGGCCGCCGCGACCGACAGCATCAGTGCGACCAACGCGCGCGTGTGCCACGGCGGCGCGAGCGGCGACGTAGCGGCGACGGGCTGCGGCTCGATCGCGGCAAGCTGGCAGGCTCCTTGCACCATGGCGGTTGTCGCTCGCAACAAGTGGACCAGGAGAACAAAAATGATCTTGCTCGCTTCCGCCGCTCCCGTTCTCGCCGCTGGCTGGTCGATGCTCTACCTCCTCTTCGGTGGTGGGCTCGGTGGCGCGGCGCTGATCTTCATCGTTTTGAAGCTGCTGGGACGGTGACCAGCACAACGATGCCGGAAATTCTCGGCTAGACAGGAACCATTCAGGCCAGGGTCGCCGGCGCAGCGGTTGCTCGAGCTGGCTCGGTCAGGCTAGCGTCGCGCCCTCCGCATGAAGCCATCCACGCTCGTTTTGGGTCTCGCGTTCACAACACTAATGCTCGGCTGTGAGGAGGAGAAACCGCCCGCCCCCACCAAGCCGAGCGCCGCGCCGGTCGCGGCCCCGCCGCCACCGCCCGTCCCGAGCACGCCGCCCGCGCCGCCCAAGCTGCGCGATGATTGCCCGAAGGGGTCGAGCGGCGTGGGCACCTCAGCCGAGCCGTGCTTGGCGAGCGGCAATTCGCGCATGATGGAGGTGGCGTACACCGGCAAAACGACGGACCAAGGCCCGAAGTTCAGCATCGTCAACAAGGCCGACCAGCAGATTTTGTTCGGTTCGCTCGCCGTCTACTTCTACGACAAGGCTGGCAAGCAACTGCAGGTTCCTGGTGACAAGCCCAAGCCGTACCAGGTCTGTTCGGGAAACATCTTTGCGGGTGCCGTAAAGCCCGGCGAGAAGATCTTCATGTTCTTCTCGTGCGTGAAAAAGGAGCACGTGCCTGAAGGCACCGCCGCGATCGAAGCCGAGCTCAAGACCGTGGGCTTCGCCGACGAAGCCGGCAAAAAGAACGAGTTCTACTGGTCGAACCCCGATTTGGTTCCGAACGAGCGCCCCAAAGGCGGCAGCAAAGCGGCCGCCGCGAAGAAGAAGTAACGTTAGTCGGCGAGCAAATCTGGAGATTGAGAGCGCCCTGACGTGATGCCGTCACCCAGGGCGCCGTAGCTGCGGCCGCCCCAAACGTAAACACGGTGATCGGCGCCGATGAGCAGCCCATGCCAGTCACCGAGCGAAACCTGGGTGAAGCCGTCGAAGGTCCCCAGTCGCCTGGGATTGAGAAAGGGAGTCGCGGCGTCCGCACCCCAGGCCCACAGTTGGCCGCTCGCGATGGCCGCCGCGTTCACTTGCCCGACGCTGAAGTCGCTCACGTTGGTCACGTTCAAGACGGGGACGAGCGTCGAAGCGGCAAAATCATTGCCGGTGCCGAGCTGGCCCTCGAGATTGCGACCGACTCCGGTCAAAGACAGCGAGCTCGTCCTCGCGATCGCGAAGTCGCGGCCGAGCTGAACGCGGGTGACGCCGGTCCAAAACGCGCTGACATCGACCGCGGTCGTGGCGCTGCCGGCAAATGCCGTGCTGCCGCCGGCGCCGAGCGGGTTGTTGCCGCCGGTGCCGCTGCCATTGAAGCCCCACGCATAAGTTGAGCCATTGCTCATGAAAAAGAGCACGCCCGCTTTGGCATTGGCAGCGGCGTCGGGCATGCTCATCGATGCGATGTCGACGCCCGCGGGGAGACCGGGAAACTGCTTGGCGATCGCGCCGTTGAAGGGAAGGTCGGCGTTGTTGGTCCCGCCGATCGAGCCGGACAGAATGCCGACGACCCAAGCGCCCTTGATCGTGTCCGGCGGCACCTCGGCCGCGCTGTAAGGCGAGCACGAGGGCGATCGCGCCATGATCATGACGCCGGCGCTCGCCGCGATCGAGCAGACGCCGCGCATGGGCGTGCCGTCGACGTCGAGCACCTTCACCGGCAACGGTCGATCCGTCACCGTTTGATCACCGAGCTGGCCCGAGGTGTTGCGGCCCCATGCGGAGACGGTTCCGTCGGTATGGCGAGCGTAGAACGAGCTGTTCTCACTCACCATCACCACCTCTTCGACGCCCGTCAAACCCTGTACCTTGACCGGCTTGGTCGCCCAAGCAGTGGCGTCGCCGTCGTTGTAGCCGCCCGTGACGGCGTCGACCTGATAGCCCCACGCCCAAACTTGTTTGGTGCCGAGCTCGACGACGAACGAGTTGTACATGCCCGCCGTGACCGAGTACGCGCGCAGGTGGCCATCGCCGGGAGGAGCGCCGCCTTGGTTGTCTCCGCCGTTCGCGACGCCGCCATCGCCAGGCGCTCCGGCGCCGCCGCTATCTCGACCACCGACTGCGCCCGCGCCGCCCGGTACCCCACCGGCACCACCGAGTAGCGTCGCACCTGCGGCGCCGCCCAAGTCGATGCTATCGGCACCGGCTTCCACCTGCGCTTCGCCAGCAGCGCCACCGCCCCCTTCACCTCGCGCCGCCTGTTTGCCATCATCACTGCCGCAGGCCACCGGAGCCGCGACCGCGACCAGGGCGGCCCAGCACGCAACCAAGGCACCGCGTCCACGACCCCGAGACGAAGAAAGGAGCAAGCTCATTGCAGACGGGTACAGCAGGTCGCGACCGAAGCCAAGTTGGTGGCCCGCCATGTAGCGGTCCGTGGGCCAACGTAGGTGGTCGGCAATGTCACAAAGCGCGGCTCGAGTATGAGCTAGCGTCGTGGCGGGATGAGAAGACGCGCGCTGTTTGCGGCCGTGATGTTGACGCTTTCCAGCACTCTGGTGCTGGCGCCAACGCTCGCGAACGGAGTGCACTTTGGGCCGACCGACATTCCCACGGTGTTTTACATCTCGAAGAGTGACGATGGTAACCGCGTCGACTATGGCATGCGGCTCGACGCCAACTGCGCGGCGCGCGACGACGACACCGTCTTTCCGTATTGGCGCGAGTTCGAGCCGCCGCCCGTGCACACGAAGCCGCTCGGGGCCTTCGCGCACCTGGGCTACGGCATCTCCGAGCAACGGCGCGTGAACACGGGCCAGCCCGACGCCGCCTATCAGGTCCGGCTGAAGCAATTCAAGCAACGCCCGGTCTGGATCACGACGAAGCCCGGCGACCAGGGGCGCTGTCAGGCCCTCGCGCGCTGTCAAATCGGCGCCATACGTTCGGCGCAGCTACTGTCGATCTTCGTCAAGCTCGCCGGACCGCTCTCGGTCGAATACATCGTCGTGAAGGGTCGCAACCTGCAAAATGGTCAGCTGATCGAGGAGCGAATCAACCGCTAGTTGGGCTGATCTGCCGAGCGAATCGCTACAGCGACTTCAAGAAGGCCAACAGCGCGTTCTTGTCGCCTTCGGGCAAGGCCGTAAACGCCTTCTGTGCTGTTTCACCTTCGCCGCCGTGCCACAGAATGGCTTCCGTCAAGCTGCGCGCGCGACCGTCGTGCAAATACGCTTCGGCGCCGGCCGTGTCCTTGGTGAAGCCGATGCCCCACAAGGGCGGCGTGCGCCACTCTTGGTAGGTCGCGTTGCCCTCGGGCAAGGTGTCGGCAAGGCCGGTGCCCATGTCGTGGAGCAAGAGATCGGTGTATGGGTGAATGGTTTGGCTGCGCAGCTCGGCGTGCAGCGCGTACGGGGAGGTCTTGAACGTCGGCGCGTGGCAGTTGGCGCAGCCGGTGCTGGCGAACAGCGCTTTGCCCTTCACGACCTCGGGCGCCGCCCAGTTGCGCTGGGGACGCACGGCCAACAGCGAGATGTAGTCGGTCGCCTCCGCCAAGTCGGCGTCCGGAAACTCGACGGTAGAAGCCCCGCAGCTCGCCTGCGCGGAGCCGCAATCGGGCGTCGGGAACACGGACGTCAGCACGCCCATGTCGGTGCGGAACGCGCCGGCCACTTGGTGCCTGACCGACGCTTGGCCCGCTTTCCAGCCGAAGCGACCGAGGCGCGTCACCTTCGACTCCGGATCGACGAGCAAGCGCGGGCGGCCCGAGATGCCGTCGCCGTTGGCGTCTTTCTCGTCGGCTAGCTTGAGAATGTCGAGCTCCGGGATGGCCTCGAGCAAGCCCATGCCGACGAGCTGCGGCGAGATTCGAGGCGAAAAGTGCGCGGGAGCGTTGTTGCCGGTGAAGGCGAACTTCGGCGAGCGCAGGCCGTTGGCTTCCGTCCAGCTGGCAATGCTCACGCCCGGCTCACCCGTGGCGTCGGAGGGCTGCAGCACGCCACCTAGCATCGGGTCGGGTTCGCCCGTTTCGGTGCCGACCTTGAACACGTACTTGGTGAGCGGCTGGCCGACTTCCGGCGGGACAGCGCGGCTGTTTTGAGAGTGACACTGGTTGCACGAGTGATTGATGTACAGGGGCCCTAGTTTGCCTGTCTGCTCTGTCCAGGCCGGGTTCTCGGCGTGCTCGTCGTGATGTCCGTCGTCGAAGTTGGTGTGAATCGCGCGGCGGCCGCGCACGAAGTGCTGCCCGTTGATGGGCGCCATATTGCCGGCCATCTGCATGAACGCATCTTCGGGCTCGCCGGACACGATCTCGTGCATCGTGGTGTGACCACCCAGCCAAGCTTCTTCCGGGATTGGCTCGGAGTCGCGGCAGACCTCTTCATCCGTGTTTTGGCAAACCGCGCCGGTTTGCGCCCACGGAACCAAGCCTTTGCCGACGATGTACAGCATGACGGTGCCGTAATAGTTGTCGCGACCCGTGAACTGATCGGCCTTGTAGTTCTTGTCCAAGAACTGACTGAGCTCGAACTCGATCTTGTCGCCCACCTGCAGCGCGCCGCCGCCCGGCTTGGTCGACGTCGAGCGCGTGTAGGTGAAGTCGTCGATGGCGCCCACCGGCGTCATCGACTTGTTGTCGCTGTACTCGGCCACGGTGCCGATGCCGCGGAAAAAGAAGCGCAGCTCGGCCTGGCCATTGTCCAGCTTCCACTGACTCTTGACGTTGAACGTCACGCTGCCGCCACCGGGCTTGCCGACGGTGTCGATGATCTCGACCGCAGCCGTGCGCTTCTCCCAATAGATGTGCAGGTAGTGCTCGTACGCGTGGAAGCGTGCTTCGCGCGCGTGGCGATCGCGAGCGCGATCGGACCAATAGGTCTTGAGCGCATCGGGCGTCTCCACCGTGACGGCCGGCTCCAGCACGGTCTCGGGTCCGAACAGCGGCACGATGTCGCCGAGCTCCGGATCCGGCAAGGGTCCACCACCCGCGTTGTCCATGGTACCGCCCGCGCCGCCCATCGCGTTGCCGCCGGCAGCGCTGCCGGCCGTCGCCACGCCGCCGCCCGTGCCCGAGCCAGATGCTCCGGGCGCGCCCGCCTGGGTCGCCGAGCCCGCCGTGCTGCTGGGGCTATTGCCACCAGTCGTCCCCATCGAGCTTGGCGCCCCGCTGTCGCTACAACCTATCCCACTCACACCCACCAGGAACGCGACCGCGGAGACACGCGCGCCGCTCAAAAACACTCTGGCCATGCCCCGCTAATGTCCGCCGCTCCCCATCCGTGTCAGCCCTTCCTCGAAAGACTTCGCTCGTTTTGCTTCACGGTTGAATAAGTACAACCAGGGCGTCACAAATGGCGGCTAAGGCCCTAGGGCAATATCGTGGCTGCCCAACCGCAGCTCGCTTGCAGAAGCTCCCGTTGCGTCGCAAGGCCACCTTCCTGTGAAATCTCGAGCGTTCGGGGTGGCCCGACTTAGACACGGAAGTTTCTGCGATTGGGGCTGCAGTTTGGCAGCCCAAGAGTCATTGAGAGAAGTCGTACAACGAGCGGTTTCGTACGGCTTTGGGCCTGAAATTGCCGCGTGATCGAGGCAAAAAGTGCCTCGTTGAAGAACCGCTTCAAGGTGTGGTTAAGGCAACCGTTCCAGTTTTCAAGTGATGCTCCGAGCGCGCTACGGCGCGGTCAGGGCGTCGCTAGAGAGGCTCAGGCACGTGAACAGGGCGGAAAACCTGGCGCAGACCAGGCTGGCGGACGCGAAGGTACTGCTCGTCGACGACGAGCCGGCGGTCCTACGCATCACGAAGCGACGGCTCGAACGCCTCGGGTACGCCGTCACCGCGTGCGCGAGCGGGGCGCTGGCGCTGGAGTGCCTGGAACGCGACTCCTTCGATGTCGTGGTCAGCGACGTGCACATGAGCGGGATGGATGGATTGCGCTTGTTGCGCTTGGTGCGTGAGCGCGACCTCGATCTGCCGGTCGTTTTGGTCACCGGCAATCCGCACGTCGATTCGGCCTCCGCGGCGGTGGAGTACGGCGCCTTTCAGTACCTGATGAAACCAGTCGGCGAGGAGCTGGGCGCGGTCGTCGAGCGGGCCTCCGGCATCGGGCGCATGGCGCGTTCGCAGCGCGAATACGTCCAGGAGTTCGGCAGCGGAGTCTTTCCGATCATCGACCGCGCCGGTGTCGATGTCGCGCTCGATCGAGCGCTGGCCTCGCTGTGGATGGCGTTTCAACCGATCGTGGACCCTTCCGGGATGGTATTCGCGCACGAAGCTCTCCTGCGCAGCGCCGAGCCCGCGCTGCCTCACCCGGGGGCGGTGCTGGAAGCGGCCGAGCGCGCCAGTCGGCTCGATGATTTGGGGCGCGAAGTGCGCGCGCGCGTCGCCGAAGTGATCACCACCGCGGACTCGCAGTGGTGTTACTTCGTCAACCTCCACCCACAAGATCTGCTGGATCCGGGTCTTTACGATCCTGAAGCACCCTTGAGCCTCGCGGCAGGGCGCGTCGTGCTCGAGATCACCGAGCGAGCCTCGCTCGACGCTTTACCCAATTTGCGCGCCCGCATCGGCCAGCTGCGGGCCATGGGTTTTCGCATCGCGCTCGATGATTTGGGTGCAGGCTACGCAGGCCTTACCAGCTTTGTCAGCCTCGAGCCGGAATTCGTCAAGCTCGACATGTCACTGATCCGCGACATCGACCAAAGCGAGCCCAAGCGCAAAATCGTGGGCACGATGGTCGGCCTGTGCCACGAAATGGGCAAGCGCATCATCGCCGAAGGCGTCGAAAGCGCAGCCGAGCGCGACAGTCTCATCGAGCTCGGCTGCGATCTCTTGCAAGGTTACCTGTTTGCCAAGCCAGGTCGCCCGTTTCCGACGCCGGCTGCGTTCACGCGCGCGCTTCGAGCACGAGGTTGAACGGCGTCTGAGTGGCGCGGCGAAAGCGTGAGAAGCCGGCCTCTTTGATGATGCGGCCGAGCCGTCCCTCGCCGGCCTGGGCGCCGAGCGCCGGGCCGCGGCGCGACAGTGAGTGCGGCACGCAGATCATGGTCGACGCGGAGTAAAAGACGCGGCCGATGGGGTTGTGGTTGTCTTCGCGTTTGTCGGCCGCGAACGGCTCGACGATCAGCCAATTGCCGTCGGCAGCCAGCACCTGGCGGACGTGGCGGGCCGCGCCGCTCGGGTCTTCCATGTCGTGCAAGCAGTCGAAGTGGCAAACCAGGTCGTAGTCACGACCCGGGAAGTCGCTGGCGCCGGCGACGTCGAAGGTGACGCGGTCGGCGACGCCCGCATCGACGGCGCGCTGGCGGGCGGTCTCGATCGACGCCGCGTGCGAATCGTAGCCAAAGAAGCGCGTTTTCGGGAACGCTTGCGCCATCAAGATCGTCGAAGCGCCTAGTCCGCAGCCGACGTCGGCGACCTTGGCGCCGCGTTCGAGCTTGGGCACCGCACCGTCCAGAGCCGGCAACCAAGACCCGACTAGATTTCCCCGGTATCCGGAGCGAAAGAAGCGCTCGGTGCCCTCGAACAAGCACGGATGGTGGTCGCCCCAAGCGTGACCATCACCGCTTTTGAACTTTTCGGCCATGTGGTCCACGGCCGTCCACATGGCGTGCATGATCTGGAACATGCCGGGCACGAACGCTGGTGAGAGCTCGTCGGCAAGTGCGGTCGCCTGCTCCGGGAGTAGCTCGTACGTTTGCCCTTTCGGGTCGTAGCGAAGGTAGCCGCCGGACGCCTGAGCATCGAGCCACTCTTGCAGATAGCGCTCGGCCGCGCCGGTGCGGCGTGCCAGCTCGGCGGCGTTGGCGGGCCCCCGAGCGAGCGCCTTGTACAGGCCGAGGCGATCGCCGAGCACGACGAGGGCCGCGCTCATGGCCGCGCCCGCGTCGCCGACGACTTGCCCGAGGAATGCGTCGAGCTTGGCCTGATCGACGGGGCCGATGTGGATAGGGGTCGGGGACGGGCTTGGGCTGTGAGCGTGCGTTGGGGCGTGCGTATGAGTCATGTCGATCCTCCGTTCGGGTTGCGGACGGAGGGCGTGACTTTCGTCGTTACGATGTAACGATCTCGTAAGTACCCGAAACTCAAGGGTCGTAGCGACAGAAGGTGCCCGTGCGCAGCGCCTGACGGAGGTGCTTGGCCAACGCCGGGCTGTGCTGGCCGATGCGCGCTAGCGCATCTTGCAGGCGCTGACGGACGTTGACGCGCGCCTTTTCCGCGGTCGACGAGGTCTTGCGAGCGCGACCGCCGAGGCCCACGCCCTGAGCGAGCTCGTCCGTGATCGCTTCGAGCTCTTCACGCGCACGCGTGGCCCGGGCCGAGTCGTTGTGCGCCGTCGCTTCGGCTTCGGCGTCGCGCAGATCTTCGAGCCGACGCTTGTACGCCGCGATCGCTTGTGCGTCGAGCGCGTCGCCGCTGTCTTCGACGTGGCCGGATTCGCCTGGCGGCGCCATCAAATCGGTCACGTGGAAATCTCGCCCCGGCTGGCTGACGAGCTGCGCCAAGATGCGCAGACCGCGACTGTCGCGCAGCCGGAACGTCGTGTCGGTGACGATGGTCCAGAGGTCACCCTCGCGCGCGAGCTCGAACGTCGCCGCCGCGTATGGTGACGGTGGCGGCGCGGACGCGGTGCCAGCAAGGGCGCGTAGACGCTCGACCCAACCGGCGATCGGCGGTTCCATCACCATCCCGAGCGGCGACCAGCTGTAGTGACGGTCAGCAAGCGGCGCGAGCAGCTCGGCCAAAATCGCGGCTGACGCGCGGTCCCCGAGCGCCAAGCACGCGTCCGCGGCCCAAACCAGCATGGGGCGACCGCGGAGCGCAGGCTGGTGGCGGACGAGCAGGTCGAGGTCGGCGCGCGCCTCTTCCGCCCGCCCCATGCGGGCCAGCATTCCGACGCGAAATGCCCGCGCATAGACCGGATCTGCCATTCGCCCGATCAACTCCAACGTGGTCGGCAATTGCACGGCGAGCTCGTCGAAGCGGTGCGCCGCCCAGAGGCGTCCGGCTGCGTGCACGGCCAACGTCACCGTGGCCCCCATGTCCTCGACGCGCTCCGCGATGGCGGCGGCCTCCGCGCACAGCGCCTCCGAGTCGTCGAAACGGCCATCCATCAGCGCGCGCATGGCTCGCAGCATCGGCGCGCGCCAACGCAGCATCGGTAGACCGAGCGCGCTCGTGAGGCGCTCGTATTCGGCGATGGAAAAGTCGGCGCTCGTCAGGTCGCCCAGCTCTAGGTGATCGTAGACGAGGCGCAAAAGTCCGCGCGCCACCGCGACCCGATCGCCGGCGCGCTCGGCGAGCTCGACCAGCTCGGTGTCGATTGGCAGGCGCTCGCGCGGGTCGGCAAAATAGATCATGGCCGACGTCGCCGCGACCAACACCTCGCGGCGCGCCGGATCGTCGGCGACGCGCTTGGCCATTGCCAGCGCCTCGCGTGCCATCGCGATCGGCTGCTCGGGATCGAGCGCGGGCTGCGTCGCGGCCGCGAGCCGAGCCAGCAGGCGCGCGCGCAGCGGGCTTTCTCCGGATGGAAGCGCGGCCAAAGCTTCCTGCAACAGGTCGATGAGCACGCGATCGACGACGGCGACCAGGAACGTCGCGCCACAGCGCAACGCGGCATGGGCCAAGCGTTCCGGGTCACCGAGACGACGCGCCAAGGCCGCCGCCGCGACGGCTGTCTCGCGTCCAGGCGTGGCCTGTCCGGCCCCGCCCTGAGCCGCCGAGAGCTCGAGCAGCAGATCGCAGCGTACCTGGTCGCCGCCGGCCGGGAGATGCCGGCTGGCGTGCAGCAGTAGCTCGACCGCCTCGTCGAACGCGAGTCGGCGCTCCGCGCGCGCCGCCGCACGACGGGCCCAAACGACCGCTTCGACGGCGGGCACGAGCGGGACGGCCGCAAACAGGTGATGCACCGCTTCCGCCAGCGACGAGCCCTCGTCCGCGGCGTCGCGCTCGGCGAGCGCGCGACCGACGCGCGCGTGCAGCTCGGCTCGGCGCGCCGCGGGCAGCTCTTGATAGAGTACCTCACGAATCAGGATATGGGTGAAGGCGCTACGATCACGGGCATCGACCAGCACGTCGACGAGCGCGGCCTCGCCGGCGAGATCGCGAGCTTCGGAAAGCTCGAGCTCGGCCAGCGTGGCCGTCAGCCGGAGGTCGACGGCGCGCCCGAGGACCGAGGCCGCATCCAGCAACACGCGGGCCCGCGCCGAAAGGCGCGACAAACGGTCGCGGATCACGTCGCGCACGCCGTCGGGCAGCCGTCCCGAAGCATCCCCCTGCGCGAGGCGGTCGCGCGCGAGCCGCAGCATCTCGGCGACGAACAGCGGATTGCCTTCGGTCACCGCGAACAGCGCATCGGCGTCACCTTGCCCCACGGCCGTGACCCACTCCGCGATTTCGTCGCGTCCGAGTCGCCCGAGCGCCAGGTAGCGTCCTTCGCGGGCGATGCGCGCCATCGCGGCGCCCGCGTCCGCGGAGAGGCGCGCCTCGACGTCGCGGTACGTTCCGACCAGCACGACGCGCGCGGCGTGCACGCTGCGCGCCACGAAGTGCAGAAGCGCCAACGTGCCCAGATCGGCGGCGTGCAAGTCGTCCAGCACCATGACCAGCGGTCGTTCGCGCGCCGCCTGGGCAAGAAACGCGACGGTCGCGTCGAACAATCGGAAGCGCTCCTGCCCCGGCTCGCTCGGTGCCGGGGGCTTGCCGAAGGCCGTCACCTCGGGCAACAGCCGCGCGAGCGGCGCCATGCGCTCGCGCTGAGCGTCGGTCGCGCTTGCCGCGACATCAGCCGCGAACGGTCGCAGCGCCTCGATCCACGGCCAGTAAGCGGGCGCGCCGCCCGCCTCCCACGCGCGCCCCCAAGTCACTCGCGCAGTAGCGGTCGCGGCCTCGTCGGCAAACGCCGTCGCCAGGCGCGTCTTGCCAATCCCTGGCTCACCCACCAGCAACACCAGCGCTCCGCGCCCCGCCTCGGCTCCGCGCAAGGCCGCACGAAGCTCGCCCAGCTCACGCTGGCGCCCGAACATAGCCTCGGCCAAGCGCTCCACGCGCACGAGCTTAGTCCCAAACGGGGCCGGACATTAGCGGAAGATCGCGAAGCTTTCGGGCAGCTCACGCGACGTCACGGCTTCGCGATCGAACAGCGCGTCCAGTAGTGAGCAACGGTAGGGTTCGCTTTCCGCGTCACAGGCAGCACGCTCGGAGCGCAATTCGTCGACGCTGACGCGATTCGAAGGCAGCGGGCGAAAAGCGTCCGATTCGTAGGCAGCGGTAAACGAGATGTCGGCGACGGGCGTCTCCGAGCCGTGGCAGAAGGCGCAACTCGTCAGCTCACTGCTGAACATCACGTGCTCGAACGGCGCGGCGTGCTCGAGCTCGGTCGTCACCGGAAACGCAATCTCGCCCTTGAGCGAGCGCGTTTCGCTACGGCGTTCACCCATTTCCAGGAGATCTCGTCCCACACCTTGCGGCACAATCGAGACGATCAGCGGCTCCAAAAGAATGAAGATGCGCGGGCTGCGCCGGCCCGTGGCTGGCTGCAAGCTCAGGTTGCTCATCGTGGCATCGAGCGCGAGCGGGCCCGCCAGGTGCTCCACGAAGCACGGAAGGTCGATCGGCTTTGGCATCGCGTTCAAGGTGTCGACGACCTCCACGATGCTGGTCGGATTCTTCGCGGTCGCGGCCGGCGCACAGCCGCCCTGGCCGGCCGAGCTTTCGGCGCCAGTGGCAGCGGAAGGCGAGCTGCACGACAGCGCGCCCCAAGCACCGAAGAGCACGAGCCGGCTCACGAATCTCGACCGCGCACACACCATCGCATTGTAGCAAATTTCGCCGCTAGGTCGCTGGGTCCCCTGGGAGCGAGCCGCGTCATTTGTTGACGATGGGCGGCGAGGGGGCCTAGGTTGACCCGCATTGTTCGGGGTAGCGATCGTTCGAGCTGTCAAACGATGTTTGGGTGCATTGGCGCTCGCGCTCGTCTGCGTCCTGACGCCCGCGTTGGCCCTCGCGCAAGACGCGGGCACGGATCCGACTGACGTGAAGGTACACGCCTTCGTCAGCCAGGGCGTGATCAAGACCACCAAGAACAACTACCTGGCCCATTCGGACCGAGGTTCCTTCGACTTCACCGAAGTCGGCATCAATTTCACCGCGAGCCTTTCCGAAAAGCTGCGCGCAGGCGTGCAGTTGTTCGCGCACGATCTGGGGCCGCTCGGAAACTACACCCCGACCTTCGACTGGTACTACCTGGATTACCGCTTCGACGACTGGCTCGGGATTCGCGCCGGCCGAACCAAGATCCCATTCGGCCTCTACAACGACAGCGCCGACATCGACGCGGCCCGCGTTCCGATCCTCCTGCCCCAGTCGGTCTATCCCATCGACCACCGCGACTACCTGCTCGCGCAAACGGGCGGAGAGCTGTACGGCAACGTCCGCATCGGAAAAGCCGGCGCGCTCGAGTATCGAGGCTACGGCGGCACCATCGATCTGGGTAAACCTCCGCCACCCGCGCCGGGCGTGACGGTGGAGAACTTGCAAATGCCCTACGTTTACGGAGGGCGAGTCTGGTGGTCGACCCCGCTCGAAGGGCTGTCCGCCGCCGCTAGCTATCAAGCGCTGCGCTTCGACAGCGAGTATCACATCGCGGCCCCGCTCATCCCGGTGCTGCAGTCGGTAGGCCTGCTGCCGCCTGGCTTCATGGGTACGTTGCCGACGCAGTTCCGCGTCAAATTGTGGGTCGCGTCCCTGGAGTACCAGCGCGGTGATCTGCTGGTAGCTGCCGAGTACAGCCGTTGGATTGGCAAGTTCAACAGCCAAGCGCCGGCGCTGCTCCCGCCCCACATCGTCAACGAGCGCTACTACGGCATGGTCTCGTACCACGTCACGCCGTGGTTCACGCCGGGCGCCTACTACTCCGTCTATTACCCCGACATGGACAAGCGCGAGGGCAAGCAGGCATTTCAGCGCGATCTAGCTCTGAGCGTGCGCTTCGACGTAACGCCCAACTGGCTCGTCAAGCTCGAAGGGCATTTGATGAACGGCACGGCCGCGCTCGAGCCCGCTCTCAACGACGGTCAACAGCCGAAAGACTTGGTGCAAAACTGGGGCGCGTACTTGCTCAAGACCACCGCGTATTTCTGACGACTACAGAACCATGGCCAGCCATCGCTCGACCCGTCCCCGCTCCGATCCGCGGTTCACCCGCGATCGGCGGACGTTCGTCTGGGCCGGGCTTTGGCTATCGCTCGCGGCGGCGCTGCTGAGCGAAAGCCGGGCAGAAGCCGAGTCTGCGGCACCGACTCACGTCGTCATCGTGCACCCCAAATCCGCAACCACCTCGCTCGGCCGCGAAGCTTTGGGCGACATCTTCCTCAAGAAAGCGGCGCGCTGGCCGACGGGCGAGGCCGCCCTGCCCGTCGATCAGAAATCCGGCGCCGTTGTCCGCGAATTGTTCTCGCGCGCCGTCTTGCGTCGCTCCACCGCCGCAGTTCGAAGCTACTGGATGCAGCGCATTTTCTCCGGCCGAGAGGTGCCGCCGCCCGAGCTGGACGGCGATGCCGCCGTCGTCAACTACGTCGCAAACCATGTCGGGGCGGTCGGCTACGTGTCCACGAGCGCGAACGTGAGCACCGTCAAATCGCTCGTCGTGCGCTGACGAGACCGGAAAAAAACGCGCCCCCCTGCGGCTGACTAACGAAAATCACCCAGCGGTCGTAGCCCGGTTCGGATGTGGTTTCGTCGACGTGCTCTCGGTTGGCTGTTCAGTGCGGCAATTTGCTTCACTGCGGCGAGCGTACACACCCGCGCACACGCGGCGCCCAAGAAGGGCGACGGCTTACAAACCGACAGCTTGAGCATGTTGCTCGCCAGTCACGACTACACGACCAAATCCTCGAGCTCGATCAAAGACGCCGTCAATTTGTCAGGCGTCGTGGGCTTGCACTATTACTTCGTCGACCGCGTGCGCATCGGCATGGGCCTCCAATTTACGGAGCGGCTGTGGCCTCAGCCGCCCTTGGGCACCAGCCGCTTTCAGCGCTTCGCGCTGATGCCGCAGCTGGGTTGGAGCTTCGCCGACCCGTTCTACACCGCGCTCATTTTCTCGTATGCCCCGCGCACGCTCGGCCGCGCCAACCCCGACATGGCGATCATCGGTGCGTTGGGGGCGGCGTTGCCGGTCACGCGCCGCATGAAGTTCAGCCTCGCCATCGAGGTGCCTTATGCATTCTACTACCACCGCACCCTGGGCCTGGTCGCGCTCACGGGCGTCTCGTTTCGGCTTTGACGTCGCAAATCCCGCTCGTCCCCGCCAAAACCGCCAACATCGCCCAATCACCGAGCGCGTGGGCGACGCATACTCAGCGCATGAACCAATCGAAACGCAGTGAAGGCTACGCGCACGCCCCCGGCACGATCCGGCTCGGCGATCTCGAAGTGCAGCGCATGGGCTACGGCGCGATGCGCCTGCCCGGTAAAGAAGTTTGGGGAGAGCCCGCCGATCCGGCGCGCGCGCGCCAAGTGCTGCGCCGCGCGGTAGAGCTGGGCATCAACTTCATCGATACCGCCTGGTATTACGGCCCCTTCGTCGCCAATCGGCTCATCAGCGAGGCGCTCCACCCCTACCCGCGCGACCTCGTGATCGCGACCAAGCTCGGCGGCAAGCGCCTGCCCGACAAGAGCTGGGCCCCCGCCCTGCGTCCCGAGGAGCTGCGCCAGGGTGCCGAGGACGATCTTCGCACCCTGCGGCTCGAGCGTCTGGACGTCGTGCACCTGCGCAAGATAGCGACCGCCGGCGTTCCACTGATGGAGTCACTCGACGCGCTGTTGGCCATGAAGGCCGAAGGAAAAATCCGCCACGTGGCGCTCAGCAACGTCAACGCCGCCGACGTCGAGCAGGCGCTCGCCCGCACGCCGATCGTGGCGGTACAGAACATGTTCAACGTCTCGGGCGGCAGCGGCGTGTTCGCCAGACAAGCTCACGCCGAGGTCGATGACCCCGAAGGCGTGCTCGACCTGTGCACGCGCAACGGCATCGCCTACTTGCCCTTCTTCCCGCTGGCGGTCGGCAACGTCGCCGAACAGAAGCCGGCTTTGAACCATATCGCCGAAAAGCACGGCGCCTCACCGGCCCAAATCGCCCTCGCCTGGCTACTCGCTCGCTCGCCGAGCATGCTGCCGATCCCTGGCACCAGCTCGGTCGAGCACCTCGAAGAGAACTGGGACGCTCGCCGCATCGAGCTTTCGCCGGAAGAAGTGGCGGCGATCGGCGAGCAAGCCTAACCGCAGCGCCGGCTTGCTCAAGAACCGCGCGGTCGGCGGATGCCGAGCGCGCGCAAGCGTGAGCTCAACGTCGACACGTTCATCTGCAGGAGCGCAGCGGCGCCGCCTTCGCCGGAGACCTTCCAGGCGGCGGCCTCGAGCGCGCGCATGATGTTCGAGCGCTCGAAGGCCTCGAGCTCCGACACGGAGAGAATGGCGGCGCGAGGGGGAGGCTCGGGTACACTAAGCGGCTCGAGCGAGCGCGCGGGCGCTTCCGGCAACGCGCGGTCGATGTCGAATACGCCGCGCGTCGAGATGACGACGCCGCGCTCGGCGACGTTCTCGAGCTCACGCACGTTGCCCGGCCAGCTATAGGCGCGCAATCGTGCCAAGACGGCTTCGGAGAGCGGCGCGAGGCTGCGCCCCAACCTGCGCGCAAACCTATCCACGAAAGCCTGCGCGAGCGCGGGGATGTCCTCTTGCCGCTCGCGCAGCGGAGGCACCACGATTGGAAAGACGTTCAGGCGATAGAATAGATCTTCGCGGAATGTCCCCTGTCGCACGCACTCGGCCAGATTGCGGTGCGTCGCCGCGATGATGCGCACGTCCACCTTGAGCGTGCGCGAGCTACCGAGGGGCTCGAGCTCTCCCTCCTGCAGGACCCGCAGCAGCTTTGGCTGCAGCTCCAGCGGCAGCTCGCCAATTTCGTCGAGGAACAGACTGCCACCGTCGGCGAGCGTGAAGCGTCCGTCGCGGCGTTGAGTGGCACCGGTGAACGCTCCCTTCTCGTGTCCGAACAGCTCGCTCTCGGTACCCGGGCCCACTTGAACTGCGTTGAAAACCTGCCGGTGCTGACGGCCATCGTGGTCACGGCGCCGGTGCAGGCTCAGCAGCATCCGGCCATCAACGCCCTCGCGGTCGCCTCTTTCCAGCACAGTGGGATCCGAAGCTTGGAATTCACGTGACTTGAAGTCGCGGC
>JADMIO010634513.1_pt1 | contig 26941 bp, 20 predicted proteins | sample 8958161 | NCBI WGS metagenome assembly JADMIO01 (sample SAMN16585339, study PRJNA669376) | soil metagenome | isolation source: Crop rotation soil | place: USA: Cullars Rotation, Alabama | collected 2011
CCAGCGAGCTACCAAACGCTTTCGGGATAAAGAAGCCACCAATCGCGCCAATCGCAGAGATGAAACCCAGCGCCTTTACCGCCGCATCGGAATAGAAGTATAGCTCACGGGCAGTGAGGTCCGGTTTTGCCTGCGCAAGCCTGCGATACCATTTTAGCTGCTCCACATAGTTGCCCGACTTGCCCAGTGATTCGGCGATAGAACTGATGTATTTAATCCTGCTCGAAGGAACGCTGTCACTCATCAAAGCCTTTTCCAGGTAAGTGCCTGCAGTCGCTTCCTGCCCGGGGAACTTTAGCAGAATTTTCCCCGCAAGGTCATAATCCGCAGGCTGCACTTTCGCTGGGTCAGCGGTTGCGAGATATGATTCGATGTTGCTACGGGCTTGCATACTGTCACCAAGACGATCATAGTTAAAGGCGTATAAGACCTTCAAACGCGGATAGTCTTTGCATCCGCCGTTTTCCATTGCCTTAGCCTTGGTGAGCGACTCCTGGTATTTACCGGCACGGAAAAGATAGTCGGCGTAGAAGAAGTCGGTAGCACAGTTTTTATCGGTATTGGCGATATATTTATCAAGGAAGTCCTTAGCCTTGTTTACATCGCGGAGCGCATAATAGTCGTATAACTCAAGATAGCCGGGGGCATAAGCAGGATCGCCTGCTACCGCACCATTGTAGTATTCCAAAAACTTTTCGGAGTTGCCCTGGCTTTTGAAAATTCTTCCGAGACGAAATTTTGCCTTCGCGTTGTTCGGGTCTTTTGCCAATGCATTGGTGAAAGCTTCGTAAGCATTTCCACCCTGCTCAGGTCCGAGCTTTAGGTAGTTGATACCGAGATTGTTGTAGATGTCAACATTGTTAGGGTCGAGCTCTGCAGCACGTTTCAGCTTGTCAATTGCATACAACGGATCGCCTGAAGTGGTTGGTCCGTCTGCATTTGCACGACCGATTGCATTCAGGATTTCAGGGTTCTCCTTCTTCTTGTTCATGCTTGCAGTGATGGCTGCCTCAAAGCGCTGGCGTGCATCGTTTTTATTTCCTTCAAGCGATGCCACATGACCCATGCCTACCCAAATGAGCGGATCGTTTACTCCACCGTTCAGCGCATTCTGATACACCTGCTTTGCGCCTTTAATGTCGTCCATCGCAAGGTAAGTCTGACCAAGCCAGTAAATAGCCTGGGCATCTTTAGGATTACCTGCAACAATCTTATCGAGTGTTTGTTTTGCTGTTGTGGTACGTCCATAGTAAAGGCTCTTCTTTGCGTCGTCAACTGACTGAGCAGAAACAGACTGGAAGAGACCTGCAACCAACAAACTTGTAACTAAAAGAGTTGTAAGTTGTTTTTTCATTGTAATTGTGTTTTGAATTTTGACTGTTGAATTTTGATTTGGACTACTTCGCTTCCTGAATGTTTGTTATCCTCCGGTTAAATTGCATTTTAGAAGGAACGAGTAAGGCTCTTCTGAAAATCAATTGACCACGTTCGGTGCTCAGGAAATTAATGAACCGCGAAGCTACTCCCGGATAATTTTCTTTGAGCACATAATACAATCGCCGTACCAAAGGGTATTGATTAAAAGTTATCGTTTGTTGTGAAGGCTTTGCATAGATGTCGCTTTTGCATGTTTTGCATTCCAGCATGCAGATTTTTACATTTTTTAGTTGTTGCTCCGCCACGGCCGACTGCGGATTGGTAATCCAGCTTATGCCGGCAAATCCAATGCTGTTAGGCGTTTCGGAAATGTAACCAATAAGCGAGTCCGTGTTTTTTGCCCCGGAAACATTAGGTGAAAATGAACCGCCCTGCAGGAGTGTATCTTTCAAATATCTGACCGTGCTGGTTGCTGAATTGCCATCCACTGCCACCTTTAGGTCTTTGGTGCTTGTGCCATTTAACAACTGCTTAATCTCCGCTAAAGTAAAGGTTGAGTCTTTGTTGGCGTTGTTTGCTATTACCACAACTGCATCTTTTGCAAGCTCCGCAAACTCCGGCTTGTAGCCCAAAGAGTTGTCGAGTGTTGATGTTTCTGTCCTGTTTAATTCCCGCGAAATAATAATCACCCGAACGCTGTCATTATCAAGATCTCGGAGGCAGGCAGCTTCAGGCTTGTAAGAAACATAAACCGTTGTTTGCGGATAAGCAGACTGAAAGACTTTGATTTCCTCAGCGATAATGGGCTGAAAACTTTCGTCAACACTTATTCTTACTGTATCAGCTTTGGAAGCTTTTGCTTGCTTGTTGGAGCGGTTTCCACATGAAATAAGCACTGCAGAAAAAAGAAAAAATGCAAGGGCTTTATTCATAAAAATAGTCTTTCCTATAGCCGCGATAAATGCGCCATGCACCATACAAAGCGAGTATTGCGCCAAAGATATACCTGAAGGTTTTATCGAAGTTTTCAAGAGAATAGCCAAGCTTTTCTGCGAAAAATAAAAATGCAGCAGCACCCATGTAGAGCAAGCCCATTGTGTAATCCGTAAGCGACCGCATGAGCCTGTAATTCTTTGTCCGCTTTTCTTTAAACTCATTTTCCATGCTGGCAATTTAAAAACTTCGTTTAAGAAGATGCAAAATGGGATTGAATTCCATAACCTTTGGATTGTTTTACCACATAGCAAAGTAGGCAAATGGTCTTTTCGCAATGTGGTTTGCTGTGTGCCTATGTGTGGTTCAAAAAAATACAGTGCCCATACCTTTACCTCATGAAAATCCTGATGGTATGCATGGGCAACATTTGCCGCAGCCCTTTGGCAGAAGGTGTTTTGCGCAATAAAGCCGAACAGGCAGGGCTGAACTGGACGGTAGAAAGTGCGGGTACCTTAGCATACAATCAAGGTTGCGCACCTCATCCGTTAGTACAACGCATTGCTAAAGAAAACGGGGTTGACATCGGCAGGCACGAATGCAGGCGATTGAGCAAAGAAGATTTCAAAAACTACGACCGCATCTACATCATGGACGACGTGAACTATGAAGATGCCAGACAAATCGCCGGAGACCAATGGTACGAAGGCAAAGTTGATTACTTGATGAACGGACTATACCCAGGTGAAAACCGCCCTGTGCCGGACCCGTGGGGAGGAACCGAAGAAGAATTTTGCCACGCTTACAAACTGATTGATGCTGCCTGCGAAAGGCTTGTATCCAAAGCCATTGCACATTCCTGATTTCATTTCCACTCATTTTATTCCTTCTTTTGACTTTTTACTTTTGAATTTTAACTTACTATGTCCAAGCCCGGTTTGCCGCAAGGCACAAGAGATTTTTCAGCAGAGGTAGTTCGCAAGCGCAATTACATTTTTGACACGATTAGGAATGTGTTTGAACTGTATGGCTTTCAGCCGCTGGAAACACCTGCGATGGAAAACCTCGACACGCTGATGGGCAAGTATGGCGAAGAAGGGGACAAGCTCATTTTTAAAATCCTCAATAACGGACTTGACAATCCTGCGAAGCATGGGCAGGCAAAGGCAGATTTTGAAAAAGTGCTGGAAGGAAAAAATGTGAAAGGCATTACTGAGCGGGCTTTGCGCTACGACCTTACTATTCCGTTTGCCCGATATGTGGCGACAAACTTTGGTCAGCTTACCATGCCTTTTAGGCGATATCAAATACAGCCTGTGTGGCGTGCTGACCGTCCGCAAAAGGGACGCTACCGCGAATTTTATCAATGCGATGCTGATGTGGTAGGCAGCACAAGCCTGCTGAACGAAGTGGAGCTTGCGGCGATTTATTCTACCGTTTTTCAAAAGCTTGGAATTGATGTTGAAATCAAAATCAACAGCCGCAAAATATTGACGGCGCTTGCTGAACTATGCGGAGGAGCCGACAAGATGCTTGACATTACCATTGCCATTGACAAGCTTGACAAGATTGGAGTGGATAAAGTGAAAGAAGAGCTTCTGCAACGCGGACTTAGCGATGAGCAAATCAAAACCGTTGAAAGCTATCTCTCTATTTCTGGAAACAACGAAGAAAAACTATCAGCTCTCACGCAACTCATTGGTCATTTAGAAACCGGGAAGAAGGGGATTGAAGAAATACAATTCATCTTTTCGTTTGTTCCGCCAACTGTCATCCGTCAGCTGTCAACAGATTTCACACTGGCTCGTGGCTTGAATTACTACACAGGTATCATCTTCGAAGTGAAAGCGAATGGCGTACAAATGGGAAGCATTGGCGGCGGCGGCAGGTACGATGATTTGACAGGTTTGTTTGGCGTGCCTAATGTTCCCGGCGTCGGTATCAGTTTTGGCGTTGATAGAATATACGATGTAATGGAAGAGTTGAAACTTTTTCCACTGCAAGTTCAATCAACCTCAACTGTTTTATTCTTCAACCTCGGCGAAGCTGAAAGCAAAGCGTCGTTTGCATTGCTTCAGGAGCTACGAGAAAATGGTATCGCAGGGGAAATCTTTCACGAAAATGCGAAGTTCGAGAAGCAGTTTAAATACGCCGAACGAAAAGGCATTCAATACGCCGTGATTATTGGCAGCAAAGAGTTAGAGGAGAAGACTTGTAACTTCAAAGACCTGGAAAAAGGAGAACAGAAAGTGATTAAGCAAAGTGAATTGATAAACGGGTTGAAGGACGGTAAGCAGGTGTCAGGCTGACAATCAATCAAACATCCTCAGGGGCATCATAACTTCTACTTCTTTTCGCTATCATCTGCCTTATACTGCACTCTCACTACTGCATTCTTCTGTTCGGTCGATGAAATAGTCAGCTCATAGCGTTGGCTGCCGGCTGTAATAATCATCAGCGAAGTGTTTGGAGGAATAGAGCCAAGATTATCGGCCACCATAACAAACTCATGAATCGGGGTATTTTCATCACAGTCAATGGTGAAGGAAATAGCTTTATCAGTCAATAATTTGTTGGATACAATCAACTCGTTGTTGTGGTAGACAGAAATCCGGTCACCATCAATGTCGCCATTGTCGTACAGATCAATCCTGAATTCTTTTTCGGAAGTAGTGATTGTTTTAACGAGGTCGTTAATCCTGTTTTTAATCACGTCTGGCTTAGGCAGGATTTTTACTTTCGGAGTTTCAGGAGTCTTAATTTCTTTCTTTTTGGGAGCAATTGCAACTGCTGTATCCATCGGAACCTGCTTCTGGATTGGCTTTGAAGTAACGAGGTCGCCTTCTGCTCCGGGTTTTACGGTTTTCTTTACCGTAGGTTTAGGAGTTGATTTCTGTACAGGCTTATTGGCCGATGCAAGGGGTCTTGATTGTGCAATTTTTTTAGGAGCAGGTTTCTTTTTGCTAAGTTCTTTCTCCTTCTTTTCAACAAAATCTTCTTTTTCAAAATCGCTGTCTTCCGATTTTTCGAGATAAACCTTCCCGCTTCCGCAATCGGATTTGTCCTTCACACTTACACTGGTATAGGTTCCGGACAGCGTCTCCATTTTTCCAACCTTTCCGTAATCCATATAGCAAGTCATAAGACATGCACCTGTGTTTGGGTTGGTAATTTTCAGGTCAACCAGATCAGTTTCTTTCAACAGAACATTGCTGGTCTTGTCCGTGAAAATACCGGTTGCTTTTGCCTTGCCATAAAATTCAGTGGTCTTGTAAGAGTAGGTAACACTTTTAAGTGAGCTGTTATCCTCTTGTGCAATCTGCACCTCAAAGCGGTAGCGGTCTTCAAAAAAACCAAGATTGTTTTGAATAAAATATCCTTTCCAAACGCCGGTAACATTTTGACTTTTGCCTGAACCCTGAGACCCTAAGTTTCCTGTTAATTTGCCTTCAGTCAACGGAGAATTTCCTTCCGCTAACGACAAGGTTTTATCGGAAGTCGCCCCGGGCTTTTTAGAAGAAAAGGTTGAAGGTTTTTTAGGCTGCACATAGCTTTTCTTTTGACCGTCCGCCACAAAAAAGGCCATCAAAAGAAAAAGAATAGAAGTAAGACGCATACAGTAACAAAAGTAGTTGTACCCTTTTCTTACGCAGTCTAAAGAAGCGTTAAGAATGAGGCTCAAAATAAATATTAGGGATTAGGATTCATCGGTTGTGAAGCTGATTGTGGGTAACTGAATTAGCTGGTTTAGCAAGCAAGTCTGTCTGTAATATTGCACCCTCAACTATCAGTACATCAAACAGGTTATGATACACGTTGTTTTTGAAGAAGCAAACATTGAAGCATTGCAAAAGAGTTTTGCCCTTGATGAATCATTGCAGGGAGAAATAGTTTCTATCCGCGACGAATATGCTGTCGGACCGATCAGGGATATTTTTTCGAATGAAGGAATCGAAAACAGGTTGCAGTGGTGGAAAGAAATTTTGAAAGATGGTCCTTATGCCGGCATTGCTGACGACGGGCATGTTGATGACAACAAAGAAGTAGCACAGTTGAAGGAAAGGCTTTTTCAGCAACCTGATGAAATAGTATGGATTTGGGCTGCGCAAAACAAACACGATGTCTCAGGTTATTATTGGCTGATGAGCCAGTTGAAAGATTTCCAGGGGAGAGTTTTTATCCTTTATCTCAACAATCTTCCCTTTATCAACGAGAAAGGCAACATTTTTTATCCGACAAACCTGTTTCAGATCCAGCCGAAGGAGTTCATAAAGGCGAAAAAGCTTGCACGTCCTATTACTTCAAGTGAGTTTGAAATTGATCCCGACGAATGGCAAAAGCTAATGCAGGAAGATAAAGGTGTGCGCTTGCTTGAAGGCGGTAAAAAGCTGATTCAAAAGGACTATGCATACTATGATGAGGAGTTGCTTAAGTATGTTGGAAACGACTGGACAAAAGCAAACAAGCTGTTGCAACAATTTTACAGCAAGGCAAAAGAAACAACCGGTGATGCGTATCTTTTATGGCGCTTGCAGGTGCTCGCGGACGAGGGAAAAGTTGAAATTCAGGGTAACAGGAAAAGCATGAAAGATTTCGAGATAAAATTAGCCGGTGGTGAAAGTATGCCGGCAATGCAGGAGGTTGTAAGCTCTGAAATAAAAGCATGATGGCTTGAAAAGCTTTCTCACCCGATATAAATATGCGTTTCTTTTTCTGCCTGCCATTCCTGCATTATATGCTTACAACCCGCTGCCACTCTGGTTTCTAAATGACGACTTCATTCACGTTCCGCTAAGCCAACATGCCGTTTGGGGTCAACGAAACTCAATAAGACCCGTCGGCGATTTCAGCCTTTACATCGACTACCTGCTTTGGGGAAATAATGCTGCGGGCTATCACTTCACCAACTTATTGCTGCATCTTTTCAATAGCGTTTTGGTATATCATTTATGCAGGCGCTTATTTCAAAAACTAAATTTTCATTGTGACTTACATTGGTGGAGCGCTTGTGCAGCTTTGCTTTTCTGGGGCTATGCTTTTCATTCCGAAGGAGTGCTTTGGATAATCGGGAGGTCAAGTTCTTTGTCTTCGTTATTTTTTCTTACCTGCCTGATCCTGTTTTTATCCGGCAGCAGAAAATGGCATGTTGTTCTGCTTTCCTACACTTCATTTTTTCTTGGATTGCTGACCTACGAATCGGTGACCATTCTGCCTTTATCGTTAATCATCCTTGCAGTTGCTTTCAACGATTTTAAAACCAGGGCCAACCTCTATTTCATAATCGGTTATTGGGTTTCGCTTGCCGTTTATTTAGTGCTAAGAATGCAGTGGACAGGAGAGATAGCGGGTCGTTACGAGGGCGAACATTTTGTCCACCTGAATATTCCAATGTTGGCAGGCAACTTTTGTAAACTTACACTGCGAACTTTTGTAGCGCCACAACCCGATACCAAAATCTTTCTTTTCAGCGCAGTTGCACTTTTTGCACTGATCGTAGTACTGTTTGTTAGACTAAAGCTATGCCTTACCAAACCTTTGATTGGAATAATAGCTGTCTTCCTGTTAAGTTATCTTCCCTACGTTTCTCTTGGCATAAACACACATGGAGTTGAAGCTGAGCGTTACCTGTATTTGCCGTCAATTTTTGTTTGCATTCTTGCTGCAGCTTTTTTTTCAGCATGGAATTCAAGGCAAGTTGGGCTGGTGGTTTTTGGCGGTTTAATTGTTTATCACCAATGCTATCTTTTGAAGGCTTCAAACGCTTTTGTAGTTGCAAGTGACATTGCTAAAAAAACAATTGAGATTGTAAAGAACAATTCAGAAGCAAAAGCTTTTTATTTCAAAAACTTACCGCAAACCAACTATGGAATTCCCGTTTTTCGATTAGGGTTGGAAGAAGGAGTGAATTGGCAAACGGGTGACAGTACAGCCTCCCGGAAAGTAAACATCATTTCATTTAACCAGCAGGAACATTATTACGTCACGAGCAAGCCAAACATTCTCCATGCAGACACTTCAGCGTTTGTAATTCCGCATGTTTTGAAAAGAAACGTGGGCGAAGCCAGGCAATCATTTGACACGATAAAGAACATTGGCTTCAATCCCCAAACAGATGTGTTGATTGATTATCAGGATGAGCAGATCAGAGTTTTTCAGCAACAATAAGTCGCTGTTTGGAGAGAGTTCATGTGCTAGTTTTCAAGAGACAGTTACTTATTCATATTGTTCAAATGATACGCAGCTTGCCTGGCACCTATTCACACATGTGCTGAAAAAGTTTTGTAAAACCTGTTGCCTGTTGCTACATAACTCGTTTACTTTGCCATACTCATGAAAACAACCGGACTATTATATTGTCTTGTTGCTGTAATGGCGCTCAGCAGTTGCACGCAATGGAAGAATTTGACCTCACGAGATAATTCCACACCTACAAAATCCACCGTCTCCAGGAAATCGAAATCAAAAGATCCTCGCTTTCTCGACATATCTGTCGCCCCGGGACAGGTGGTTACCAGCACGCATAAAACAGTGGGACCGGCTATGCCTTCCGTAGAAAAACGGCAGAAGGAGAGAGAAGCTTACAATGCAAGGGTTAGACCGGTTTCAAACTCAGGCGATATTGAAAGAGCGGATTGGTTGCAGTTGAAATATGCAATCCTGCTCGATGCAACGGTGGAAACACTCACGAATGTAAGCCTGCTTAAGCTGATAGATGAATGGTATGGAACGCCGCATTGTGGTGGCGGCACCTCAAAAACCTGCGTAGACTGTTCAGGCTTTACGCATGTGATTATGCAAAACGTCTACAGCCTCAATATTCCACGCAACGCACAGGAGCAATACAATGCAAGCCAACATATCAACCTGGAAGACCTCAACGAAGGCGATCTTGTATTTTTTCACACAGGCGGTCGCGAAATATCTCACGTAGGCATTTACCTTCTTAACAACAAGTTTGTTCATTCTTCAACAAGCGGCGGGGTTATGGTAAATGACCTCAACGACAATTATTGGAGAAGCAGGTTTAAGGGAGCAGGCAGGTATAAAAGTCCGGCTTCGGCTTCGACGCCGAAATCAAACAGCGGGGGACTTTAGCTTTCACCATTTCTTTATTTCCATTTCATTTCAGGTCAAACCCATTTTTTTCAGCCTTTTCGAACGTTTTACAATTATTATGACATTATCAGCAGACATACAAAAACTTCAACGTAGCTACGTTCCTTCAGACTTTACCGTAACAGATTGGAATGCTCTTGAGCCCTATTTTAAAGAATTGGTCGAAAGACCCATTCAGTCAAAGCAGGAGCTTGAGAAATGGCTAAAGGATGTGAGTGAAATTGAGGCCGTGGTTAGCGAAGATGCTTGTTGGCGGCAAATAAAAATGACCTGCGACACAACAGACAAAGTGCTGGAAGATGCCTATGTTTTCTTTTGTACCCAAATACAGCCGCAACTGCAGCCCTATGCAGATAAGTTGAACAGGAAATTAATCGAATGCCCGTTCACAAAAGAGTTGAACCAGGAAGAATACTTCACTTACCTGCGCAACGTAAGGAAGAGCATTGACCTGTTTCGTGAAGAAAACATTCCACTGCAGGCTGAACTAAGTGTAATGCAGCAGCAATATGGTCAGATTGCGGGGCAAATGACTGTGGAGGTCAACGGACAGGAATACACCCTTCAACAGGCTTCAAAATTTTTAGAAAGCCACGACCGCAGTTTGCGGGAGGAAGTTTATCGCAAAATCAATGAAAGAAGATTAAAGGATAAAGATGCACTCAATGACTTATACACTAAACTCATTGAAAAACGCCACCTGGTGGCATTGAATGCAGGTTTTGAAAACTACCGCGATTACAAGTTTGCAGAGTTAGGTCGTTTTGATTACACAAAGGAAGATTGCTTCAATTTTCATGAAGCCGTCAAGCTGCACGTGTTGCCTTTGGTGAAGAAAATTAATCAACGGAAAAAAGAGAAGCTCGGTGTAGAGACTTTACGTCCGTGGGATACTGAAGCCGAGCCGGAAGGCGTGAAGCCGCTTGAGCCATTTACAACAGGGGAGGAGCTTGCTCAAAAATCAATTGAATGTTTTCAGGCATTAAGCCCATTCTTTGCTGATTGCCTGCGCAAGATGAAAAGCATGGGGCATCTTGACCTTGAAAGTCGCAAAGGCAAAGCTCCAGGCGGCTACAACTGCCCGCTTGCAGAAAGTGGCGCCCCTTTCATTTTATTGAATGCTGCCGGACAAATGCACGACGTGACTACGATGGTGCACGAAGGCGGTCATGCTATTCATTCATTTCTTTCGCACGACCTGCCACTCACTGCATTCAAAGAATACCCGATGGAAATTGCCGAAGTCGCCAGCATGGCGATGGAGCTTTTTACGATGGATTTCTGGGCGGTCTTTTTCAACAATGAAGATGATTTAAAACGTGCAAAAGAACACCAGCTGGAACGAACCATCACCATCTTTCCCTGGATTGCAACCATAGATAAGTTCCAGCATTGGATATACACGAATGAGGCAAGTCAAAAGGCAAAAGTCAAAAGTCAAAAGGAGATTGATGAAGAAAGAACTGAAAAGTGGATTGAGATACTAAATGAATTTTCAACCGACACCATTGACTTTAGCGGCTTGGAAGAGTACCGCAAAATTGGCTGGCAAAAGCAATTGCATTTGTTTGAAGTGCCATTCTATTACATCGAATATGGCATCGCACAGCTTGGCGCAATTGGTTTGTGGAAACAGTTCAAAGGCGATAAGGAGCAGGCGTTAAAGAACTATATTAGCGCTCTAAGTCACGGAGGAACAAAGACGTTGCCTGCCTTGTATGAAGCCGCAGGATTGGAATTCAATCTTTCGCCAGACTACATTAAATCGCTGATGGAGTTTGTGAGTGACGAGATGGTTGCTAACGAACATTAAGGGCTATATTTACGGAAAGCCCTTTATGAAACACTTTTGCAATCTTCTCCTTTCTTTTTTGCTGATTGCAACAGGCACGCTGCACGCTCAACCCGGCGGACACACCTGCGACTCCGCTGTCCAAATGAACTTACCAACCGCGGCTTATCCGTTTTACAAAGACTCAGGATGGACAAGCCAGGGATTTCAAACACAGGCATCTCCTGTATGGTTTAAACTTGTGGTGCCGGCAACAATGCCAATAAGCGCTCTTCTTATGGGCGGCGGTTCACCTGGCTTTTGCTCTACTACCAACAAGCTCATCATGGTAGATGCTTACAAAGGCAATTGTTCTTCAACACCCATTCTTACCACCACTCTAAATCATTGCATCAACACTTCTCCGCAGGGTTTTGCCCATTGGAGCGATCTACGTCACATAGCATTGTTAGACAGCATTTCTGCAAATGATACTTTTTATCTAAAAGTTTACGGCTCCACCAGTTTGGGTTATAGTTTTGGAATGCGCTGGCTAAACGACCTGCCACACAATGATAGTTGCAATGGAAGTGATACTGTTGTGGGTCCTGTTACTTACGGCGATAATTATTTTGCCGGTCCGCAGACTTACGAGGATTCGCTAAGAAGTCAAGCCAACTATAGTTCGCTATGCGAAAACTATCCGTTCTCACTTGGACACCCCGAAATTTTAAATCCGGTTTACTTTACGTTGTTACCAACAAGTGATAGCTTTTCGATTAGTGCGCTGCCAATCTCCTGCGATGGCTATCCTTTTTTCAGGCTTTTTGTGTTTAAAGATTGCGCTCACATGGGCGACTACGCTAAAGATATAGCAGGCAATTACAATTATTTTTTGGGATGCTCCGACACCGCAGCTATCACTATACGTAATGTTCAGCCCGGCATCCCACTCATTTTGCGGGTGGACATTAACCAAGGCATTGCAGGCGATTTTGACCTTAGAACGGGGAATACCTGCATCTTCAAAATTTTAGGCTCAGGCATTGTAATGCCGCTTAGCCTCACTGCTTTCAATGCACGATACAGCGAAGTGCAACACAATGTTTGCTTAACATGGACAACAGAAGCCACACTTCCTCAATCCAAATTCATTATCGAACGTTCGGACGATGGCAGCCGCTTTTATGCAATTGGGGAAATAAAAAGCAAGGACAACAAAAATGAAAGCGAGTACTTGTTTTATGATATGGGATACTTAGCAGGTAAAATATATTATCGCTTAAAGCTGGTCCATGAAAATGGCAAATACAGTTACAGTAAGCTGGCTGTGGTCAATATTGAAAAAAAGAGCTTAACTAGAGTTTACCCAAACCCTGCTCACAATCTGGTGAATGCAGTGATAGATGCCGCAAGTAAAGAAGATGCTCTCGTAGTTATCATTAGTGTAGACGGGGAAACTGTCTTGAATAAAAAATTCAGCCTAATAAACGGACGAAATATTTTGCCCATTCACCTCGCCTCATTTTCAAACGGTAGTTACTTCATGAAAATAAAAACGGTTAGTGGAAATGACTCCATTCATAAGCTGACGGTCTACTAGATCAAGATGTTGTAACGAAAGCAATGCACAAGTAGAAAAGCCGCTCCAAAATCGAAGCGGCTTTTCTACTTTTTAATTTTTGTCCCGATAGCTATCGGGATGACTTAACCTAAGTACGCTTTCAAAGCATTGCTATACCTCGCTTTCTGCAGGCGTTTAATCGCTCTTTCCTTTATCTGGCGAATACGTTCTTTGGTGAGGTCGTACTTCTGCCCAATTTGTTCAATCGTAACACCTGTTTCGCCTTCCAAGCCAAAATAAGCGTTCACAATTTCAGCCTCACGGGGCGAAAGTGATTTCAGCACACGGCGGATTTCTTCGCGAAGGCTGTCTTTCATCACATCATCATCAGTGTCGTCGCTGCCTTCAAGGAGGTCGCCCATTGCCACGTCTTCTGCTTCGTGCACAGGTGCGTCAAGCGATGTGTGGCGGGTATTGCTCTGGAAAATGTTGTTGATTTCAGTTTCACTCATTTCCAAAATGTCGGCAAGCTCTTCGGTGCTTGGCTCACGTTCGTGCTCTTGCTCAAACGCCATGTAGGCTTTGTTGGCTTTGTTGTAAGTACCGATTTTATTTTGCGGCAAACGCACCAAACGACCCTGCTCAGCCAAAGCCTGTAAAATGCTCTGACGAATCCACCACACCGCATAAGAAATGAATTTGAAACCCTTTGTTTCATCGAAACGTTGTGCGGCTTTAATCAAGCCGAGGTTTCCTTCGTTGATCAAATCGCTCAACGACAACCCTTGGTGTTGATATTGTTTTGCAACAGACACCACGAAACGAAGGTTAGCAGTGGTCAATCTTTCCAAAGCCCGCTGGTCGCCCATCTTGATTTTTTGTGCAAGAATGGTTTCTTCCTCAGGGGTAATCATCGGGATTTTGGAAATTTCCTGCAGATATTTTTCAACCGCCTGCGAGTCGCGGTTGGTAATTTGAGTAGCAATTTTTAGCTGCCGCATATTGAAGAGTAGTTTAAAGATTTGTAAGGAGCAATTGCAGATACAATGCTATAAGACGATGGCAAGGGGCGCAAAGGTAACGATCTATGCCAAAAAAATATGAACATATATGAAAATGGCATTGCTTTTTGTTTAAAATTAACCTAAGCGTGGAAACAATTTGAAAATGTGGCAATTTGAAAATTTGAAAATGACAAAAGCATCTGAGGAGGTAGCAATGAGATAGTTGCGGCCTTCTATTTTCAAATTTTCAAATCCTCAAATTTTCAAATTAACGCTCCGCACATTCTCAAACACCGCTTCGCTTAATTTCGCTGCTTTATGATTGATTTTCGCTCGGATACTTTCACCAAACCTTCACAGGGGATGCTGCATGCAATGTGGAGCGCCGAAGTCGGCGACGATGTTTGGGGAGAAGACCCTACTGTGAACAAGCTTGAAGCTTTTTCCGCTGAAATGTTTGGAATGGAGGCGGCGCTGTTTTGCCCCAGCGGAACGATGACAAATCAAATTGCCATCAAATGCCACACGCAGCCGGGAGACGAAGTGATTTGCGAGCAGCTTTCCCACGTTTACATTTATGAGGGCGGCGGCATTGCTTTCAATTCATCATGTTCTGTAAAACCTGTTGTGGGCACATACGGAAAGTTGACTGCAAAACAGGTGGAGCAGGCAATTAATCCCGAGGATATTCATAAGCCGGTTACAGGATTGGTAAGCCTCGAAAACACTGCAAACCGCGGTGGTGGCTCATGCTACGATTTTAAAGAGATTGAAAGCATAAAAGAGGTTTGCAAGCAAAACCAACTTGCGTTGCATCTTGACGGCGCAAGATTGTTCAATGCTCTGGTTGCTAAAAATGAAACTCCAAAGCAGTACGGAAAAGTGTTCGACAGCATCTCTGTTTGTTTAAGCAAAGGCTTGGGAACGCCGGTTGGCAGTGTGCTTTTAGGCAAAAGGGATTTTATCAAAAAGGCAAGACGCATAAGAAAAGTTTTTGGCGGCGGTATGAGGCAGGCAGGTTACTTAGCTGCAGCAGGGTTGTACGCTTTGCAGAACAACATTGAACGTTTAAAAGAAGACCATACTCACACTAAAATGCTTGCCGAGGCATTAAGCAAAAAGGATTTTGTTTCAAACATTTTTCCCACTGAAACCAACATCCTGATTTTTGAAGTTCAGGGAAAATATTCACCACAAACATTCACTGCGAAATTGAAAGAGCATGATATTTTGGTCGTGCCGATTTCTCAAACGCAAGTGCGGATGGTGTTGCATTTAGATGTTAGCAGGCCAATGGTGGAAGAAACGATTGAGGTAATTAAAGGGCTTTGATTTGTAGTTAATAAGCAGCCGGTACTGGTGTCCAAAAAATAAGTAAGCAAGAGTTGTGTAAATTCATAGCACTAAACACCAGTGTTATGAAATACATCCTTCTCCTTTTGCATTTTGCATGTTACATTTTGCCTTCGCAAGCTCAAAACGTTGGCATCGGCACCACCACACCCTTATGCTGATGCACTGCTGCATGTAGATTTAGGAACAAACGCAGCAAAAGGTTTTTTGATAACAGGAAGCTACAACTTCGGCGGAGCTTCGGTTCCCAACCTTGGCGATGGAAGTCGCTTGATGTTTTACCACGGAAAAGCTGCTTTCAGAGCCGGGCTTTCGGAGTTTGGCGCGTGGGATAATCTGAACGTAGGCTATGGGTCAACCGGATTTGGCTATAGTCCCGTCGCTAAAGGCGATTATTCCACGGCCGGCGGTTACTTTTCAACAGCGCAGGGCTTTGGCTCAACAGCAATGGGATTTTATGCTACTGCGGGAGGAGATTATTCGACCTCATTGGGCTACCATGCTACTGCCGGGGGAAATTATTCAACTGCTCTTGGCCACTTTTCAGTTGCCGGAGGAAATTATTCAACCGCCACCGGCTACTTCACCACCGCCAGCGGCCTGATTGCCACCGCCATGGGAACCAACGTAACCGCCAGCGGAGATTATTCCGTTGCACTGGGTACAAATGTTTCCACAAATGGGAAGAAGGGGGCTTTCTTTTTGGGCGATAGCGACCCTTATCAAAACGGCGTCCGCGACATTGGCTTTAACGATCAAATCGCCATGCGCTTCAATGGCGGCTATTATTTTATCTCGAGCGATATAGGGAGCGATATCGGAGTAAGGGTTTCCGCAGGTGGCAACTCATGGTCAGCTTTAAGCGATGTGAAAAGGAAGGAAAATTTTCTGCCCGTGAATGGTGAACTATTTCTTGAAAAGATTTCAAAGCTCCCGCTATCTACATGGAATTATAAAGGACAGTCGCCAAAAACATTTCGCCACTACGGACCAATGGCGCAAGACTTTTTCGCCGCCTTCGGCAAAGATGAATTGGGGATAATTGGTTGCGATACCTTAATCAACCAGCAGGACTTTTTAGGGGTAAACCTCATCGCCATACAGGCTTTGGAAAAACGAACTGGGGCACTGCAAATGGAAAATAATAAATTGAAAATGGAAAATGCCGGCTTGTTGGAAGGACAGAAAAAGCTTGAAGCCCAGCTGCAAAAGCTCGAAGCATTGCTGTTAAAAGAGTAGGAGAAAGATGTTGTAAATTCATAGCACTAAACACAAGTGTTATGAAATACATTATCGTTCTTGCTACTTGCTACTTACATCTTGCTATTGTCTCTGCCCAAAATGTTGGTATCGGTACAACAAACCCTCTTGCCCGCCTGCATGTTGTTGACAGCAATGTTCTCTTCAGCGCAACAGGCGATGTAGCAGCATCGCCGAGAAATCCGCCCATTAGCGGTGCCGGCAGGCGCATGTTGTGGTATGCTGATAAGGCTGCATTAAGAGCAGGATACGTTTTGGGCACGCAGTGGGATGCCGCCAATGTTGGCAATTATTCTTTTGCAACAGGCATAGATTGCATAGCCAGCGGACCGTATGCTGTGGCAATGGGTTTCAGCAGCAAAGCATACCAGGTGGGCTCCAGGGCAATGGGCAGCGGCACCATTGCCGATGGTTCCTATGCTACAGCAATAGGCATTCAAACATTTGCATCGGGCTATGCTTCCACTGCTTTAGGGGACAACACAACCGCGAGTGGCGAACGTTCTACTGCAACGGGTTATGCCTCGCAGGCAACGGGTTCTTATTCCACCGCAACAGGCTTTTCTACTATTGCAAGCGGGAATTATTCTACCGCAATAGGCTCCTCTACCTCTGCAAGCGGGTGGTACTCAACTGCTATGGGCGTTGGCACAGAGGCGCCATCTTATGGTGAATGTGCGACCGGATCGTTCAACACACAATACACGCCGGCCTCTACAAACTCATGGAATGCAAACGACCGTCTTTTGTTGTTGGCAATGGTGCGAATGCCGGAAGCCTCAGCAACGCACTCACCATTCTTAAGAATGGCAACATAGGCATTGGCACATCCACTCCAACGCAATTGCTTACCATGAAAGGCGGAGGCAGTGAAGTCTATTGCCTGATGAGCGAAGACGGAATTGGAACGGCTGATTATTTTAAAATGCAGATTGCAACCGGGGGCGGCACACCCACCAGCCGCATTGGCTATCTTTTGGGCAGCTTCGGCAATGCAACATCGGGGTTCACTATCGGTAATTCACGAGCTGCACCACTGCGTTTTTTGACAACAGGCGTGGAGCAAATGCGTATAACCGCAGCAGGCAATGTTGGCATTGGCATTAGTTCACCGGCAAGCGTGTTGCATGTGGTGGGGGTGGAAAATGATGGCAGCAGTGCCACACTTAAAATTCAGTCGAACACACAGCGCATGCTGCTCGACGGCAACGAAATAGATGCATACACAACCGGCGGTGTAAGCAACGACCTCTATTTGAACAACAACAGCGGCGGCAATGTGGTGATTGCAACCGGCGGCGGTAAAGTCGGGATAAATGTCAATCCTTCTACCTACAACTTAGAAGTAAGTGGCACTGCCGCCAAAACAGGCGGCGGCTCGTGGACGGTACTAAGCGATGAAAGGATGAAGGAACAAGTAAAGCCTTACAGTGATGGGTTGCAGCAAGTGATGCAAATAAACCCGGTAACCTATCATTACAATGCACGATCAGGCTACGATACAAAGGCTGAATATGTTGGCGTACTTGCGCAGCAACTGCAACCGGTAGCGCCTTACATGACTGGTACAACTATAAAAAACGGTCAGCAATACCTGACGGTTGACAACTCCGCCATGACGTATATGCTGGTGAATGCCGTGAAGGAACTGTCTAAGCAAAATGAGGAGTTGAGAAGTCAAAATTCAAAAGCCAAAAGTCAGAACGAAGCATTGGAAACACGGGTGCAAAAGCTGGAGGAACTGATGTCGAAAAATTAAAGACTACGCCTTCGCCTTTGACTCATCGTACATTCATAGCACTAAACACAAACGTTATGAAAAAGCTTTTTCTTTTTTTACATTTTGCATTTTACATTTTGCATTCGCAAGCTCAAAATGTCGGCATCGGCACCGATACACCCACTGAAAAATTCGATGTAGTTGGTACCATTAAATCCGACAGCGCCAAACACAATTCATTGCTCATACCTCTGAATGCCGGTAATGGCAAAGTCCTCACAAGCGATGCCGTTGGCTATGCCACATGGAAAGACAACAATGCGATGGCGGCAGGCAATAAAGGATATGGCGTGTGGGGCGATTGCGCCACCAACGGTAATATTTCGGAGTATGAGCCTGTTGCAGATAGCGGCGGCGCAAGCGGTAATTATTTCGGGCACAGCACAGCTCTTTCAGGCGACTTTGCCATTGTCGGTGCACCATCAGATAAGGTTACTTTAACTGGTCAGGGCTCAGCAAGTATTTACTTTCACACCGATTCGGGGTGGATGTTTATGCAAAAACTTACCGACCCTTTTGCCGAGGCATCCGATCAGTTTGGGATCAGTGTTGGAATATCAGGCGATTATGCTATAGTCGGAGCACCCTATGACGATGAGTATGGTCATAGCAATCAAGGCTCTGCCTGCATATTTCGTTTCAACGGTACAAGCTGGGACTTTGTAATTAAGCTTAACGAAGCCGCCGGTCTCGCCAACGACAACTTTGGCTACAGTGTCGCAATATCAGGCAACCATGCAGCAGTAGGCGAACCCTATAACGATGTATTAGCAGCCTCAGCTGGCGCCATAACAGTATATTATTTCAACGGAACCAATTGGGCGTTCAAGCAAAAACTTGTAGACCCTACCGGTGCGGCTTTAGACAATTTCGGCTTCGGCGTTGCGCTTTCGGGCAACTATCTTATTGCTGGCTCTCCTTACGACGACATCAACTTCACCGATCAAGGCTCTGCCTGCATTTTCAGCTATAACGGGGGCAGCTGGTTATTTAAACAGAAAATCACGGATGAAAATACTTCTAGCGCTAACGATTATTTTGGAACAAGCGTATCTATATCAGGGAACGATGCAGTAGTTGGAGTAGTAGAAGACGACATTGTTCACGGCTCTTCTACAGCAAACAATCAAGGTTCTGCAAGCGTTTTTCACTACGACGGCACGCAGTGGTCCCGTGTGCAAAAATTTTCGGATACTTCTTCCATAGCGAACATTTATATGGGCAACAATGTATCCATAAGCGGTGACTACATCATTGTTGGGGCATGGCAGGACGATATTGGTAGCATCGGCAATCGAGGCTCTGCCACCCTTTACCGCAGACTCGGCACCGTGTGGCAAAGGCTGCAGAAAATAATTGACTCTGGTTTTAGCGGAGGGGCAGACTTTTTTGGAAGCGGCGTTTCAGTCGAAAGTGCAACAAAACGTTTTGTCATTGGCTGCAGAGGTTACCAACTTAATGTAGGCAAGGCGGTATTTGGAAAGATTAACTAGTTATCCTATTAGCAATTTTTCATCGGCTCCGCCGAAAAAAACCTTTCTGAAAAAAGTAAAAAATAACTGTAGGCATTGATGCCAAAAAAGTGATCCGCCTTTGCCCATTGCCTCCGATTTTCAGCGGACATTCGCAGCACTTTAAACCAAGCGTTGTGAAAGCAGCGTCCTGTTTTTCATTCCATCCCATAACGCTACGCTAAAGCTAAAAGAAAGCCTTTTAGAAGCTAAGCGAGAGCATAACCGTTTACCGGAGTATTTATGCCCTTTAAGTTAAGCGTTCTGTTTGGAGCGTTTGCAAATTGTTGTTTTACGTGGTTAAATACGTCAGCCGTTACCAAAATTTCACCCGCCCTGGCGGCTCCCTGCAGTCTCGACGCCAGGTTGACTACCGGTCCTATTGCCGTGAAATCTTTGTACGATGTTCCTACTTCACCCATGAAACATTCACCTGTGTGAATGCCGATGCCGACACCAAGAGACTGCTCATTTCCAAGGCCAATCTCTTCTTTAAGTTTCTGACAGCTTTTTTGCAGCGCAAAAGCTGCCTCTACTGCGTTGGCGACATGCTCTTCCCTGACCAAAGGAAAATTAAAAATGGCCAGAACCGCATCGCCGATGAACTTGTTGATGATGCCTTCTTTTTCCCATACCGCTTCCGAACATTGATCGTAAAAACGATGCAGCAGTTCATTTAGTTTTGACGGGTCTGTGCGGCCCGATAAATCGGTATAACCCCGGATGTCGGCAAATAGAATTGTAATTGGAATGGCCACCTGTTTACGCTTCATCACCTTTGTAAACATGCTTTCGCAAATAGTACACAGGTTCGGGTGCATCCGGCTTTTCGTTATCCCAAAGGGTTTAAAAAGAAATGAAAATGGTCCCCGTATGGGAATGGGGACGTGCATTTGTTCCCAGCAGCCCTGGCATATTGTTGTTTGTTTCATGGTCTGCTTGCGACCTGTGCTTAAGATAGGCTTACTGTAAATTTACGACTCTTTTAAGTGTGCAGAGATCCTCACAATCACGAACTTTTGAAACGTTACTTTTGAATTTTGACTTTGTTTGCACCCAACATTCAAACTCACAAACAACTAACTCATGTTTCCCAAAATAAACCCAACCAACACGCAGGCCTGGCTGCTCCTGAAGAAGCATTATAAAGAGGAAATGCAAAGGTTGCATATGCGCAAACTTTTCAGTGATAATGCGAATAGGTTTAAAAAGTTTTCGTTGTCGTTCACCGACATTCTTTTCGATTACTCAAAAAACATCATCAACGATAAGACGCTTCAACTTTTGTTTCAGCTTGCAGGCGAGTGTGAGCTGAAAGCCGCTATTGAAGCCATGTTCAGCGGCGAAAAGATTAATGAAACAGAAGGCCGCTCTGTGCTTCATGTTGCGTTGCGAAACTTTTCCGATAAACAATTTTTGAGCGAAGGGAAAGATGTGATGCCAGATGTTGAACGTGTCAGAAACCAGATGAAAGCCTTTTGCGAAATGGTGCACAGCGGCAAGTGGAAAGGTTATTCCGGGAAAAAAATAAAAAACATTGTAAACATTGGTATCGGCGGCAGCGACTTGGGTCCTGTGATGGTTACCGAAGCGCTGAAACCTTATTGGAAAGACGGTATTCAAACTTACTTCGTCAGCAATGTGGACGGCACGCATATCATTGAAACACTCAAAAAGGTTTCGCCTGACGACACGTTGTTTTTGATTGCATCTAAAACCTTCACCACGCAGGAGACCATGACCAATGCCCATACTGCAAGGGCTTGGTTTTTGAACGATGCGCACTCGCATGAGCACATTGCCAAGCATTTTGTCGCACTAAGTACCAACGAAAAGGAAGTTGTTTCATTCGGTATTGACCCGCAAAACATGTTTGAGTTTTGGGATTGGGTAGGCGGCAGGTATTCGTTGTGGAGCGCTATTGGCTTATCTATTGCGCTTACGATCGGCTACGAAAATTTTGAGCAATTGCTTCACGGCGCATTTGAACTTGATGAACATTTCCGTACTGAAAAACCCGAAAAAAACATTCCGGTTTTGATGGCTTTGATCGGGATTTGGTACACCAATTTCTTTGGAGCAGACAACGAAGCTATTTTGCCCTACGACCAGTATATGCACCGCTTTGCAGCTTACATGCAGCAGGGAAATATGGAGAGTAATGGGAAAAGCGTAAGCCGCACTGCGTCTGAGATAAACTATTCAACCGGCCCCGTTATCTGGGGCGAACCGGGCACAAACGGGCAGCATGCTTTTTACCAACTCATACACCAGGGAACAGTGCTTATCCCCTGCGACTTCATTGCACCTGCTATTAGCCACAACGGGGTTGGTGACCATCATGCAAAGCTGTTAAGCAATTTTTTTGCCCAAACAGAAGCATTGATGAATGGCAAAACTGAAGAAGAAGTGGTGGCGGAGTTGCAGCAATCGGGGAAGTCAAAGGAGGAAATCAAAAAGCTCGTAAAGTTCAAAATTTTTAAAGGCAACAGGCCGACCAATTCATTTTTGATGAAGCAAATCACACCAAAATCTTTAGGCAGTTTGATTGCTATGTATGAGCACAAGATTTTTGTGCAGGGAGTCATCTGGAACATCTTCAGCTTCGACCAGTGGGGAGTGGAGTTGGGCAAGCAGCTTGCAAATAAAATTTTGCCAGAATTGCAATCAAAAGATGAAGTGAAAAGTCATGACTCTTCAACCAACGGATTGATAAAGCAATACAAGCTTTTTAAGGTGTAACTTCGGACAACTATGATGCCGGCGCACTCTTTTTCTCCAAAAAATCCTTGTCCAATCCAGCTAATATCGGTTCTGTATTATTGAGTAATGTCTCTCACGTCTCTTCGGTTAACGCCTTCTTTCTTTATAGAAATGTGAACCCAGTCGTAGTTGAACTCATTCAATAATTGATCGAATTCCAGGTTGCTGTTTTTAATTTTGTCAAAGAAGGCTTTATTGGCTGCCACCGTTCCAAAATCAATATCTGCAGCCTGCCCGGTAAGATGCTGACTGTTGGGTTTTCCTCCGACGGCCTCATTGAGGGCCGGGCATCGGTAACCGCTGCTTATGAAAACAGGCCGATCATCATTTAGCTCTCTTACTTTTTCGAGCAGGTTAGTGCAGAGAAACTTTAGATTTTCCATCACTTCTTTTGAGGGACTAAATTGCTCGTCAATTTTTTTGCGTGTCGCTGTTTGGCTTCGCAACATTTCGTGAACGCTGAAGTGCGGTGAAAACCTATCATCTGAATCATGAGCAGGTTTGGCAGCAGGATTATTTGGCATGTTGCGTAATTAAGGATTAGATTTTTAAAGTGATAAAATTACACCGCTATGCCTGGTGCGGTAGATAGCCTTGCATAATTACTCGTCACATTGCCAAAGCTAATTTCATTTCTTCGTTAATAATTGCCTAACCTTTCCAATCAGGCAGGTAACCTTTTCATTCCGAAATTTTATTCTCCTACATTTGCGCCTCCAAAAATTTTGCGCCGCCGCTGCGGCGTCAATTGTTTCCGGAAAAGATTTTCATCAACACAAAATAATTAGAGTCATGGCAGACTTAAGATTTCAAAGAAATTTCGGAATTGCCGCACACATTGATGCAGGCAAAACGACAACGACAGAACGTATCCTGTACTACACAGGCGTGAACCACAAGATTGGCGAAGTACACGACGGCGCTGCCACGATGGATTGGATGGCGCAGGAGCAGGAAAGAGGAATTACTATTACTTCAGCAGCTACAACCTGCTTTTGGAATTTCCCGACGGTACAAGGCAAAAAAGATGCTAGCACAAAAGAGTATAAGTTCAATATCATCGACACTCCCGGTCACGTTGACTTCACTGTTGAAGTTGAGCGTTCGCTTCGTGTGCTCGATGGCTTGCTTGCACTGTTTTGCGCAGTAAGTGGTGTTGAGCCTCAGAGCGAAACCGTTTGGCGCCAGGCTAACCGGTATAAGGTTCCGAGAATTGGCTTTGTAAATAAAATGGACAGAAGCGGTGCTGACTTTTTGAACGTGGTAAAACAGGTTCGTGAAATGTTGGGCGCAAAGGCTGTTCCGTTACAGCTGCCAATTGGCGCTGAAGATAATTTCAAGGGCGTGGTTGACTTAATCACGATGAAAGGAATCGTTTGGGACGAAGAGACACGCGGCATGACTTACAAAGAAGTTGCGATTCCCGAGGATATGAAAGAAGAGGTGAACCAATATCGCCAGGAGCTTGTCGAAGCTGTTGCTGAGTACGACGATCATCTTCTTGAAAAATTCTTCGACGATCCGAACTCTATTACTGAAGATGAAATGCACGAGGCTATTCGCAAGGCTACAATTGACCTTTCGATCATCCCAATGATGTGCGGTTCATCTTTTAAAAATAAAGGAGTACAAACTGCACTCGATGCTATCGTTCGTTACCTGCCCGGTCCTTTGGACATTGAAGCTGTTAAGGGAACTGATCCTCATTCCGGTGAAGAATTGCTCCGCAAGCCTGATGCAAAGGAACCATTTGCTGCATTGGCTTTCAAGATCATGACTGACCCGTTTGTTGGTCGTCTTGCATTCTTCCGTGCTTATTCCGGTCGTCTGGATTCAGGTTCTTACGTTCTGAATACACGCACTGGTAAGAATGAGCGTATCAGCCGTATCATGCAGATGCATGCTAACAAGCAAAACCCGATTGACTTCATTGAAGCGGGTGACATTGGCGCAGCGGTTGGCTTCAAAGACATTAAAACAGGTGACACGCTTTGCGATGAAAAGCACCCGATTTCTCTGGAAAGCATGACTTTCCCTGAGCCGGTGATTTCAATTGCCATTGAGCCTAAAACGCAGGCCGACGTTGATAAAATGGGTATGGCTATCGCCAAGCTGGTTGAAGAAGATCCTACGCTGAAAGTGAAGACTGACGAAGATACTGGTCAGACAATCCTAAGTGGAATGGGTGAGCTTCACCTTGAAATTATTGTTGATCGCATGAGGCGTGAGTTCAAGGTTGAAATCAACCAGGGCGCTCCGCAGGTGGCTTACAAAGAAGCATTTACCAACAAAATCGAGCACCGCGAAGTGTTGAAGAAACAAACCGGTGGTCGTGGTAAATTCGCTGACATCCAGTTTGAAATCGGGCCTGCAGATGAAGAGTTTTTGAAAGAAGACAAAGGCAACTTCCAGTTTGTGAATGATATTTTCGGAGGCTCCATTCCCCGTGAATTTGTACCTGCTATCCAGAAAGGTTTTGAGAACTCAATGAACACTGGCGTGCTTGCAGCTTATCCTGTTGAAAGTATGAAGGTTCGCATTTTCGACGGTAGTTTCCACGCTGTTGACTCCGATGCAATGTCGTTTGAGCTTTGTGCTCGTGCAGGTTTCCGCACAGCCGGAAAGAAAGCTAAGCCGGTATTGCTGGAGCCAATCATGAAGGTGGAAGTAATTACTCCCGACCAATACATGGGTGATGTAACAGGTGACTTAAACCGTCGTCGTGGAATGCTCGAAGGCATGGACAGCCGCGGTGGAGCACAGGTTATTAAGGCTAAAGTTCCGCTGAGCGAAATGTTCGGTTACGTTACACAGCTTCGCTCATTATCAAGCGGACGTGCAACTTCCACCATGGAGTTCAGCCACTACAATCCTGCACCAAACAACATTGCAGAAGAAGTGATGGCTAAGCAAAAGGGAAAACTGAAAGTAGAAGACTAAGATTGTTCGTGATAAGGTTTTTAAGGTTAAATCAGCCTCGCTTCAAAAGAGCGGGGCTTTTTGTTAGGGTATAAAATTGACAGTGGCCATGCTAACATTGAATCAGAATTCGAGGCTCTACGCGGCGAAGCAGCCCGCAAGCCGAGAACCCAAAGATTAACTTGAAGATTTTGAGATTTGGTTTGAAGGATGATTGGTTAGAAACGGCTATAATCACTCGGTTTTTGTCAAGGGCTCTGCGTTTTTAAAAATCAGCCGCAAAAACAGTCTCATCCTTAGAATGTCCCTCAGATGTCCCCCAAAGCACCTGTTCTGTTACTATTAAAATGTTAAGTTTGTGTTCTCAGGCACACCCGGCTCCTATCTCAAGGCGGGTAATTCCACAACGGACAACGATAAATCTCATACTCTATAAATCAAAAAAACAACAATGAAAAAAACCATCAATTGCCTTCTTGCGTTGATCTGCTTTGTTGCGTTTAGCACCATGGCCCAGGCGCAGGAAAAAAAGACAGTGACCGGTTCCGTAAAAGACAAAGCAGGCAACTCGCTTAACGGAGCCACTATCACGGAAAAGGGCACCAACAACTCCGTTGGCAGCGACGAGACAGGCGCCTTCACCATCCGTGTGAGCTCAAATGCTACCCTGGCTATTTCTTTTGTGGGCCACAGCACAACAGAAGTGCGGGTGAAGGATCAGTCGAGCATATCTGTTACGCTTACGGCAAACTCCAGCGGTTTGCAGGAAGTGGTAGTCACAGCTTTAGGCATTAAACGCGAAGCAAAGGCCATCGGCTATTCAGTTCAAAAGGTGAGTGGAACCGACGTCACCAGGTCCGCTCCTCCTGATCTTGCCTCGGGCCTTATGGGTAAATCAGCCGGCTTGAATGTTTCTTCGAGCAATGGTGTGCAGGGCAATTCCAAACGCATCGTCATTCGCGGCAACAACAGCATCGGTTACAGCAACCAACCCCTTATTGTAATTGATGGCATCCAGGTGACCAATGATCCAGTCGGTGGAATGCAATCCGGGTTATCAGGCACTGACCTGGTGTCTCCAAAAGACTGGGGTTCGTTCCTCAATTTCATAAACAGCGACGACATACAGGACGTATCGGTGCTAAAGGGCAGTAACGCCGCTGCATTATATGGTGCAAGAGGATCAAACGGCGTTATCCTCATCACAACAAAAAAAGGAGCAAAGAGAACAGGTCTTGGGGTCGACTATACTTACAACATGCTTTCTACCAAAGCCTACCGTTTCCAGGAAATGCAAAATACTTATGGATATGGCGCTGCCAACGCTATGTGGTCGGCTGTTCCACAGTTTCCCAAAACAGCTTCAGGCGAACTACGTTATCCCGGTAACTATCCCTGGGACGGAGTGCCTGCGGGCGACCAGTATCAAAGAGCCGGCGCTATTCCCGGTGGCTATTCCACATGGGATGTGTTTAGCTGGTTTGGAAACGGGGCTTCGTGGGGACATGCACTGGACGGCACCGAAATCATTTGGTGGGATGGCGTGAAGCGCAGGTGGGATCCCCAGCCCGATAACCGCAAAGCTTATTT
>JADMIO011014757.1_pt1 | contig 26940 bp, 21 predicted proteins | sample 8958161 | NCBI WGS metagenome assembly JADMIO01 (sample SAMN16585339, study PRJNA669376) | soil metagenome | isolation source: Crop rotation soil | place: USA: Cullars Rotation, Alabama | collected 2011
CGACAACTTGTCCACGTGGAATTCTAAGCTTAGGATCCCAATGTGCTGGAAAGAATTGGCCTGTAGAACAGGCACGCGTCGTTCAGCCGATTGCACTGAGCGATTCCGACTTCCTGCTGGGAACGGGGTTAACGGGCGGAACACGGCGAATTCAACTCTACCTCGATCCCAAAGAAGAAATCTGGTTCACCCGTGAACTTTGGACAACCAAGAACTTCAAACCCTATTTCAATGACTTTGTCGTCTTTGAAGATCACCTTTATGGATTTGACAGCACGAGCGGAGGGAGTGTCTTCACTTGTATCAGCCTTGAAGATGGCGCGTTGTGCTGGCGCGCACGTGGCTATGGCAGCGGGCAAGTGCTGTTGATCGCGGATGACGGCCTGTTGTTGATCACAACCGAAAGCGGCGAAGTCGCGCTGGTCGCTGCAAAATCCGATCGGCACCAGGAACTTTCGCGTTTCAAGGCACTTGAAGGAAAAACCTGGAATCATCCGGTCATCGCTCACGGAAGACTGTTTGTTCGCAACGCCGAAGAACTGGCCTGTTTCGAATTGCCGGTGAACACGTCCGCAAAAAGTGAACAGTCTGACGACGCGAATGCTCAGAAGAAACCCGAACAAGAGACGTCAAGCGGCCAGGCATTTTAGATTGATTGTGATTCGCTGGCTGATGGCAGAAGCGATCAATTGAACCCGCGAGAAGTGCTCGCGAGGATCTTTACCTGGGTTTGACCGCAGTCAGCGATTCAGGGGCGACGTCCTTGGAGTGGATGAACTCCACAGCGGCGTCAACCGTCGGCGTGATATGGAAATAGTCGTTCAATTTGGCCGTGGCGAGGACATTGTGAACAACTGGTGAGACTCCACACAGGACCAGCATTCCGTCGCGGCGATGCAGGTTTCGGTGCAAACCAATCATCTTACCGATCGCCGAACTGGTAATAATCGTGACAGGAGACAAATCGAGCACCAGCCGGAAGCTGCCGAAACTTTCGATCGTCTGATTCAATTCGACGCCAAATTGTTCGATGTTGTCTTCTTCGCACAATCGCGTCGCAGTGACTTTTGCGACGGCAATGGCATCGCAAAATTCGAGGTAAAAATGTGCGGGCTTAAATTCCTGCAGTGCCATTTTGTGGAGTATCCCGATCGGCCTCAAGGTAATGTCGCGTTGCTCGAATGCCGCGACCGAAGCACATTTTTCCAATGTCATCCGACGTACCGGGCAGCTCAACGGGAACGTACCTGCGATCGGTACCACAGACCCAACCATCTCGCGACGATTGGCTCTCCACCATGACTTCCAATGAGCGGCCCAGCAAAGACGCATAATACCGTTCCGCCAATTCGCGTTCCAGTTTTTCAAGCCGATCAATTCGATCTTGGCGGATTTTTCCATGGATTTGGTCGGAATATGACGCAGCCGGAGTTCCCGTTCGCGGGCTGAACGGAAAAATATGAATCTTCATAAAACTCGCAAGTTCGCAGGTCCGTAGCGTTTCTTCGAACTCCGCTTCTGTCTCGCCGGGGAACCCGACAATCACGTCCGTTGCGAAGGCAGGATGATCCAGTTTCTCACGCATCCGATCGATCTTTGCCAGAAAACTCTCAACGCTATACCGTCGCCGCATCCGTTGCAGGACAGTATTCGACCCGCTTTGCAGGGCCGGATGAAACTGAGGACAAAGGTGTTCGCAATCGGCCGCCGTTGCGATGAATTCTTCGTCGATTTCTGCCGCTTCAATGCTGGAAAGCCTCATTCGCCAGTCGCCAGGGATTCGATCCAACTGCCTTAGAAGATGAGGCAGTCGAAATGGATTTTTCCCTGAACGTCCGCGGCTGGTATCCACCCCATAGTGTCCGACATGCACGCCCGTGATGATGATCTCGCGGTATCCATTTCGAATCAGGCGTCGCACTTCCGCTTCGATATCCTCGGGCGAACGACTGCGAAGTCCGGGACGAACCTGGGGGATGATGCAATACGTGCAACGCAGAATGCATCCATCCTGAACTTTGACATACGCTCGACGACGTCCTTCGAACCTGCTGATCCCGGTGGGAATATCCACGATTCCCTGTCGAGCCAGGACGTCAGGTAACTCGCGCTTGTCAGTGACGACTTCAAAAACCGACGGGAGTTTCCGAATCGGCTCGGGGTCGCGAGTCGCGTAACATCCCATCACAAGAGTTCGAGTACCCGGATTGTGCTTCGCAAGCTGCCGAATCACCTGTCGCGATCGTGAATCGGCATTCGATGTGACCGTACAGGTGTTCACGACACACAGATCGGCCGCCTCGCCTTCATTCGCTTCACGGAATCCGTTCTTTTCCAGTGCCTCAAGTACGAGTTGGGTTTCGTACTGATTCACCTTGCAACCAAGCGTAACCAGGCGACACAGTTTTTGGGTCATCGCATATTCTCAAACGCAATTGGAAACGTTCCGTCTTCCAATTCGACTAACGCCGACGCCCATCCCCGCGACCGCGATGTCCACGGGATTCGTTCGGCGGCGTGATGACAAGATAGGAAATCGCCTCTTCCCAGGTTGGTATACCTTCGTAATTGATCGGTACAACCACTTCATCCATTGAATCGTCATCGCCCTGAGATTCTTCTTCAAGAACCCGTTCGTCTTCATCATCTTCGTCAGACTCGGATGAAGGTTCGTCGAAATCCCCGTCGATTGATTTTGCAGACTCGGGACGGCGTCCTCGTCGACGGCGACGCCGACGGGGCCTTCGCGTCTCTCGTTCTTCCTCGACATCCGCCGAATCATCCGCAACTTCAGCTTCGGGCGATTCATCCTCAGCTTCGAAATCCGTCACCTCAGGCTCGAATTCCGCACTCTCTTCCGACCCGGAATCTTCCTGAAATTGTGATTCGCCTGCCACTCGCCCGCGGCCACGGCCACGTCGACGACGGCGGCGACGGCGGCGACTTCGGTCGGTTTGGCCTTCATCGGACTCTTCTGCCGAGCCTTCCACTTCGACATCGTCTTCAACAAAAGGCTGCTCGAGCGTTTCTTCTTCCAAATCATCGACAAACAAGTCACCTTCGAAATCGTCAAAGGCCTCGTCCTTTTTCGGTCGAACCGGTGTCCGATGCGATGGTGGCGAGTCGTCTCGCGTCCGGTGAACCTGGCTGGAGGACGAACGCGTTGGCTCTTTAACTTCATCGACGCCTGAACCGAAATCATCATCGAAGGATCCACCGGTTCTTTCGCGCGAACGTTGACGTTCGGGTCTGCGTTCCGATTGCGAACGATCTGACTCAGAACGACGAGGCGGTCTCGATTGCTCAGAACGCTCTGAACGATCGCGTTCGCCACCTGAGCGACGGCCACGATCCGATCGTGAATCGTCGTCGCTCGATGGAGCGGATTCAGTCGATTCGACATCTCGGCGCCTGGGACGATCAGATCGTTCTGGTCTGCGTTCTTCTCGACGAGACGATTCTTCGCGTCGTTCGGATTGCCCTGAACGCGCTGAATCATCCCGCGATGATTCTTCACGGCGGCCGTGACGGGATTGCGGTCGTTCCGCAGATTCACGACGCGGACGATCTTCAGTTCGTCGCGGTTTCGATGCTTCCTTTTTGGACGCCTCGCTTGACGCTTCGTCCCAATTCCAGGACTCAAGGATATCCCAGAACTCGTCGTGATCTTCGTTACCGGGAATCGATTTCTTTGCGGTCTCTTCCGCGGGACTCTCAACGACGCTTTCTTTCTCGGAATCCGCGGCGACCTCGTCCTGGGTTTCTGAAGCCGATCCGACAGGTGTCACTGGCTGCGATTTCTTCGGCGCGTCATCGTCCGGAAATTCGAAGTCGTTGTCGTCGTCATTGAATTGGATTCCGAACAGGTCCGAAGCAATTTTGCCCCAGGAATCGTCGTCGGAATTGGGAGGAGTTTGTGGAGGATTGGCCATTTTTTACTGAACAATTTGAAGATGAATATTGGATCAACATCCACTGATGTCGAAGTTTATGTTTATTTAACGAACTATGGCGACTTGGGAATCAAGAAGCAACAGTGCTTAAAGCCGATTTGCCCGGTGAAGACAAAGGATCAAACAGGACTCTTCGGCGGTCAACGACCGAATCGTCTCTCCCGTAATTCTATCAGATCGCAATTGGGAGTTCTGCCATCTGGGGGCGGGTCATCGCTCTTGCTGCTGAAGTTTACGCGACCTAGAATGCCAATTCGACTACGGAGTGCGTAATTGGTCATGATGACGTGAGTTATGGCATAGCATTCCGCGAAATCGATGATCTTTGCGAGTCATGCGTGCCCCCCGAACCGCCCCATCTGAACCGGATCGCCGTTCTTGGTGCCACAGGTTCCATTGGCACCAGTTGTCTGGACGTCATTGCGGCGCATGGTTCGCGATTGAAAGCTGACGCGCTGACGGCTCATCGGAACTGGGAACAACTTGCACGCCAGTGTCAGCAAGTGAAGCCGCGGTACGCAGTTCTGTCGGATCCTTCAGTCCGTGAACAGATTGGCGGTAACGCATTTCCCCGCGAAACTGAGGTCTGGTACGGCCCAGAGGGGCTGGAACGCATCTCGAACCATCGCGACATCGACACGGTCGTATGCGGAATCGTGGGTGCCGCTGGCCTTCACGCCGCCTGGGCGGCCACCGAATCGGGCAAGCGAGTCGCCATCGCCAATAAAGAGACTCTTGTGGTCGCCGGGCCGTTGATCATGCAACTGGCCGCAAAATCCAAAGCACTCCTTCTGCCCGTCGACAGTGAACACGGCGCGGTCTTTCAGGCCCTGCAGTCGGGAAGGCGAATTGACCTAAAGCGAATCGTACTCACGGCTAGCGGCGGGCCGTTCCGCGGTTGGACAAAGGAAAAGCTGGAACGAGAAGTCACGCTTGAGCGGGCCTTGGCCCACCCAACCTGGCAGATGGGACCGAAAATCACCATTGATTCGGCCACTATGATGAATAAAGCTCTGGAAATCATCGAAGCCCGGTGGCTGTTCGACTTGGATGCCGACCAGATTGCCGTGATGATTCATCCTCAGTCTGTTGTTCATTCATTTGTCGAATTCCTGGATGGCAGCGTATTGGCTCAGCTTTCTCCTCCTGACATGAAATTGCCGATCCAGTACGCTTTGACATACCCCGAGCGGTGGGCAGCGACCAGCCCTTTGATGGATTGGTCCAAATCGCATCAACTGGATTTTCTGCCACCGGACATGGAAGCGTTTCCGGCGTTGAAACTTGGATTCGAAGTGGCCGCTCGTGGTGGAACATGTGGTGCTGTGCTGAATGCCTCGAATGAGGTCGCAGTACAGCGATTTTTAGAAGGAAGTTTGAAATTCACGGATATCCCGCAAGCCTGCGGTGACATTCTGATGAAACATAATTTCGACGCTCGACCGACATTGACGGACCTGCTTCGTCTGGATGCCTGGGCTCGAAAGGAGATGCAACTGTGGTAATTCTTGCTGCCGATTTGACGCCCGCCATCACCCAAATTCTCAATATAGCCCTGGCTGCCTTGGGGCTCGGTTTGGTGATTTTCTTGCATGAATTGGGGCACTTCGCCGTCGCCAAGTGGTGCGATGTATTCGTCGAACGATTCAGTATCGGATTCGGTCCGGTCCTGTTCAGTCGGAAATGGGGCGAGACTGAATACGCCCTGTCACTGATTCCTTTCGGCGGCTATGTGAAGATGCTGGGGCAGGATGATGCTGATCCCAGCCAATTGACCAGCGAAGAGATCGCTGCCGATCCTCGTTCGTACATCGCAAAATCTGTCGCGCAACGAATGGCGATCATTTCCGCCGGGGTCACGATGAACATCCTGACGGCCTTTCTGTTCTTCATCATTGTCTTCAAAGTCGGTTTCCCGACGCGACCGTCGCTGATCGGCGACGCGAGGCCCGGGATGCCTGCCTGGGAAGCCGGCATTTCGGCAGGTGATCAGGTTGAGCGGATCAACGGCAGTCCCATCACAACATTTACTGATCTGCAAATGTGTGTCGCCCTTTCATCTGGTGCGTTAAGACTGGAAGGAACCCACGAGGACGGGACGAAATTCGATGTCACAGTCGATCCGGACGCGACTCGATCGCATCCGCAGATCGGAGTCGTCCCGATGGAAAGCTTGACCATCTACGACGCAATCCACCGTCGAACGCAGAAGGACGACGATTTGACCTTCCAGCGTGGTGACATCATCAAGAAAGTCGGCGAACGTGACGTGAAATCGGCCGTCGATTTTCACCGGCTGGTCGCATCCAACAATGAGAATCCACTCGTCATCACTGTCGAACGCAGCCTGGATAAGGATGGCAAGCGTTTGCCATCGAGCGAAGCTCAAAAGATTTCGATTCCTGACAATTTCTTCCTGACTCTCGGTTTAACTTTGGAGCCGGGACCTGTCGCCGCGGTTCGCAAAGGATCGCCCGCTGAAAAAGCAGGATTGAAGAAAGGCGACAAAATCGCCAAGGTCGACGGAATGAACGTCGGCACTCAGATCGATCCTCTGAAATTGCCACTCGAATTCGCCAAGCGTGCGGGTCAGGAAATTGAGGTCTCTGTCACCAGACAACTGGTGGGTGGGGGAGCCGTGAAGGAAGACTTGAAGCTGACACCCGACGACATCCCGGGTTGGCTGGATCAACCTGAAAACCCGGGCGAACCGTTGTCGATTCCTTCGATCGGTGTCGCTTTTCACATTCTACCATCCGTGCTCGCTGTCACTCCCGATGGCCCCGCCGAAAAAGCGGGAATCAAGCCAGGTCCACTGACGAAGATGTCTTTCACGAAGCGCACCGACGGCGGAAAGAGTTATGACGATCTGAAAGAAGGCGTGCATACCGTCAAATTCGACGATCCTAACGTGAACAATTACGCACATGCTTTCTGGTTGATGCAGCTTCTTCCTCAACGCAAAGTGACCATCACCTATTCCGACGGTGGCAAGGAAGTTGACGCCGAAGTGGTCCCTCAGCCTGATCCTGAATGGCCGTTGCCGATTGTCGGCGTACGTTTCGAGGACGAACGACTGATGGAAAAGGCAGATACGATTGCGGATGCCTGTGCCATGTCCGTTAAACATACGCGGACTTCAGCACTCAACATCTATCTCACGTTACGCAGCCTGGTGACTGGCCGGGTTTCGTACAAAGAATTGCACGGCCCGATTGGAATCGCGAAAACGGCTTATCGCTTTGCTCAAGAGGGATGGGTAGCGATGCTGCTGTTCCTGGGCTTTTTGAGTGTCAATCTGGCGGTCCTGAACTTCCTGCCAATCCCGGTTCTCGACGGTGGGCACATGGTGTTTTTGCTTTGGGAAGCCTTCACACGCAAGAAGCCAAACGAGAAATTCCTGATCGGCGCAACCTATGTCGGATTCGCATTCCTGTTGTGCCTGATGGCCTTGGTGCTGTACCTGGATCTGTTCATCCATCCGTTCTCGAAGAAATAGACAGCCGATTGTCTTCACGTCAACGGAATGGGCCACTGCATACCGCAGGTAATTCCGCCATCGACGTAGATGATCTGGCCCGTCAAGAACTTGGTCGCATCGCTGACAAGAAATACGGCGGTGCCGATCAAGTCCTCGACTTCCCCCAATCGTTTCATCGGACAATTCGCATCGTTCCAAGCCTGCATCGTGGGGTCCGACCAAAGTTTTCGAGTCAGGTCCGTCAGAATAAATCCCGGTGCGATGGCGTTCACGCGAATTCCATGTTCGCCCCATTCCATCGCCATACCGCGAGTCATCGACGAGATGGCCGCTTTGCTCATCGCGTAGGGCTGAACGCCTTTCAATGGTCGATGCGAATTCAACGAATCGATGTTGACGATGGTGCCGCCTTTGCCTTGAGCGATTAACCGCTTGCCAACCTCTTGGGCAACCAGGAACGCTCCCTTCATGTTGACGTTCAAGATCTTGTCGAATTCTTCGACCGAATACTGTTCGACCTTTTTGCGAACGTTGATTCCTGCAACGTTAATCAGGCTGTCGATTCGGCCCGCCTTCTGAACGACGGTATCCACCATCTTCGAAATCTGAGTCGGGTCGGCGACATCGCAGATGATCCATTCGACAGGATTCTCTCGAGGTGAAATCTCACTGGCTGTCTGCTTGAGAGTGGCCTCATCACGGCTGGCAATGAATACCCGCGCCCCGCGTTCGGCGAGCCCTTTGGACAGCATCTTGCCGATCCCCCGACTGCCGCCCGACACCAGGACAACGAGATCTTTTACGGAAAACAGCGGATCGGTCATTTCGTGATTCCCCTGGGATGTCCATCAGAAAAAAGCAGTTGAGTAGTTCCACCGGTCGGAGTCAAGTGTTGACGAAGGTGTTTCGATTGAACCGACGCCGCACAAAAGGGATAACATTCGAATGAGAAACTGGGGATCTGCAATCCGACGGACAAATCGTTATGGCGTTGATGCCAAGGCCATTTATCGCACGGAACGCTATCAGACGAGATGTATGCCCTGTACGATAGGTTCCACTCGGTCGTTCTTGTTTCACACCACCAGCACGAAATCCCAAATCCGCGGCGATGACGTCTCCTGAAATCCAAATCCTTGTCCCCTGTCACAGTCTGGAAGACTTTCCCTCAGAACTGACGGACGAGCCGGCCGCAAGTTTGTTGAATGCATTTGCGATCGCTTTCCACCCTGCCCTGCTCGCCTGGACAAACGAATTTCCTCGGTGGAGTCGGGCCGACAGTCCACCGTTGCCGCGACGTGGCATGCTGATTGTCATTCCCACAAACTGCGATGACTGGTTACCACACGCGTGGGCCGATGACGCTCGACAATCGGGCGCAACGGTCGTGTCGGGCCTGTCTGATCGCCAGGAGATGATTGACGCGGCGCTCGAGGTCATCAATGTTTCAGACGATTCTGCGGTGACACCTGAGTCTGAAGCTCTCGATGCGGGGACTCCGAATCAAGGACCAGTCGAAGCACCGCAACAGGCACTTCCGGAAATCGATCCGGAATTCGTGGCCGACTTCCTTTCGTTGGGAACGTGCTGGTTACTAGTCGAATTGCTGACACGAAAGATGCGGCAATACGGCAACGTCGATGAGTCTCGATTCTTTCAGAAGGCGCACCTCGCGGCCGAAGCAGCCATCGCGAACGACGCCGCAACGATGACGACTCACCTGCGTGCCTGTTTCGAAATGCTGCTGGAAGCGCGGGAGCGGTTCTATCCCGTTGATTGTTACTTGCTGGATCTGTGTCTTGCGGTTCCCGATGTGGACGTCGACAAACTGCTGCCGGAAATCAGACAGTCTGTTCCGTTGACTTTGATGATGACAACCAGCGACCTAGCCGAAATCGCCGAAAAGATTCCGGAGTTTGAATCGGAACTGAAAGCTGCATGGCAGGCGGGACGAGTCAGCGTGATCGGCAGCGAAGATCGAGAGACATCTCTGCCGCTGATACCGTTGGAGAGCGCCCTTTTCCATTTGCGATCCGGCCACAAATCACTGGTCGATCGGACTGAACAGACACCACTCGTTTGGGGGCGACGCCGATTTGGATTGACGGCATTACTACCGCAACTGCTCGTCAAGTTCGGTTACAAAGCAGCCCTGCACGTCGTTCTTGATGATGGAATTTATCCCGATGCCGAATACACGAAACTTCGATGGCGAGGTGTCGATGGGACGCTGATCGACGCACTCAGCCGCATTCCACTGGCTTCGGAAGGCGCGGCCAGTTATCTGCGATTCCCGGTTCGGATGGCGGAGTCGATGGACCACGACCAGGTCGCCGGGTTGATCCTGGCTCGCTGGCCGAAGGTTGCATCACCTTGGTTCGACGACTTGCGCCGGTCGAACAAATATGCCCCGTGCCTGGGTCGATTCGTGACGCTGGATCGATTCTTCGATCAGACAGAACTTCCCGGTCAATTGAGTAGCCACAAGGCGAACGAATACTTCTCGCCACTGTTGATTCAGCACGTCGCCCGCGAAGAAGAACGACCGATTGGCCGATATTCCGACTTCTCGTTATTACGAAAACGCTTCGATGTCGCCACGTGGTATCGAGCCACGGCAAATGTCCTGATCGGTAAATCCGTCGATCCGAATTCCTGGTCGTCCATTGAGAATGAGTTGGAAGCGGCGGCACCCACCAGCAAAGTTCCGCCAAACGATTCGTTAAAGAGTTCTGTTACGGAAATACAGCGGGCGGCAACATCGGAACTGGCCAAACTGATCGTGCAGGCCAATAAGCCGGGCCAAGGCGTCCTGGTTCTGAATCCGCTCTCGTTTACCAGGCGCGCCGTGGTTCAACTGCCCGATCGAATGTCTCCGCCAGCGATCGGCGGTTCAATCAAGTCTGTCGAATTCGATGCCGCACATCCGCAACGTCACGCCTGTGTCGTCGAAGTGCCGGGTTGCGGGTACGCTTGGATTGCAGCAGGTGACAACCGTTCGACGCCGACAGCCCCAAAACAGAAACTGGCTGAAGCGGGAATTTTGCGAAACGAATTGTTCGAAGTCGCGATCAACGAACGAACGGGTGGCCTCGCGCATGTCCGCTTTCACAATCAACGCGCGAAACGAATCAGTCAACAATTGTCGTTTCGCTTTCCGCGCGAACGAACAATCGTCGTCGGACCTGATCGCTCGGATACTCAGAAATCGCAGTATGCCGAGATGAGGTGCAAAGGCTCTGAAGTCGTTCACAGTGGCACGGCTTATGGTGAAATTGCGACCTGGGGCGAGATTATCGATCAAACGAACAACGAAAAGCTGGCCGCGTTTCGCCAGTCAGTTCGTATCTGGCGAGGTATGCCGACTGTCGATATCGACATCGAATTGAGCAATGTCAAGATGCCGGATGGCGATCCCTGGAACAACTACTTCGCTGCACGTTTCGCGTGGAATGACATCACCGCTGTTGTCACTCGAAGTATTTATCATTCCGCTCACGGCTTCACCGGCGAACGGTTCGAGACGGCGGATTACATCGAGGTCGCTTCTGATGACGAACGTCTGACGATCGTTCCGCACGGCCTGCCCTTTCATCGCAAGACTGGCGACCGAATGCTCGATTCTTTATTGGTTGTCGCCCGCGAGGATCAGCGGCGATTCCAGTTCACAATCGCCATCGATGCTCCGTACCCGTTGGAAGCCGCCTGGAATGCAACCACTCCACTCGCCGCGATTCCCATCGAGTCAGGCCAGCCACGAATGGGAACAACCGGATGGTTCTTTCACGTCGACGGACGACACGTGCAGATCACACAGGTCCTGGACACTCACGACCGTGAACAAAAGATTTCACCATTGGAAGAGGTTGAGCATCAAACGGTGCCAAATGATCCTGGTTTTGCAGTCCGTCTGGTCGAAACGGAAGGTCGTTCCAAACCAGTCAAACTTCGCTGCTTTCGTAGACCGACCTACGCTCGCAAACGGAATTTCCTGGGAGAAACCATCGCCGAACTGAACATCGAAGGCGACGCTGTTCTGATCGACATGATGTCTTACGAAATCGTCGATGTCGAAATGCGTTTTTCAGATGTCTGACGAAAAGCGTCTCTCAGACCGAACAGGATCGGCAGCACGAACAGCGTGAACAACATGCTGCTGATGACCCCGCCGATCACCACCGTGGCCAGTGGTCGCTGCACTTCGGCACCCGACCCCTCACTCGATGCCATCGGAATAAAGCCAACGCTGGCAACCAGGGCCGTCATCAGAATCGTGCGCAAACATCCGACGCTGACATTCTGAATAAACGGAATACTTGCAATGAGAGCCGATTTGCGACATTGCGATTCCTCCGTTGATGTGCGCTGCACCGCTCGAGCTGCACTCGCCTGGCGCCAGGCCGATGCGAGAATCATGCTGCTTAAAACGGACACACCCGAAAGCGTAATGAAGCCAACGGCCGAAGAAATCGAAATCGGCATCTGCCGGAAAGCCAACGCGAAGACTCCACCAATACAGGCGAATGGAACGCTCGAAAACACGATCATCGTATCCGACAGGCAACGGTAGGTCAGATACAACAGACCTGCGATCGATCCCAGTGCCAGTGGCACGACGATCATCAATCGCAATTGAGCTCGTCGCATGTTTTCGAACTGGCCGCCCCATTCGATGCGGAACTGATCCTTGGGAAGGTCAACCAGTTCACCGATTTTCTGCTGAGCTTCCGTGACGAACGATCCCACATCGCGGCCACGGACGTTGCACTGAACGGTGACTCGTCTTTTACCCCACTCGCGGGTAATCATTTTCGGACCGCTGACGCGACGGATGTCGGCAACTCGCGACAGAGGCAGTTGCTCTCCACCTGGAGCCGACAGCAGAATCCGCCCGATCGCTTCCGGATTTTCTCGCAGTTCATCCGGCAGTCGAGCCACCAGTGGGAAGCGGAGTTGGCCTTCAACGACCTCGCCAATGACTTTGCTGCTGATCGATTCGACGACGTCCATCACCGCTCGAGCCGAAATGCCATACCGGGCGATTTCATCCTGCCGCAACGTGATCCTGAGGATCGGCTGTCCCGTGACTTGCTCAACACTCAGATCGTTGCAGCCTCGCAGCGTACCCAAGACCGATTGCAGTTCTCGCGCCTTGGGAATCAATGTATCAAAGTTGTCGCCAAAAACTTTCAAAGCAATATCGGCTCGAACGCCCGACACCATTTCGTTGATTCGTAACTCGATTGGTTGAGTGAACCAGGTGACCTGGCCTTTGAATTCGTCCACCTGTTTCACCATCAGGTCGACCAGGTCGCTCTGCAATCGAGCTTTCTTCCAGTTCGAACGAGGTCTGAGTGAGACGAACATATCCGTCACTTCAACATTGCCGGCGTCGGTCGCAACTTCAGGTGCTCCGACACGGCTCCAGACGTGTGAGACTTCGTCCGGAAACTTTTCGAGCAACATTCGCTCGAGATGAGTGTTCATCGTCGCAGATTCTTCCAGGCTGGTGCCGGGTGCGCGCATGACTCCAATCACCAGATCGCCCTCGGAAAGCCGGGGGACGAATTCCGTACCAAGATTCATTGCGGTTTTCGCGGTGAAAAACAGCGCGGCAACTGCCAGCGGCAGAATGATCCAACGGCAGCGAATTGCGAATGACAAGAAAGGCCGGTAAATCCATTGTGCAAAGCGGATAATCGCCACTTCTTTTTCTTCCACGGTTTTCGGCAAAAGCATGCTCGCCAGGACCGGCGTCACGGTCAGCGAAAGAATCAATGAACCGACCAAGATGAACATGACCGTGATGGCCATCGGACGAAACATCTTTCCTTCCACCCCTTCCAGGGTCAGAATCGGAAGGTAGACGATCATGATGATTAACTGGCCGAAGACCGTTGGCACCTTCACTTCACAAGCCGCGTCGCGAACGATTCGCCGTCTTTCGTCGCCCGAACACGGTCCGTAATGAGCTAGCCGGCGGATGATGTTTTCAATCACCACGACGGAACTGTCGACGACAATCCCGAAGTCGATCGCACCCAGGCTGAGCAGCGACGCCGCGATGCCCATATATTTCATTCCGCAAAAGCCAACCATCATCGAAATTGGAATGGCGGCCGCGGCGATCAGACCAGCGCGCAGATTTCCCAATAGCAGAAACAACAGAATGACAACCAGGTACGCCCCTTCGCACAAGTTGTTCTTCACCGTTTCAATCACACGATTGACAAGCGCCGTGCGGTCGTACACAGGCTCCATGTGGAAATTGTCGGGCAACGTCTTCTGCACTTCTTCGAATTTTGCACGCAGTCGATTGGTAACCGAATAGCTGTTTTCGCCCATTAGCATGAAGCCCAGGCCGAGCACGACCTCGCCTTTGCCGTTGGCCGTCACGATTCCGCGGCGCAATTCGTGCGAGACGACGACTTCCGCCACGTCACGGACGCGGATCGGAACACCGTCGACAGCCGCGATCGAGATCCCTCGAATTTTTTCCGCGTCGATCGTGCGCCCGATTCCATGTACCAGAACGGAATCACCCGATTGGCGAATGCTGCCACCGCCAACGTTCAGGTTATTCGCTTTGACAGCTTCCAGGACCTGTTCGAACTTCAAGCCATGTTTCACGAGCCGAACGGGATCCAGTCGAACCTGGTACTGCTTTTTCAGTCCGCCCCACGAGTTCACTTCGGCCGTACCGGGAACGGTCCGCATCGTCGATTTAATGTCCCAATCGTGCAAAGTCTTCGCGGCCGTCAAATCGCCGTCGTCGGCAGTCAGGATATAGTGGAAAACTTCACCCAAACCGGTCGACACCGGGCCCATTTCCGGACGGCTGATTCCATCAGGAACCTCGACGCCCGTCAGGCGTTCATTGATCAATTGGCGAGCGAAGTAGATGTTCGTTCCGTCTTTGAATGTCGCGATCACCTGAGACAGACCGTATTGCGAGACCGAACGCATCGATTCGAGTCCCGGCAATCCACCGAGCGACATTTCCACCGGAAACGTCACCTGGCGTTCGACTTCTTCCGGCACAAGGGCGGCGGCAACGGTGTTGATCTGCACCTGAACGGGCGTCGTGTCGGGAAAGGCGTCGATATTCAACGCTCGCCCGCTGAGAACCCCTGCAACAGCGACAAGAAATGCACCAAGAAGCACTAACCAACGATGGTTGAGCGACCACGAAATAATGTTGTCGAGCATGAGCGCGCTACTGACGAGAGGGACGAAAATCTTCTGATGCGAATAGCCAATCGTGCGTTATGGCGAGGTAGACGCCACGCAATTCAAAATCCATTCGGACTTCAAAACGTGGCAACCCTTCGTCACGACTTCGATGCCGGAATTCAGTTCTGGCGATTCAATCTGAATTGATTGCCCTTCACGAATACCCAACTTCACGTCGACTCGTTCAAACGACAATTCACTCGTACGGATAAAAACCATCGGCTGGTGATCCGCATGCAGGATTGCCGAAACAGGGATCGCAAATGCCGAATTGGATTCACCGAGAACGATCGAACCCGTACCGAACGTGTTGGCTCGAAGCAATCGCACCTGATGTCCCGAAGCGTTGTCGCTCGAAATGATTGGGTTGTCGACTTCAGCACGAATTTGCAAAGTTCGTGTCTGCAAGTTCATTTCCGTGCTGATCCAGTTGATCGTCCCTTCCAGATCGCGATCAATTCCATCGGGAGTGAAATTCACTCGTTGACCTAATGCCAATTTCGAAGCGTCTTCTTTGGGAACATCCAGCTTCAGCCACATGCGGCTCAAATCGGCGATTTCGACAACCGGCTTTCCTTCAACGGCCATCTCACCCAATGCAACTTCCTGACGAATGACAACTCCGTCGAATGGCGCCGTCAAGACGAGGAGATTCGATGTCGTCTTGGAAAGATCCAGTTCGCTGATAAACGATTCAGGCAATCCCAGAAGCTGAAGCTTCGCTGCACGCTCAGCGTCATTGAGCTTTTGATAATCTTCTTTCCGTACACTCAAACCCAGATTCACCAGAACCTGTTCGGCGTTTTGCAGCCGGATACTGGCTTCCCGAACGGCGACTTTCGCTTCGCGAATCTGGCGTCCCGGCACAGCACCGGTGACCGATTCCAATGTCTCCAGAATTTCCGCGCTGGTCTCAACCGAAACGAGCTCCTGAAGGAAATCAGCCTTCGCTTTTCCGACTTCGGCGGCGTTCACGATCACGAGAACATCGCCCTTGTGAACCGGATCACCGACCTGCTTCGCGACGCGCCAGACGGCTCCCGACGCTCGCGGCGACAGACTGGCTGTCTTCCGCTCGTCGTAGGAAATAACACCGGTCGTTTTGACCCGCTCGCTCATCGGACGTTGTTCCAATTGCATCGTCTTGATGCCGGATCGGCTGAGTGACGAGGCGGACGGAAAAGTGATTGCCCATTCATCGCCGTCCGGCCGTTCGGTTGCATCCGGACTTTGAACAACCACCGCATGCTGGACATCGTCATGAGACTTCGCGTTTCCGAAGCTCCAATGAGTTTGATGCCCGTAGTACCCGACTGCTATCAAGCCAGCGAGAATGCCCAAATACTTTGCATTCGCGAACCGGGTGGTTTTTGATTCAGACAGTGACGAGTGACCAGAAACTTCCATCGAAGACACTTGAGTCGCCATTACTACCTTCCGATCCCAATCACGTTTTCTTAAGGCTTTTCGAGAAAACGATGTTGAAATCCCAGACGAAATCGTCATCCCAAGTCAAAGGGGAATTGACTTACCCGCGGATGACCACTTTTGACTTACGAACACGTAAGCAAGGGGTGTGCCGCGCTGAAAATCGACACTTTTACCGTAGCTCACAATCCTTACGTTATCGTCATAAATCGAGATCCGGCAATAAGAATTTGGCCGATTGCGCTGAGTTTTCCGATTGGATTGACTTTGCCGTTTGTAGAGAAACAAGGTCGCAAAAATGAAACCGGAATCGATCGTAAATATCTAATTTACATATATTTACGACATTCGATCCGACCGATCGGGCTGATCGACAGCCAACCGCCGCGACGGTCGACCGAATTCAGAAAAAAACGCGTTGTAGAAACTACCGCAGCTTCAGAATTGCGGGAGTGGGACGAAACCATTTTCCATTGCGATGAGAAGAAACTTTCCGGAATGACAGGCAGATTGCCACGGTCGACTGTGCACCTTGCAGCCAGAACACAAATCAACGTAAACAAATACGATAATTTGCCTTACGGAACGAGGGCCGCATTAGGTCGCAGGATTGCCTTCGCGATCTGAACGCTCAATCGCTCTGAAAGCCCTTCTCGGCGAACGTCGGTAGCTCGGATTGCAGAACCGACTTCAGTAGTTCGATCAACTCATCGGGATCCGTCAGTTTGGGTGGCAACACCAGACAGGCTTCCCGGTCATCGACGATTCGAAGGGGGACTTCGCTGATTCGAGACAATTTGTTGATCTTCTTCGGATTACGATATCCGAAGACGGCGTAGCTGGATTCCAGGTGGATGTCGTCGATCTGCCACTTGACCGCCAGAATCTGCAGCTCACGAATTCGAATCATTTGTTCAACCGGTTCCGGGATCGGTCCGTATCGATCGCGCACTTCCGACTTCAACTCGTTCAGTTGATCGACCGTCGAGACCAACGAGAATTTGCGATACATCTCGATCTTTGGCCGTCCGTCCGGGATATACTCTGATGGCAAGAACGCGGTGACGGGCAAATTGACTTCGACATGTCGATGCTCGCGCAGCGGCTGCCGTTTGGCGGCGCGCACGGCGTTCTCGAGCAACTGACAATACAGTTCATATCCCACAGCCGCGATATGCCCCGATTGCTCGGTCCCCAGAATGTTTCCGGCACCACGAATTTCGAGGTCCCGCATCGCGATCTTGAAGCCCGCACCCAGCTCGCTGAATTCCTCAATCGCTTTCAATCGCCGCGACGCTTGCGGCGTCAAGGTTTTTCCTTCATCAAGCAGCAGATAACAATACGCTCGATGCTTGTATCGGCCCACGCGACCGCGAAGCTGATGCAGGTCGGCGAGACCAAAGTTTCCGGCCTGGTTAATGAAGATCGTGTTGGCGTTCGGAATGTCGAGCCCGCTTTCGACGATCGTCGTCGCGACTAGCACATTCGTCCGGCCTTCGACGAAGTTCATCATCGCTGCTTCCATCGGCTCTTCGGTCATTTGTCCGTGCACGATGTCGACTGTGGCCTCAGGTACCAGACTGCGAATCTTGTCCGCCATCGATTCGATGTTGTAAACACGGTTGTGAACGAAGTAGACCTGACCGTCGCGGTTGAGTTCTCGCACAATGGCCGACCGAATCAATTCTCCGTCCCAGCGGCAGATCCGAGTCTCAACGGCTTGCCGATCCTGCGGCGGCGTTTCCAGATTCGAAATGTCACGGACCCCGACTAACGACATATGCAACGTTCGCGGAATCGGCGTTGCCGAAAGCGTCAGCACATCGACTTCCAGTCGCATATGCTTGAGTAGTTCCTTCACTTCCACGCCAAACCGCTGCTCTTCGTCGATCACCAGCAGTCCCAGGTCCTTGAACTTGACATCGCGACTGACCAGGCGATGAGTGCCAATACAAATATCGATCGAACCGTTCGCCAGACCTTCCAAAGTTTCTCGCACTTCTTTGGCTGACTTGAACCGACTGAGCGAAGCGATGTTGACCGGAAATTCAGCCATTCGTTCGGATAGACTGCGAAAGTGTTGCTCGCACAGCACCGTTGTCGGCACCAGAATCGCCACTTGCCGCCCCGCATCGACGGCTTTGAACGCGGCTCGCATCGCCACTTCGGTCTTACCGTAACCGACGTCGCCGCAGATCAGCCGATCCATCGGACGCATGCGTTCCATATCCCGTTTCAGATCAGTAATCGCCCGCAACTGGTCGTCGGTTTCGGTATAGGGAAACGCCGCGTCGAACTCCTCAACCCAATGACTGTCAGGCGGGCATTGCAAACCCGGCTTCATATCGCGTTCGGCCTGCAGCTTGATCATGTCCGAAGCCATATCACAGACAGCTTCGGTCACCTTCTTCTTTTTGGTGGCCCAACTTGATCCGCCGAGCTTCGAAAGTTCGGGCGATGCCTTGCCGCCGCCGATGTACTTTTGGACCAGGTGGATCAACGAAACGGGAACAAACATCTTGATCCCACCGGCGAATTCCAGGGCCAGGTGGTCTTCGGTGTGTTCCCCCTTCTTTTGGACGTCCATCCCGCGAAACCGAGCAATCCCGTGCGACAAGTGAACGACCAGGTCTCCGGCGTTGAGGTCCAGAAAACTGTCGATCGCCCGCGACTCGATCTTGCTGCGACGAGTCGTCCGCTGGACCTCGGTACGACTGAACAATTCGTTGTCGCTCAACACAACCAATTGTTCGGACCGCAAACGAAATCCGTTTGAAACGTGCCCCACACACAGTCGAATTCGCGACAACAGCGGATGCGATAATTCGAATGAGTCGCTCGATTGAGCCCCCAGGGCGGTGGATTCTTTCTCAGATGCAGCATCCTGCGAGATACCTTCTTTCGCAGTCGCCGACGAATCCTTCGTAGCGGATTCCTTGCCCGCTTTGGGCGCTCCTCGCAGGAATTTTTTAAGTCCGCCGCCTGCCGACGCGTCCATCACGGCTCGGCTGACAGGCGTGTTCACAGGAGGAATCGGAACGGAATTTTTTTGCTCTGTCACGCCCGTATCAGGCGGTGTCTTATCCGAACCATTCGTTGGCGGACGCGTGGCTTCCGTCGATCCGATCGGAGCGGACGGTTCGTTCGCATCGCGTTCGCCGCCCAGAAAGACTTCCGTCATCAACTCGCTCAATCGCACTCGAGCGGCGTCGTTGTGACAGGCGATTAGAACCGATTCGTCCTGACGGATGACTTTGGCCAGTTCCTGTAGAGCTTCATTCTTCGGTCCACCAAACCGCTCGATCGATTCCACCTGCAAATGACAGGTTGGTTGAGAGCTGTCGGTCAGCAGCGGCGCGACCGTCACATACGGTCGTTTGGTGCATCGTGCGAGCGTGGCGTCGACGCTGAACAGGCCTCGCGGATCGGCCAACCGATCGAGATACCGTTTCCCTTCACCGACAATTTCTGCCAGTTGCACAAGGACAATCCACGATGATTCCGGAAACGAATCAACGGCCGACGAACTGAGTATCGATCGGGAAGTATTCGAACTACCGTCACCCGCATTGTCGTTTGCTGCCCCGCTGGTGGCAGCTTCGCCCGTCCAGGTCGAGACGATCGTGATGGCGATTTCGTCGAGATCTTTGACCTTTCTCTGACTCTCGACGTCAAACAGGCGGATCGATTCGACCTCGTCGCCGAATAGTTCGATTCGAATCGGATCGGACATATCGGGCGAGAAGACGTCGACAATTCCACCGTGAATACAAAACTCGCCGGGCAACTCGATGGCGGTCACTCGTTCGAATCCGCGTTCGATCAGCCATTCGGTCAAGTTTTCGACATCCAGTTCGCCGCCAACCTTGACGGTTCGTGACGCAACCGTGCGGGCCTCTTTCGTGGGGACCGGCTGCAGCAATGCGTGAATCGTGGTGACGACGACTTTTGGAGGCTGATCGGATTCGAACGCTCGTAAGACTCGCAGCCGACTGGCAAGTACGGGATCGATAATGCTCAGCTCTTGAGGCAAGGCGGCCCACGATGGGAACCAAAGGGGTTCAAAACCAAAGGCGGCCAGGTCCGCGCGATACCCGTCGACATCCTTTTCGTGAGGCAGCACGACAACCAGACTGGCGGGTGCTTTCTCACACAACGTCGCGGCGACGAGAGCCGAGCAAGAACCCCATGCCCCATCGATCGTCGCCTCGCGACCGGCGGTCAGCAGATCCACAACCTCGGACATGCCGGGTTGAGCCATCAAGCGTGAGGGAAGATCGGTGAGTTGTGTAATCGATTTAACCGCAGCCCCAGCCATGTCTCAAAGAATCCCTCAGCGCAAACACCGGCATCCCAAAAAGCCAAAAACGGCTGTTCGGGCCCTGGTGAATTGAATATCAGTTTGACACGAAAAACGAACCGGCAGTTCCATCAAAACCGACGGCCAAGTCGATTGTAGTACAGAAGTTTCGTCACCGCGAGAGGATTAGAATTTTTGGTAGTGTCTTAATATCGTGGGTCAAAAATTTGAACCCTGTTTTTCAGCAGGTTTCCCCGCTCGCGGCTTGCTCACCAACAGCCACGCGGAAACCAAAGTGAGCGGGACGACGATGGACCAGAATGGGATAAATCGGTACACACTCCTCTGTCCTCCGACAAATTCCGTAGAGTCAAGTACTCCCACCCCGAATCCCCACCATGTCCAAGTCCATTTGCCTTGTGGTTCAGTTAAGAGTCCTAGACTGCCTTCTTCGCTGGAAACATTCCAGGTTAAATGCTCCACACTTTCTTTAACGAAGTCATCGAAAACGTCAGTGCTCCATGAGAAGTAGCAATCTTGCCAGCCGATTTGGTCAAACCTGTTGCTTCCGGTCCGAAAACAGATTAGCTCGCAAAACGTACGACTTCTCATCCACCCCGTCGCAAACACACACGCCAGCACCAGCGTCAGAACGCCGATCTTTCGTCGCAGCGGTTTGAAGTAGGCGGGCATGGGGGTTATCCTCGGCCACCGCGTCGACTTTATGCAACTGATCAAAGTCTACGGGAAAGAAGGAGTTGAAGAACAACGCCGATACTCGCCGCCAGTCGTAATAGGGGTCGACTACGAGACGATAATCGGCGATCCAGTCCAAGCCCGTGCCTGTACGTCACACGTTGAACGCCAGAACCTTTCAATTCGAATGGCAACCCGACGATTCACACGATTGACCAACGCGTTCTCGAAGAAATGGGAAAACCACGAAGCGGCCCTCGGTTTGTGGTTCGCGTACTACAACTTCTGCCGAAAGCACATGACGCTGAAAGAAACGCCCGCGATGGCTTCCGGACTCGAAGATCACATCTGGACGATCCGCGAACTGATCGAAGAATCGGCGAAGTTCTGAAAGCGATCTCGAAACCGAACGATCCCAGCGATATGCTGGGGATTGTTTGTTTTCTGTCCATTCACTTTATTGATTCGCCAAACGCCAATCATGGATCAGACAAAACTTCTAAAGAAGTTAGATATCTATCGGGATGGTGGATCAATCAGCGTTTCGTTTATGTGCGATGGCGTTTTCTCAGAGCTCTTTTTCGAAATTGATGAAGGCGATCAAGCAAACTGTGATGATGGGCCGATTTGCCGAAAGTACAAGACGCCTCGCTTGAAAGAATTTCACTCCTTTCAATGGGTCAGCAAAGTCGGCGCGACCATTGACGACTCTTTACAGAGTACGCTTCCTGTTTCCTGGGAGACGGCAAGAGTAATTCTCCGCGAACTAAGCCCTCAAGCGGACGGATTCGTTTCGGATTATCTGGATGTGTTTGATGAAATGGTTTGCGTCGCAGAATCTGAAGGGACTGGACTGCCAAGGAACGAAATTCACGACGAGAACAAATGAAAGCGACGCCTACTCAATGACTTGCAACTTTCAGAAAGGATTTGACCCACGATATGGCACCACTACCGAATTTTTGGTAGTGGGTCGTTATCGTGTTGGGAAAATTCAGCCCTGTTTTTCAGGGAGCTTTTTCGCTCGCGGCCGGGAAAGCAGCAGGTAGGCGGAAAGCAGGGTCAGTGGGATGACGATCCAAGGGTATGGAATCGCAATGTGAGTCGGAGCAGAATTCCAGGATAGTTCTTGTGCGAATACTCCGGCGCGGATGGACAGCAGGTTCCACCTCCAATCAATTCGGCTACCGAGCTCCGAAAACGGTCTAAACTCCTCTGAAGTGACTTCTGGAATGATCGTCCCGCGTCTTTGCTCATGATCAGAAAACCCTGCGAGGAGAAAAGTCTGGTCGCAGGAGGCGGCACCGCAAACGAGGGAATGGAATCGCCATTCGATCATTTCCAACGAGTAAAGGCTTCTCACCCACCCCGCAGCAAATACGCACGCCATCGCCAGCGTCATAACACCGATCTTCCGTCGCAGCGGTTTGAAGTAGCTCGTCTGACTCATCCTTCATCCTTCAGCGTTCAGCGTTCAGCGTTTCCTCCCAGGGAGCCCATCAAGTCGTCTCGATCGTCGGTGTGATCGGTAGTTCAGTCTTCACTCGCGGCTTGCTCAGCAACAGCCATGCGGAAAGCAGTGTCAGGGGGATGGCGACCCACAGAAAAGAGATCATCACATAGAGTTGCCGCAATTCATCGTGCATTTCTCGTGGTGTTTCACCAATGCCAAAACCGGAGAGTTGGCAAAACCAAACTACGTTCTCTGCTTCTGCTGGCTCGATGAGAATGTCTTGCCGCCGATATGGGGCGAAAAAAGATGAACGATATGTTTTCCAATAAAACGCTTCATTCCACTCTCCATCGAATCCAACCCTCAAGATAATCGACTGGAATGCAGTTGATGTCGTAAATGACGTTCGCCATCCCGTTGGAAAATAGAATGTGTCAACAATTGTCAGACTCCTCACCCACCCCGCCATCAGCACACACGCCATCGCCAGCGTCAAAACGCCAATCTTCCGTCGCAGCGGTTTGAAGTAGCTCGTCTGACTCATCCTTCATCCTTCATCCTTCAGCGTTTCCTCCCAGGGAGCCCATCAAGCCGTCTCAATCGTCGGTGTAATCGGTGCTTCCGTCTTCACTCGTGGCCTGCTCAGCAACAGCCACGCGGACAACAGGGTTAGCGGGATAACGATCGACCAGTATGGGAAAAGGATCAGCACAAAGTCGAATTGGCGCAGGGCGTGAAACCCTCCCCAGTCCCATCTCCATGTCGTGATCATTGCTGTGGGGTCCTCAATTCGACTCGTTCGCTTCTGTCCCAGACGAAGCCTGAACGCCGGCTTGTCACTCGACCTCATGGGACCTCGACTTACCCAAAGCCGTCCGTGATCTGATGCAGTGTTGAAACGAATTTCTTGATCATTCCAAAGAAATGAATCTGTGTAGTAAAAAGTTCTGACCCACCCCACCGCAAACACACTCGCGACGACCAGCGTCAAAACGCCAAGCTTCCGTCGCAGCGGTTTGAAGTAGCTCGTCTGACTCATCCTTCATCCTTCAGCGTTCAGCGTTTCCTCCCGGGAGCCAATCAAGTCGTCTCGATCGTCGGTGTAATCGATGCTTCAGTCTTCACTCGCGGCCTGCTCAGCAACAACCATGCGGACAACAGGGTTAGCGGGATGACGATCGACCAGTATGGCACTTGCGCAATGGTCTGGTGCACGGAAATCGGCGGTCCTGGAGTCTGAACAATATCGGAATAGTGCCCCCACTGTGCCGTTCGATTCATCCAGTAAAAATCTCCCACAACAAGTCCCGAAAAATCTTTGAAGTCCGTGTCGTCCTTCGTCGTCGGTTCAAGAGCAAAAGAAGGAAACCGGATTTCGCGCTTTTCCACTCTCGCTTGCTCGCTACGAGCATAGAACCAGCGCATCTGACCTCGGATCGAGGAGATGAGGCATTTATTCTTGCTGGAAACAATTTCGATGCCGTCGAACCTGTAGGAACTTCTCACCCATCCCGTAGCAAACACACACGCCATCGCCAGTGTCAAAACACCGATCTTCCGTCGCAGCGGTTTGAAGTAGCTCCTCTGACTCATCCTTCAGCGTTCATCCTTCAGCGTTCAGCGTTTCCTGCAGCAGCAGTTTGAAGTAGGTACCCATCAAGTCGTCTCGAGCTAATACGGTTTGTATTTACTGTTCGTCCCATAGCCATTTTTGAATGCCTCGCCCTGAGCCTTCATCTTATACCAGGAAGTTGGGAATCCTGAGCCCCAAACGCCTTTCATGAGTTCCTCGTAGGTTGCCAGATCTTTCGTGCTTCCCTTGTTGTGCTTCGACGGTGATTTCCCGTCGCGGACACTCCAATAATCAGCCACAATCGCCGCCTGCTGCTCCATATTGTAATCGTCCAGATCCTTTGACGAAGCCAGGTCGTAGGGATAAGAGTCGCCGTAGGAGAAACCATTTGAGATCCACAGCCAGATACCACTCCTGATATTGCTGTTGCCGTGTGAGTATTGCCACACATGCGTCATCTCATGAACGAAAACCCATTTTTGAGCCCAGGATCCACCGCTGTAATCCGTTGACCACAGGTATTTCGCCATGCGCGGTATCATGGCGAGTGTAATCGAATTGCGTTCACCACCCAGTTCGTTGACATTGATTCCAATTGTCAGGTCCGCGTAAGGGAGTGTCTGGAAGAAGATTGTCTGCAGGAGCGACGTCTCGCCGCTCGTTAATGATCGTTCTGTCACGATTGTCGTATCTCCAAATGAAAGCCGGAATGAAATCTGAAAAACTGCACGGAGTATTGTCGCGTCACCAACTTAAACGTTGCCAAGAAAACAATCTGGGCATGAAGATTGCAGCGACAGCAGAGCGGGTGTTCCGCAATCAATCCTGGTGCGTGAACTTCGATATCGAATTCATCAGCGCGGTGACCGTGTGAAAGAGGTCCTGCTGGTGACAACGCTTTTGGATGTCGAGCGATATCCTGCCCAAGAACTGGCAACGCTCTACCAGCAGCGCTGGGAAATTGAAACCAATCTGAAGCACCTCAAACAAACGCTGAAGATGGACGTCCTGCGGACAAAAACCGTCGACGGAATTCGCAAAGAGCTAGCCATGTATGCCATCGTCTACAACCTCATCCGTTTGCTCACGATGAAGGCTGCGGGGCGCCAAAAGCGAAGCATTCGACAGAGCAGCTTTATCGATGCTCAACGCCAACTCACACGCGCACTCGATGGAAGACAAATTCAAAACCTGCTCGTTGTCCCTGATCGACCACACCGCTTCGAACCACGTGTCCGCAAGCAACGTCCAAAGAAATTCCCCTCAATGCGAAAACCTCGCAAACAATTGAAGCAAGAACTGATGACATAAACACTAACGGACTCAGTTAGTGCCATTCGGGTTTATCCCCTTTTCATCTTTAGGGGATTGAACGCACGACCGGGCGGGAAGTAGCGGGGAAATTGGTTTCGTTCGGTTGGCCTGGGCGATACGCTGGGACTTGTTCGCTCTTGTTGAGGGAGAGGCGATGTCAGAACACGATTCTACGGAGGTCGACAATTCTATTCGTAACGCATTTCAGCGTGTTGTTGGATATATTGCATTTACGTTCAACTTAATTGTGATGGCGATCGGAGCAGTGGTGATCTATTGGACTGTAGCAGCCATCATGGGGTTCTAGTGAACGGCGACCCGAATCTCCATTTCGCCACCAAAGCCTCTAGAACGCTCTCAAAGACAAAGCTCCCCAAACTTGACCACCGGGTCGAAAATCTGATTTGATGTCTTTGTCGTTGAACGTCGCGAACCTTTGTTTGGTGGGGACGATTTCGACATTAACGGAATGTTCGCGATCGACGAATCAACTACAGAGACACACATGGAATTTCGGATTCCGTACCGATCATTGAAAGCGATGCCCAAACCATCAGCGAATTGAGGCATATTGTGTGCGGTCGAATCACTCTGAAACTCTCGCCCGGGGAACTGCAATCGCTGTTCGATGTTACTCGGGGATTTGACTCCATCGACTGGTCGCCCCGGTACAACGTCGCACCGACGACATCGATGATTTGCGTTCGCGACACGGACGAAGGGCGAGAAGTTTTCCCTGCTCGCTGGGGATTGTGCCCGAGCTGGGCGAAGGAACCGCCGGTATCGACGTTCAACGCTCGATCGGATGGTGTTGCCACGAAACCGATGTTTCGATCTGCGTTCAAATCTCGACGCTGCCTTGTTATGGCCAGTGGCTTCTACGAATGGCGGAAGATCACGCCCAAGGAAAAGCAGCCTTACTACATCGCACTGACGTCTGGCGACCCGATGCCGATGGCTGGCTTGTGGGAGGTCTGGAAGAATCCCGCGGGTGAGCTCGTCCAGTCTTGTACGATCGTCACACATACGGCCAACGACATGATGGCACCCTTACACGATCGAATGCCGGTCATTCTAACGCACAGCCTGGTGAACGTCTGGCTCGATCGAAAGCTGACGACTGCTGGAGAAATTCAACCGATGCTTGGCCACTACCCCGCTTCCGAGATGCAGGCTTGGCCAGTATCGAAGGACGTCGGCAATGTGAGGAATCAGGGTGAGCGACTTATCGAGTCGATGGATTGAGGCCCCAGCCATGCGAGAGTTCTTTCGCGGATCGAAGCGCAAGGTGGGATGCGTCACGCTGGTACTCGCCTGTCTGTCCACTTTGGGTTGGGTCAGAAGTCAGAGCGCAACCGATGTTGTGGCATTTGTAGCTCAAGGCGTTACCGTTAATCTGTATTCCCATAATGGCTCTCTTCGACTATTCGCAACCGAAGATATTGTATCGCCTGCTTTCCAGCACAGTGGGATCCGAAGCTTGGAATTCACGTGACTTGAAGTCGCGGC
>JADMIO012771034.1_pt1 | contig 26940 bp, 28 predicted proteins | sample 8958161 | NCBI WGS metagenome assembly JADMIO01 (sample SAMN16585339, study PRJNA669376) | soil metagenome | isolation source: Crop rotation soil | place: USA: Cullars Rotation, Alabama | collected 2011
CGCGACAACTTGTCCACGTGGAATTCTAAGCTTAGGATCCCAATGTGCTGGAAAGTTGTCCTCAGGTTTTTCATCCGGAGGAGCCGTCCGCTCGTTAGGCAACTCCGCCCGCACCGCAACCTGGACAGGATAATTGTCGCCCATCACTTTGCCGATCTTAAATTCGTAGCTGAAGCCATCGAACGTCTCGATGCGCACAACCGCTGGTTGATCGAGACCTGTCTCCGCGACGGGCGCGTCTGGTGGGAGCACATCCGCGAAGATGAGAGAGGCGAAGGCGTTGCTGACGCCTGAGGTCTTCGAGACGTCGAAGTTTTCGCCCGGCTTCTGATCGTTGAGTTTCCAAGGTCCGGTCGCACTCTCGCGGGAGAGGCTCCAATTCAGCGCCGGCGTTTGACCGGTGAGAGCGATCAGCTTCGGGCCCTCGACCTTTACGAAATCGTGGCTCAACCATTGCTCCGGTTTCGTCTGAGCCTCCTCGAGCACGTCCGAGACAAGAAACACCCGGTTCGCGCCATCCTGCGTCATGAGATAACGACCGGCGGGAAATCCACCCATCGGACCCGCCGGCTGATCGGAGTCCCTCCGATAAGTCTTGCCGAGCAACACCGCGGCGAGCCGCTGATCGCTGCCATCTTTGAAGTCGACAAGGATGCTGCTATTCGCACCCGCGCTTGGTTCCGTTAATTGCAGACGACCAAGCTGCGATGGACCGACCTTCACATCCTGCACCGGATGCAGCTCCCAAAACTTGCGGATCAGGGAGCTGACCTTGTCGAAATCGGCGGGGTAGTTCGCGCGTTCCTGCACCGTCCAGACGTCTTCTTTTTTCTTGGTCAGGTTCAATTCCGAGCCGCCGGATTTGATCGTGACATGCGCGACATCGTTGAGCGGGAAGGTCAGGATCTTATCGCCGGATGAGGTCGCGCTGCTCGCCCACTCCGCGGAGTTGCGACGACTGAGGACCATCGCGATGCCGCCGAGGACCACCAGCAGAATCAGGATGAGAAAGAATTGCTTACCTTTCATGGGCGCGTGCGTTTTCGTTTCATCATCGCGAGACCGAATCCAGCCGCGATCACCACGATGGGCATGCCGGCGATGTTGACCCACTTGACGCGATTCTCGAGCGAATCAATCTCCGAGCGCAGATGCCGGCGCGTTAGCTTCAGCTCGGATTTCGCGTCGGCTTCCTTCTTGCGGAAATTGGCGAGCTCCTGCTGTTGTTCCGGTGAAAGAATGAAACGCTGGCCGCCTTCCTTGCTCTTCTGCAATTCGTTCACCTTCCGCTGCGTTTCCGCGAGGCTGGCTTCCAGCTCCTTAATCTTGTTCCGGTAATTGGCGTCGGCATCGGCCTGGAGTTTTTGCACCACGGTGAAGGGACGTTCGCGTGAAGCGCGGCTGCGAACTGCGATGAGATTGCTGTCTCCGGCGAGCTGCTCGACCACGCTCTGCGCGAAGCTCAGATTGCTATTCAAAGGCATGATCAGCATTTGCCCGATCGCCTGAATCTGCCGGACGGAGAGCGGGTCTTGAATCATATCGGCATCACCGACGAGGACTACCGTGGTCGGCTCTTTTGACTCTTTAAGGCCAGGTTCTGCCGCGGGAGGTTCTGGAGGCTTCGACTGGTCGTTAGGGTTCGGCGTCTCCTTTGGTTTTCCGTCGGGAAATGCCGACTTGAAATTACCGGTCAGACGAATCGCGAGGGGATATTCCGTTCCGCCGGCACCGATGCTGTTGATGATCTGATTGCTGTCCAACGAGGCCATGAAGCTCTCGACCAATCCAGCGCGCTTCGAACTGTGGATGAGGACAGTTTTCGTTAGGCCATCGGTCGGTGTGCCAGAGAAGGCGCCGCTAAAGGCCATGACCAAATTGTCGGCTTCGGCGGTAACGACGTCGTTTTTGTTAATGGCATTCTCATTGAGCGCGAGGACGGCGGCGTTCGGTCCTTCCTGTAGCTGCGCAATATGCTCCATATCCGCCACCACCTTGGAGGTGTCGAAGGTCAGGCCCCAGGCCTTGAATAATTTGTCGAGCGTCGAGCTGCTCGGAGGCGGCATGCCTCCGGTCTGGGCGACGTTGCGATCGAGGGCGCAGAGCGGGTCAACGAAGGCGACCAACTTCCCGCCGCGCAGGACGAACTGGTCCAGCAAATACTGCATGTTATCGGACAGCCCCTTCGGGTGAATGACGAGCAGGAGCTTGATGTCGTTAGGGATTTCCTTCGCGGTGACCTCGACCTGTTTGACGGTGAAATCTCGTTGCAACTCGCTGACGAAGGCCCACGGATTTGGTTGCTGACCGCGCTGCATCATCATCGGGTTCGCCTGCCCCATGACGGGGAGGGGACTCATGATGCCGATAGTCGGCTTCTCCGATGTCATGACCCGTGCAACGGCACGCGAGATGTCGTACTCGAGCAGGCGCTCGCGATCGGGAGTCAAAAACGGGATCGCCTGTTTCTGGTCGAGCAAAGCCACACTGAGGCCGAGATAAATGCGCTCGCCGTTGCGAAGCTGTTGCGGCTCGACTCCGTCCAGGCGGGCGGAGTCTTCCGCATCGGAATCGGGCTCTGGATTGAGCCGCTGGATCTCAATCTGACCTTTCGAGGCTTGGCGATATTCCCCGAGCAGATCCTCGATGCGCTGAGCATAGGTCGTAAGGAAGACCGGCATCGCATTGGCGTTCTTGGTGCAATAAAAGCGGATCTGCACCGGCGTATCGAGTTTGGCGAGGATGGCCCGGGTTCCCGGCGAGAGGGTGTAGGCCTTTTCAGAAGTGAGATCGATCCGCTGCCGCGCGCGGCTCGCGATGAAATTCACGGCGATTAGGATCAGGGCGACCGCGACAATACCGACCGTGGAGTAAAGAAAAGTTTCGAGCTGTTTCTTCTTCATCAAACGAAAACGAGTGGCTTATCCGGAGCGATGCGCGCGCAAAATCACGCTGGTGGTGAAAAGAGAGAAGACGATGACGGAGAGAAAGAAGATCACGTCGCGCGAGTCGATCACCCCTTTCTGGATGCTGTCGAAATGCGTCATAACGCTGAAGGCGGCGATGGTTTCCACAAACCATGGGCTGGCCCACTCGGTCAGGAGATTCGTCACGGGCGGCCAGCCGGCGAGGATGAGGAAAAGGCAAATGACGACGGAAAGAATAAAGCTAACGACTTGATTCCGTGTCATGGCCGAGGTCATGGCGGAAATGGAAAGGTAGGTGCCGGAGAGCAGCAAGCTGCCGATGTAGCTCGCGAGAATGACGCCGTTATCCGGGTTGCCGAGGTAATTGACCGTGATAACGATTGGGAACGTCAGCACCAGAGCGAGCGCCAGGACCAACCACGACGCGAGGAATTTTCCGACGATCGCCTGCCATGGAGTAATCGGCATGGTCAGGAGAAGCTCGATCGTTCCGAGTCGCCGCTCTTCCGACCACATGCGCATCCCAACCGCGGGCACGAGGAACAGATAAAGCCACGGGTGCCAGGCGAAGAAGGCGAGGAGATTGGCCTGCCCGCGCTCGAAAAATCCAGCGACCATGAAGGTCAGGAATCCCGCGAGGAGCAGGAAGATGACGATGAAAACATACGCAACCGGCGAGGCGAAGAACCCAACGATCTCGCGCTTCGCGATGCTCCAGATATGCTGCAACGCGCCCGCCCGATCCTCGTTCTCACGCTGATCCGTCGATGTCACCGCGGTCGGTTGCTCCAGGATGGCTTCGCTCATACTGAATTCGTTGGTTTCGTTTCTGGCTGCGTGATGTTGCGGAAAACTTCGTCGAGCCGGCCTTCTTCCGTGTGCAATTCCTCGACTCGCCACTGTTCGCGGCTCGCTAGTTCTGCAACCGCGCGCGCCAAATCCCCGCGCTCCCCCTCCTTGGAAAGATAAGCGCGTACAGTCAGCGGCGACTCCGACATGACAACCGACCGCCCAACATTCGGAAGCTGTTCCAGCTTACGCGAGACTGTCGTCGCATCTCCGTCCAAAAGCCGGATCGTCACTGCGCCCGCGTGATCCGAGCGTTGTCGCAGTTCCTCGGGAGTACCGTTGGCGACAATCTGGCCGCGATCGATGATGATCGCGCGGGAACAGGCGGCATCGACTTCTTCGAGGATGTGGGTCGAAAAGATGATTGCTTTGGTCTGGCCCATCTTACGGATCAATGTCCTGACCTCGTGCTTCTGGTTTGGATCAAGACCGTCGGTCGGTTCGTCGAGAATCAGAACCTCCGGATCATGGATGATCGCCTGCGCAAAACAGGTGCGATGACGGTAGCCTTTCGAGAGCGTCTCGATGCTTTGATGAATGACGGGTCCGAGAAAACAAAGCTCGACCACGCGATCGATGGCGCGCTTCTTCGCTTCGCCGCGAAGGCCGCGCAGTTCCGCGGCGAAACCAAGAAACCCGACGACGGTCATGTCGGTATAGGAAGGCGCATTTTCGGGCAAATAGCCGATCAGGCGTTTCGCCGGAATCGGAGTTTCGAGCATGTTGAAGCCACCGACGGAAACGCTTCCGTTGGAGGGTGGGATGAATCCGGTGATCATCCGCATGGTTGTCGATTTCCCGGCGCCGTTTGGTCCGAGAAAGCCGAGGACTTCGCCTTTCTCGACGGTGAAGGAAATGCCGTTAACGGCGTTCTTGGCGCCGAATGATTTCTTCAGATTTTGAACCTTGATCATCGCAGGTCGAAGCAGGTCAGAGTTTGCTAAGAAACGCAATTTTCAAAAATTTCAAGCGCCTGAAAAGGCTCCTTCAAAGGGAGGGAACTCCGTCTGGTGCATCCTAACGACGCATCCTCCTGATGTCGTTAGGCTTAGTCTCGTAGAAGCTGAACGATGTCAGCGTTCACGGCGAATTGGTGTGGCCGGCGGAAGCTCTCGCGGGACAATCATGCGGAACAGCTTCTCGGTCCCTCGGAGGAGCATCATTGGCGACGGCACGCCGATCTCAGCTGCGGCCAACCGCTTGTGCAGATCATCGATTGTGCCGATTGCCTCACCTTTGAAGCCCAGAATCGTGTCGCCTTTCGCGAGTCCTGCAATCGCGGCGGGACTTCCGGGCTCGACTTCCATGACAAGGACACCCCGATCGATCGGAAGTTTATGAAATCGAACCACGCGCGGATGCAGCGGCACGTTCTGTCCCGCGACGCCGATGGAACTGCGGCGAACCCGCCCTTCCTTGATCAGCCATGCGGCGACGAATTGGGCGGTGTTGCTCGCGATCGCGAAACAGATGCCCTGCGCCGGCAGGATGACCGCGGTGTTCACCCCGATCACTTCGCCGGCGCTATTGAGGAGTGGGCCACCGGAATTTCCGGGATTCAAGGCGGCGTCCGTCTGGATAATTTCGTCCATCAGCCGTCCCGACTCCGCACGCATCGAACGACCAAGCGCACTCACGATTCCGGCGGTGACGGTTTGCTGAAATCCATAAGGCGATCCGACTGCGACCGCGATTTGGCCGACACGGATACCGGACGAATTCGCGAGACGCGCATGTTGTAACTCCGGCGCATCGATTCGAATAACACCGAGGTCCGTGTCGGGATCTGTGCCGACAAGGCGCGCCGGGTAGACGCGCGTGTCGTGGAGAGTCACTTCCAACTCGCGCGCGCCGTGGACGACGTGACTGTTCGTTAGGATAAAACCGTCTCGCGCGATGATGAACCCGGAGCCGCCGCCCGTTCGTCCATCAGGCGCCACGACGCGGATGTTCACCACGCTCGGCGCGACGCGATTGACCACCGCCGCGATCGTCTGCGAGTAGGAGTCAAGCAGCTGATCATCGAGCGGCGCGGACATCCGAGGGAGTCCCTCGTCACGCGGATCGAGGTGCTGAACGAGTTTCGTCCTTACCACGGCAATGTCTCTCCCATGTGCTGATAAGCGCCATTCGGTCCGCCTTCCCCGATGGTCGCCAAGTCCACGCTCGTCCTCGCTCCATCGGCGATTTCCATGCTGGCGCCTTCGCCACCCATTTCCGTTTTCACCCAGCCCGGATGCGCCGCATTCACTTTGATTTTTGTGTCCTTCAACTCATGCGCGAGGTGAACGGTGAAAGCGTTCACAGCCGACTTCGAAACGTTATAAGCGGGCGTGCTCTTGGCTTCGTAGACGGGCGAACCTGGCGTCGCGTGATAGGTGATTGATCCGAGGATGCTGGTGAGATTAACGATGCGTCCCGCGTCGCTTTTGCGCAGGAGAGGGAGGAATGCGCGCGTCGTCTCGATCAGCCCAAAGAAATTGGTCTCGAATGTGTCGCGCCAGACATCGAGGGATTGGTCGCTCGGTTTCTTGTCCGTATCGTCCACCATCACGGCCGCGTTGTTGATCAAAATATCGAGGCGCCCGAAATCCTTCGTCACCTTCTCGGCCGCCTTCTGGACGCTGGCCGGTTTGCTTACATCGAGAGCGAGAAAATGCGCATTGATTCCTTCCTCGCGCAGCTGACCGGCTGCGGCCTCACCCTTCCCGGCATCCCGCGCTCCAACCAGTACCGTCATGTCCTTTTTCCCAAGCTGCCGGGCCGTTTCCAGTCCGATTCCTTTGTTGGCTCCAGTGACTAAGGCGATTTTTTTCATGGGTTTGTGATTTACAATCTGTAACGCACACAATTACAGTTGCAAGTCGTGGTCAATCAGCAATTCACTTTCGCGGTTCATATCATGACGGCGCTCGCGTTCTCCGGTGAGATCATGGATTCGGGGACGCTCGCGCGGAGCGTGAACACGAATCCCGTGGTAGTCCGGCGCCTCCTGCTCGCGCTGCGTCGCGCCGGTTTGGTGGAAACTTTCGCCGGCCAGGGCGGCGGCGCTCGTCTGGCCGGGGGAGGCAAGGCGATTACCCTCCGCGATATCTACGATGCAGTGGAGCCGCGGCCCGTCATCGCCGTTAATGAACGCAGAGCGTGGAAGCATTGTCGGGTCAGTTGCGAGATGAAGAAGATCATGAGCTCCGTGGCCGACCAAGCTGAAGATGCTCTGCGCACGCATCTGGCGAGAATCACGCTCGCAAAACTGGTGCATCGAATCAGTTAGCCTTTTCGATCCCGCTGCGGGAGCCAATTGGCGGAAAACGGTTTTGCCCCTGCGCCCGTCGTTTCCTCGCGCAACAGTTCGGTCACGATCCCGAGCGCAGCGCCCCAAACGACATGCGCCGCGATCATCAAAACATTGCGGCGTGCAGGGTGACCGGTCACCTGTTTCAGGATTCCCGCGCCCGGCATGAGGCCGAAATAGCTGACCGCCCAAAGCGCCAATCCGGCCGCAACGCCCTTGGCGATCGCCGGCGCCGGAATCTCCTCCGCGATCGCGCCATAGAGAGCGCCCGCGCCGCCACCATAACCAAAATGCGCCGCCAACGTCGCAGCCGACCGCATTTCCGGAGTCATCACATCCGAGAGCCCGGTCGCCTGGGCGAGCTTCATCGTGATCTCGCGTGGCGGAAGGGGATAACGCTCGCGCATCGGTAAACTCCGATGCCATAGAATCATCGCCACGGTCATGGGACCGGTCGCGACGACGCCGGCAATGAAACCGATGACGGCACCGAGCGCTGATGTTTCAGATTGACGACTCATTTTCGCGATCTCTACGAGGAGGTTCGTATGAGATCGCGTCTCGACCGCCGCGCACGTCTATTAGTGTTGCGGCGCTCTAATCTCCTGCCGGCAAATGCGCGGATTTCCAATCCATCGCCATTCGAATTCGGGCACGTCCGCTCGGATGATCGAAGAAGATGAATTCCTCAATCGGCGAAGGATCCATCTTCCGATAGGTGCCAAGCTTTATGGCGGCTTTGGCGAAACCATCCGGCTCGCGAGACGTATTAATCCCAAATGCATCCGCTTCCACTTCATTAACCCGGATGATGGTGTTGTTGACCGGCGTTCCGAGAAAGGAGATGGCGCCGAAGATCAGTGCGAGAAGCGGCAACGCCGCGGGATCGGCAATGCCACGCAATTGCCAGCGATTTCCCCATCGTCGCAGGGCGGCGTCGAAAGCCCACTTGGCGATCGCAAACGCGACGAGGCCAGTGACCGCAAGGCTGAGCAGAAGTTTGCTCATGTGATTCAGGACGTAGTGCCCCATCTCATGCGCCATGACGTAGCGAATTTCAGGCAGGGTGCATTGCTTCAGGAGGTTATCGTTCAGCGCGATGCGCGTGGTGCCGAGAAAACCGGCCACGTTCGCGCTGACGCGATTCGATTGCCGTGAGGCATCGACCTCAAAGACTTGCGTCACCGGAATTTGATTGGCCCGGGCCATGACGAGGATCGGTTCACTGATGGCGGGATTGTCGAGCGGCTTGTACTTGTTAAACAGCGGCATGATATAGACGGGCGCGAGCATGATGCCGATCGCTTGCAGCACGACGACGACGACCGTGCCCCATATCCACCACGTGTTCGGCGCCCGCCGGAAAACCGCGTTAAGAGCGATGACCAGAATGCTGAACGCGATAAGCTCAACCGCCAGCCCAGTGAGTTGCTCGCCAAACCAAGCGCCGAAGGTTTGGTTGGCTAGGTCGTAAGCGTGCTCACGAAAGAACTTCTCATAGACCAGCAACGGGAATTGAAGGACGGCCACGACGAGGACGAATTGAAGGCCGTAGAGAGCGACCTGCATCGCCTTAAAGCGCGTGACGCGTTCCGCGAAATTGCGCATCCGGGCCGACAGACCGCTGGCGAGTAGAAGAATGAAAATGCTCGAGCCGAGGAGAAAATTCCAAAGGATCAGCCAGTAACCGCCTTCGAAATAAGCGTCTGACTTGGCTTTCTTATCGGCTGGAATGGTGTCGAGCCAGGCGCGGGTCGCGGTCGCTGGATCAGCTCCCGGCGCGATATTGGGCTCCACCTGAACCGGCGCAGGGGTAGGGGAGGGCGCTTGCGCCATCGCAACCGATGAAACTGAGATGAGAATCGCGAAGCAAAGCGCGCGAAGAAAAGATTTCATGCGGCGGAGACTACCGAGCGTGATTTGCTTTGAGAAGCTTTGCCGCGCAAACGTGCAAGGTGCCGCCCGCCTCGTCACAATCAAAACGCATCGCGTTTCTCTCCGCTGATCACTTGGAGGGTTACGTGATCGACGATTACCTGAGCCACACGTCGCTCGCGGAACGCGGCTGGAAGGTTGAGACGATTTCATGGCGCAATCCCGCGATCGATTGGAGCCAATTCGCCTGCGCCATCATTCGCAGCACCTGGGATTATCAGAAAGACTTGCCGGCGTTCTTAGACACGCTGGAGGAGATCGCAAGCGCTACGTGGTTGCTTAATCCACTCCCGATCGTCCGCTGGAATGCGGATAAAACGTACCTGCGTGACCTGCAGAGCCGCGGCGCCCGCATTGTCCCGACTATTTGGTCGGAGGAACCGATCGAGCCTAACGACCTAATCCGCTGGACGGACGAGCTGCAAAGCGACGAGCTCGTGATTAAGCCAACGGTCAGTGCGAACGCGGACCGAACGGTGCGACTCAGTGGCGACCAATTCTCGCCAGAGCTCGCCTCAACTTTCGTTGGTCGTTCGTATATGGTCCAGCCGTTCATGCGCGGCATCGAGGACGAAGGCGAGTTCTCGCTCTTCTACTTCAACGGCGAATACAGCCACGCGATCGTAAAGAAGCCCAAGCCGCAGGACTTTCGCGTGCAGGAGGAACATGGGGGGCTGATTCGCCCGACGTCGCCCTCGCCAGATTTGCTTCGGGCGGGTGAGGAAGCGCTGCGACTTGTCGGGGCCACGCTTCTCTACGCGCGCGTCGATTTTGTGTGCGATGGCGACGCCTTCGCCCTGATGGAACTCGAGCTGATCGAGCCGTCGTTATATCTGCGCACAGACGAAGCCGCTCCGCAGCGTTTCGCAGACGCCGTCGTCCGCTGCCTCGCCACCAGTTGTTAGACCAAAGCCCCGCCGCAGCTCGAACCAGCTCCGGCCGTGCAGCCGAAACAGTGATCGCCGGTCAGGATTTCGCGATTCTCCACCGCGACTGGATCGATATCCCACAGGCGTAATGCGCGCCCGGCATCGCGCCACGACATCTTCAACATCTGGTTGAAGTCGCAATCGAAGACCTCGCCGGTCCAGCTGACATTGATCGTGTTGCGGCACATCAATCCTTTCACGGTGTGCGGATTGAAGGCATCGCTTAGGAGCTCCATGTATTCCGCCAGCTTGCCGTTGTTCTTCAAATAGGACGCGAAACGCGCGATCGGAAGATTCGTGATGGTGAAGAGCTTGTTGAAGACGATGCCGAAGTGCTCCTGCAGTTCACGTTTGTAATCCGCTTCCAGTTCGACCTGTGGTCCGGGCAAGAAAGCACCGTTCGGGTTGTAAACCAGATGCACGGGAAGCGCTGGTTCCCTGCCGTAGCCTAACGAATTCAACAACTGGAGTGCCCTGATACTTCCATCGAAGACCCCGTCTCCGCGCTGGGCGTTCACGTTCTCAGGCGAGTAGCAGGGCATCGACGCAATGATCTCCACCTGATGACGCGCGAGGAAGGCAGCGTAATCTTCGTACCCCGGCTCAAGCAGGATCGTGAGGTTGCAGCGGTCAATGATATGGCGCGGCGGTGTGAGATCCTTCAGCCGCTCGATAAAGTAGCGAAAATCGGGAATCATCTCCGGCGCGCCGCCCGTGAGATCGATGGTTGGGATATCCGTCTGCGCGACCCAGTCGAGCACGCGGTCGATCGTCTCGCGGGTCATGATTTCCTTGCGCTTCGGCCCCGCGTTCACATGGCAATGAACGCAGGTCAGGTTGCACAATTTCCCGACGTTGATTTGCAGCACTTCCGTCTTCGTGTGGCGCAACGGGAGCGCATGCTCGGCCAGCCGCCGCGCGAAGCTATTATCGGACGCGAGCGAAACCATGCTTCACGCCTCGCTCAGCGGAGCCAGCCGCCCACAGCCTGGATCGGCTCCATACCGCCCTCTTCAGTAACCCAGGCGGCGATCGCTTCTCTTCCGGCCTTCACTTGCGGAGAGCGAGACGGCGGGAGTGGCAGGTTCGCTTCAAACGACACGAGCGATTCCTTCGCGAGCGAGAGCACCACGAAATCATGTTGCAACTTTCGCCCTCGGTTTTCACCCGCTCCGACGTCGATTCGCAGATCGAAACCGAGCCGCGCCACATGCAGTTCGAGCTTCCGCTTCTCGTCCGCAGCCGGCGTGAACTTCGCTGCTACCCGATTACCGTCCGTGACCGAAACCGTCAGCACGCCCGCCTTATCGTTAGACGCGGCCGGCAATCCGCTGTTCCGCCACTCGCGTCCATCCAGCACGAAGCCGGGCGTGTAGACGCTCGTGCTCCGCCAGCGCGCCGAGTAATCATATTGCCGTGCGGTCCATTCCTTCGCCGCAAACGGGTCGCGCCAGCCCAGCCGATCCCAGTACTCGACGTGGAACGCGATCGGCACAAAGTCACGCCACAGCCGCGGCTCATCCTTGAGCTTGCTCAGCCACGCTTCCGCCGGCGGACAACTGCTGCAGCCCTCCGACGTGAAAAGCTCGAGCAAGTGCGTCCGCGTCGGCCCGCTTTCAAACTTCAACTCAGCAGCGAACAACGAAGCCGACATGCTCATGAGTGCGAGGAGGAAAATGGATCGAATCACGGTAGATCTCGGGAGTTATGCGGCACATCCTGCTTCGCCTTCGGCAATCGTATTTACTTTAGAGTGAAACGCGAGTGCCGCCACGTGTGCGCGCGGTAAAGATCCTGAACGCAACCTTCACAATTGCGCCGAGCGAGCGCGCCGGTTAGCCTCGCCCATCACATTATGAATACTCCCGAAGGAACGCCGCCCGCTCGCACCTCCCGCATGTCACCCGAAGCGATCATCGGCACCGGCATCACAATTGCCTCCATCGGCGTCCTCTTCCTCATGCTCGGCTGGGCGCAGTACATGCGCCAGGTCCACGATGCGGCGATGACGTTGCTTCTCATCGGCGCGGTGCTGTTCATAGGTGGGGTAATCAGCACCGCCTTCGGCCGCTCGGGCAAGGGTCGTTAGGGGAATCCCTCAGGCCTTGTTGCCTGAAGCCAGCTTCCGAAAGACCACGATGTGGCCCAGCAGCGCCGCCGTGACCAGCACCGTCGGCAGCCAGACGTAGGGGAACGACGCCACCCAGACGTTATCGGGCCGCAGCAACTGCAGGGGAGTCGGCATGCTGATCATCGCGATCCCGACCACCCACATGAGCAGCCCCAGTCCCAGGCAATTCCACAGAAAGATGAGCCGCGCCGGCACCACCTTTGCGAAAGGCGCGAGCAGCAGCGCCGTCACACCGGTGACAATATCGAAGTTATAGCCGCTCCAAGTCATCTGGATCGGCGCGAGCCCGATGGTGGACGACGCATGAATCAGCATCTCCACCACGATGCGGAACGATTGCGCGCCGACCAGGACCGCGAGTGGTAATTCAATTACGCGTCGCACCGAGCGCGACATCCCCAGCGCAATCGTCGCGGCGAACCCGCCGGCGAAGAGCAGGCCGATCGGTGGCGGCACCGAAGTGAATCGGCCGAGTATCCCCGAGTGCGCCAGCCCCGCGGTCATCAACATCCAGCCGATGATGCCGATACTAACCGGCATCGACCGCGCCGCCCACGCGATCAACACCGCCATTACCACTGGCAGCGCGACGAACCCTAAGAAGACGATCGTGTGATTGTCCAAGTCTGTTGCGAAAGGGATCAGCTTAATGAGGAATAATCAGATGCGGTGGTTGCCTGGTGAGTGGCCAAAACGCAGCAAAGAATTACTGCTTTTCCGAACGTTCTGAAGTGCTTTGAGATGGCTTGGCTGATTCTAGTGTCGCGCTCGCGACCGCTGACTCACCGCGCAGGAAGCATCTAATCGCACGCGTGATGAACACCAGAAACAGAATGACGAGTACCTGCCGCACCGGCGGAGCCCATGCAGGAGGATTAACGGAGCTCCTGGAGGACCACAGAAGACCCGGCAAGAAGGCAGTGGCGAAGAGGACCGCTTCCGCGAGGAGATAGCAAACACATGCCCACATCAGGTGCCGGAACGCTCCGCTCGCACGAACGCGAGACATTCGTAAAACAAGAAACAGGAGAGTGAATTGGAGGAGGAATATCGCCAGCGAAAGGACGACATCCAAAAATTTCAGTGACGTCGGCTCCGGTGTCACCAATGCCCACAGATTTAACGAATTCATTATTCGGCCGGAGCATGCGTCAGAGAACGCATGGTTTACGAGCTTGTTCGAGAATAGATCCACGCTCTTACCGTTCGTCTTTGTCCTATGATTGCAGATTGAAACGTGCCGTCGTTCGAGGCTATCGGATCTCTTTTCTTGTTTCCGAGTTTAGCTGGCAATAACGATCCCTTGGCACCCCTGACGGCAGATTTTACGTCGCATATGTCTTTTTCGAGCAACCACCAGGCGCGCTGGTTGCGATCAGGATTTTAGACCGCCTTTGCTTGGGAGACCGGGTGATGTAACCCAGTCGGCGGAGGCGGGACAATGAGAAGGGAAAGAAGGGTAACTCATGAAAGTTAATCGTTTATTGACGCTCAGCGCCGTAGCGGCAGGATGCCTCTCGCTCGCCAGTTCGGCATTTGCCCAGCAAGGCACTGGCACGAACTCAGAGCAGCAGAAGGGGACAGGCATGGCGGCCACCGCGGGCAGACAAGCGCGCGAAAGTTCTGGCCCGGGAAGCGGCGTAGCCACCGGCTCCAGCAATAGCGGAGAAGGGGTAAGGCCGGAGACAACTACCACGCAGGGGTCAACTACCTCACAGGGCACCAGCCAGACGAAAAAATCGAAAAAGAAGAAGAACCACTCGACCAGCCAATCCAGCTCAGGGAACACAACGACCCAGGGCGGCTCACAAAGCGGTTCGACGAAGACCGGCACCAAGACGGGCGACGAGTAAGCCGCAGCCGTCCAGGGACCGACGACTTTCGCGGATAGGTTAACGGAAACCCTCGGTGCACCTTTGCGCCGGGGGTTTTCATTCCCCTCGTTCCTCGTTCCCACGTTGCACTTGGGAACGATCCTTCTACGCGAAGCTTGGCTTCGCATCGGCAGTGCAACTGCCGGAGAATCCCATTCCCAAGTTCAACTTGGGAACGAGGAGCTAAGTTCAACTTGAGAGCCGGTACCTAGAGCATTCTTTCAGCTGACGCTGCTGCTCTCGCTAGTTGGTACCGTTTCCCGGCGATTTCGCTTTCAGCTGCGTCCGTGTAGCGAATTCATTGAACGGCGCGAGTTCCGCCGGCGATGCCGCGTAGGAGGTCGCGGACGACGGCACGACGGCGATCGTTTCCCATTCCTGAGTGCTCGATCTTCCTAGGAGTACGATCACTGCGTCATCCGGGATCCCCTGCGGAGGTAGGTCCCATTGAAATAGCTTCGACCCATCGGCGTTCTCTTTCGCGCGAAAGAATTGCGGTGCCGCGAGCGGACCTTGGTCAGCGATGGAAATCGTGAACTGAACCGTCGCACCCGCGGCGGCAGCTTGCACCGTCGCTCTCCCTTTGGATGGGCCGGCGCGAAATAGGACCATCCCCATGGCTGGACGTACTCGTCCCGAAAAATCGGACCGCACTGTCATGGTCGACGAGGCCGGACTGTTGGGCCTCGGGTCTCCCGTTAGTAGACCGGTTCCACTAATGACGCTGAAGGTAACTGGAACATCTGCCAACGGTTTCCCGTCCGGGCCGCTCACCAGCAGCTCAAATGCTCGCGGCGACGTGCCATTTATACCCACAGTCTGTTCATCGCCCGCGAGTTTCTTCAACGGACCCCCTGCCGCGGTCGTGGTCGTGGTCGTGGTCGTGGTGGTGGCGGTGAAGTGCGTCCGCGCCACATCGGATTCATTCATCGCGCTGGCGGTAATGGTGCTCGTCGTACTCGGCATCTCCGATGCGAAGACAACCGCTGACGCAAAGCCCTGCGCGTCCGGTTTAACCGTCAGAACGGGCTTGGGATCGGGAGCCGTTTTGGGAACGCCGTCGCCGGCCGGAACAAAGGTAAAGCCATTCGTGGCACTAAAGGTAATTGGCGTCGCCAGGTTAGCGCCATTCTTGCAGGTAATCCGGACCACCACCGCCTCCGGCAGCGGCTTACCTGGCGCAGCTGATTGATTGTTCCCGGCCACGATCGACATGATCGGCAAGTCGCAGATACCCACTGGCGGCGGCGTTTGACCTGTCGCAATTGAACTCATGAAAAGAAAAGCGAAGGCAATCGAGGCTGCGGATCGAAGGAGAATCTGAGCAAGCATGGTGCGATCAATGGTAGCAAGGCGCGGGCCTGCGTTAACGAGCTCTGGAAGCCTGGCTTCGGACCCGCAGTGTAACCTGCACAGACAATTGCGTTTCCAAGTTCAACTTGGGAACGAGAGGTAGGGACATCGCGCTGCGATGTCCGAGCGGCTAGATCAGCTTCTTTGACGAACGACGCCTTCGGCAACGTGCCACGCGTCTCGGACGCCGCAGCGCGGCGGCCCTACCTCCGTTGAGCTACCTATTGGCTGAGGCATGCGAAACAAAAAAGCGTGCCGGTCAGACCGACACGCTTCGGTCGCAGCTTTCGCTGCTCTTGTGGCGGCTTAGCGCCTTTGCGTGAGACCTCTGCTTAGATCGCGCGGAGCTACACAGCGAGGTAACTCTTTTCGCTAAAGAATTCCAACCCCGCCATCCTCATCCTTCTTCGCGTCGGCTGAGTCTGTTTCCGGTGGGTATAATGCGCCTGGGTACTTTTCGAACCGCGTGCCGCAGCTATCGCACCAGTTGTATTTGCCGTAGAGCGCGGCCCGCCTTTCCGGAGAAAGGCTTGATAGCGACACTCGCCTTCTGACTTCGAAAGGCGTGTCGCAGACCGGACAGCGGAAGCCCCGATCTAGTAAGATCTGTAGAAACACTGCGGCGATCGCGATCGCCATGATGTAAACGATCCTGAGAATGCCGTCGGGAACATAACTCACACCGATCCACATCGCGGCCGGCAGGAATCCGACGATTGTGAGTAATTCGGACCAGTTCTGGCGACGCTTGCGCCGATGATACTCAGCCAGTTGCGCAGCCGTCGCGATTTCACCGACGGGAAGCTGTTCCAGTCCACTCGGCGGTAGCGGGCTACGTTCTCGGAAAAAGCCGGGCGCCATGTCAGCGGAGGAAGCGTGAACCGACATTGGATTCGGAGCCAGCTCTTTCCCTCTCGATGCCGATGGATGTTAGCTACCCAAAACGACAGCGTTAGTCGCGCATGCCGATCTCGCTCGACCGCTCTTAAACATCTTCGTAAAGGAATGGACGATGGACCTGACCTCCTCTGCCGTAATGGGACGGCGCTTCCAAATGCATGTTTACCTCATGGTCATGTCGGCCTGTGCTGGAGGCGCTGCCGCGAGGTCTCCTATCACGCTAGACGTCTTGCGCAGTAAGGGCTACGGCGCCGTCGAACTGATCCTGGGTCAGAACCGGGTTTATGTTCCAGCCGAGATCAACGGCAAGAAGATCCAACTGCTGCTGGATACCGGCTGGGGGAGCGAAGGTATTACCCTCGGGGTGAATCCCTCTGAGTTCGGAATCGCGCCGGAAAAGGGAGTATCCGTGTCTCTCAGTGCGAGCGGCGCTCGCACCGCGATGGGACACGGGACCGCAAAATCGGTCGCGATCGGGAATGTCCAGATCCAGGGAACGCCGATCTACTTTGGCCGAATCAATGCGTCGGGAGTCCTGGGCCACGGTTTCCTGAAGAGGAACAACGCGATCATCGATCTGACGAATGGGTGGCTCTATCTGCGTCCTGCGGGCAAAGGGCGCCGGGTAGACCTGAACGCCGCTCTCACCGGGTTGGGCATGTCCAGAGTACCATTCGTCGACGCTTCGCACGGAAGCTACGTCATCAATGTCGAAGTCAACGGCCACCCGGCGCAGATGGCTTTGGATACCGGAGCCCAGGTGACGATGGTCGACGCCCGGTTTGCGAAACAGGTCAGCACCAGCAATTGGGGCCGGCAAAACCTGCATATGATCGACGCCGCTGGCGTGAAGAGTGCCTCTGATTTCGCAGGAACAAAAAGTTTCAAGATAGGAGGAATTCCGATCCGGACGCCCACGGTGAGTGTCACCAAGTTCGTCGGTTACGACGCCACTCATGGTAAAATGGTGGGCCTTCTGGGGCTGGACGTCATCGGGATGAACTGGGGAATTATCGACGTCGCGCAGCAAAAGTTTTACTTCGTCCCAGCAAACTAACGAAACCTCGCTCAAGTGGCAGGCCTAAGATTTGTGATCCCTCAGCGCGTTTACGCTATTTGGCTCATTGCTCTTACTTGTGCGGCTACAGCTGTCCTCGCATTGCCGGAACCAGAGGGACCCAAAGAACCTCGCGTGATTGGCAAGCCTCCCGTGGGGCTCCGCAAGTTCGCCATCTACACTCCCGAGATTAAATATCCGCTTTCCGCCCCTATCCTTAAGCTGACTGGCGCGGGAGTTGTTGTAATGAAGATAAACGTCAGGACCGGCCACGTGGTCTACGCCCGCATGGGGAAAAGCACCGGGTCCTGGCTCCTGGATGACGCGGCGGTAGAAACAGTCTATCAGTGGCGCTATAAGCCTGGCACTATCTCACCTAATGCTCTCGGTGTCCCTCAGTCAGCTATCCCACACACCGAGGACGAAGCCATTTTCAAGTTCTCGGTGAGTTTTGAGCTGCGCGAGAACTAAACAAGCGATGAGTCTCGCGTGAGTTCGCTTGGTAGCACGAGTCCACAAATCATCGCGACGTCGAAACTCTTTACACCTCGTTCCCAAGTTGCACTTGGGAACGGACCTCTCCTGGAAGCTCGGTTTCGCAAAAGGCAGTGCAAATGCGCAGACAATCCCATTCCCAAGTCTAACTTGGGAACGAGGTGCTAAGGAGTACCTAGCTGACGAACGAAACAAAAAAAGCGTGCCGCTGGTTAGAACGACACGCTTTCCTTTAATAGCTCTCCTTGGGCGAGAGCCTATGTTGTGCTTAGCGCGACTTAGATCACGCGTAGTTGTCCTGCCACACTCCAGTCACTCGTGCCGGCGGCGCCGACTGCGTTGACCTGCACGATGTAGAGCTCACCAGGGGTAAGCCCGTCGAACGTGTTGCGGGCGCCAACCGTCTGGCCCGTCCGCACGTAAGTGTTGGGAGCGGAGGCGAGCGCGACTCTCCAGTTATAGGAAGAGGCGCCGTAGATGGGCGACGTTGTCGCGACCATCTGGCCGCTCACCTTGCCCTGCTGGGTCTTGGGTGTCACGGGCTGGGGCAATTCACCGACGCGAGTCCGCGTTGGTTTCTGATAAGGGAAACCGCTGCTGATCAACATCGCCATATCGCCGTTCGCCGTTGAGGTCACGTAGGCGGCGAGCTGGCGCATGAGCGAGACCACCTCGGTCTGCTTGGCGCGCCGGATCGCGATCAACTCCCGACCGCCATCGGCCGCGTCCATAATCGATACCTTGAGGGCGTCGTTTGCTGTCTGGATCACTGGGAGTGTCGGCGAAGGAGTCGGGAAGTTGCCTTTCGCTACCGTCATCGCCGAGAGGATGATGTCGGTTTGGTTGGCTATTCCGTACGCCGAATATGTGCCCAGGAATCCAGTTGATGCTTTTACTATCATAATTTCATTCACCTCACTTTCATGCTTGCCGATCACATCGACCGGCAGCGAGTGAAGCTCTAGCATCGCGGATGCCAAGAGTTACAAGACAGCAGCAATAACCTGTTCGTTACAGTCAGGACCACGAATCCTGAGTACAACAGGCCGAAACTACAACGATTAGTGGCGACTCGTTAGGCAAACGCGATCGTTTGTGTTAGCCGCCGCTGGTTAAGTTAAAAGTATTAGAGTTATTAACTTTATTGGAACGAGAAAAGGCAAGAAAAATATTTTTCGGACCTGCCGAAACGGTTGCGGGACCTGCCGGAACCTTTGGGAAAGGTGCCGAAATGAATTTCAAACATGCGAAAACGATTTCGGCACCTCCCGGAAAGATTCCGGGACCTTCCGAAACGGATTCGGGATATGCCGAAAACTTTGCGGGACCTGCCGAAACGCTTTCTGGACATGCCGAAAAGATTCCGGGACCTCCCGAAATGCTTTCGGGATATTCGGAAAGCGATTCGGGATATCCCGATTCGGCTGCGGCACCTTCCGGAAAGCTTTCCGGACCCTCCGAAAAGGTTTCGACAGGTGCCGAATCTCTTCCGGCACCTCCCGATTCCGCTACGACAGGTGCCGATTCGCCTGCGGCGCGGGATTACCTCGCGCGATGCAGAAGGACTACAAGGTCTTGAGCGTTTTAGCAGGGATACCGCCCACGACCGCACGCGCGGGAACATCTTTGGTCACGACGGCGCCGGCCGCCACGACGGCGTCTTCCCCAATGGTCACGCCTTGCGTGATGGTGGCATTCGCACCGATCCAAGCGTTTCTCTTGATATGGATGTGCCCCGCCGTCAGCGAGTGCCGGTTTTCCGGCGAAAGCGGGTGGCCTTCGCTGAGCAGGCTGACTTTGGGGGCAATGAAGACGCCGTCTTCGATCGTGATTCCACCGAGGTCCAGAAAGACGCAGTCGAAGTTGATGAAGACGTTTCGGCCAATCTTCGTATGCTTGCCGTAGTTCACATGAAACGGGGGAAAGATCGCGGTGCTCTCATCGATTTCTGTGTCCGTAATTTGGCCTAACAAGGCGCGCATTTCTTCCGGGTCGGCGGATTGATTCAGTCGCAGGAGGAGTTTCCTCGTGGCGAAACAAACGTCGCGAAGCTTGTGGTATTCGGGGTCGTCGAAGCTAACGGTTTCGCCGTTCCGAAGCCGCGCGAAAATATCTGCCGCTTGTGTCATGAGATTAGGGATCAAAGCGGCCGTGCATCGGAAAAGAACTTCCAGAGCTCCGCAGTTACATCTTCTTGAAAATGCGTCGCATTGTTTCCGGGTCCATCACGTCCATATCGACCAGCTTGAGCAATTTCACCATCTTCAGCGTTGTCGTCTTGTATTTCTGGAAATGCGGGGTTCTGAGATGAGTCTCGTAGGCCTGGCGATTCGCGTAGATTTCGAGAATTCTGATCTCGGTTGCGTCGTCCCGTTTAGACATCGGGTAGATCGAGACGACGCCCGGCTCCAACTTGACGGACGCTGCAGCCTCTTCCTTCAGGATGGCTTTGTACTCATCGAGGTGCTCGGGATTAATTTGAATCTCCGAGATACGGACCAGCATTCCTTTGTTCACCTCTTGTGAATTTGCGGGCGCGGGGACACCATTTTCCCGAGTCGCTTGCCCACCAGCAGAGGCGAGCAGAACAAGCGACATTGCTGCCGCACCCGCGATTTTCATTTTGTTGCCGGCGATTTGGAGTTTCATCTTATTTCCTCACTTGTGCGTCAACGAAGGAACGCGGTTCGTCTTCGGCACGACTGCACATACCTCGCGGCTTTGCGCTTCTGCATCTTACTACAATAACTCTTTGCCGCTGAAAGCGATTCCGATTGGGAATCGGTCCCGAAGGTTACTCGGTTGGCCAACGCGAGTTCCTCGAAGGTAACAACTGCTTCACTTTTGTTATGTAAAGGTAACAAGCACTTAACCTTAGAAGCTTAGACTCCCAGCCGGCGAATGGATTTACTAGCGGCCATGAAAACAAACCTCATCGTCAGTAAAACCGTAGCGCTCGGCGCTCTCGTCGTCGCTACTCTCGTAGTTTCACCCTTGGCCCAGGCTGGCGTCGGCCCGTCCGTCGTCGCGCTCGACGAACGTGGTGCCGCGGCTCCTGTCCGAGCCCCGCTCCCTCCCATCGTGGACCCGGGTTTGCAGGTGCCTGTTAATCCCAAGGTCCAGCAGCACGTGAAGCCTACCCCGCTCCCCATCGGGAAGCTCAGCGATCTCAACGGCAAGAGCGCAGGCGGCAAGCGATTCGTCCCCGATCCGGTCAGCCCGAGCGGCCCCGGAGGGAATAAGTAATCGCAAAAAGGTGTCGGACCACCCTAAGCCACCGTGGCGCAGCGCATCCCCTGGGGCGAGATGCGCTCGCGCCTGGTGAGGCCGAGCGTTTAACCTTCTCCCAGTCGCTCTTCCCACTTCCGCCGCAGCTCCAGCGGGAGCTGCGCCAGCAAGCGCGGCAAGGCTGCGCGCAGGTTCGCGATCAACTTTCTCATCTTCTCCTGCTCTGCGGGCGTTAGGAGCGCCCAGGCCGGCGAAGAATGCCAGGATTCTAAGACTAACCGTCATTCGCTACGGCTTCGTTCTTAGCAGAGCACCTCAATCCTTCTGTGTATTCACATCCTCGATCCACGCTTCCACCATCTCGATCAGCTCGGCCCGCTCCTCCTTGTCTAATATGTCGAGATCGCGCTCCAGCTCATCGGTCGCCGCGTGGAGAGCTCGAAATCGCTTCTTGCCTAGCTTGGTAAAATGGAAATTCGTGCACTGCGGCAGCTCAATTACCGCGTCGATCCAGCCTGCGGCGATGAACCGGTTAATCAGGCTCTCGTTGACCGGGTCCGAGTCCTCGTCTCTTCCCAGCTTGAACTGAAATGTATGCCGTTGCTTCATTGCTCTATCATCGTGGCGGAGCAGCGGTCTGAGTGTCACCGAGCGACGCACTGATTCTGGACAGCAGCGTTAGCGTTTCGGGGTATGTCGATTCGCCTGCGGGGCCTTCCGAAACCGCTACGACAGGTGCCGATTCGCTTGCGGGATATGCCGAGGATCCTATCCGTGGTTCACATCCACGCGCAGAAACCTGCGGATGTAGAGGAGGTACCCCAGACACAAAAGGAAGAATAAGACCGAAAACCAGATAAACATCGGGCCGGTAAAGCCCAGCTTATGAGCCAGTTCGACCTGCGCCCGAGAATGTCCCGCCTGGCTCTGGCGCTCGGTCAGGTCGTGCCGCGCAGAGGTGATCACGTTTGATCCGCAAAGCAGAACCGTCGTGCTCGTGATCGTCCACCAGCCCCGGCGGCTGAGGTGGTAAAGAGACCATGCGCTGTACGCGCAGACCACCGCCAGGAGCACGTTAAAGACAGCCGCGGCCAGCCCCGTAACGGTCGTGCCGAATAATGGAAAGCTGCGTGATGGGGAGACAAGCATCCTTACCGCTTCGAGCGCAATCCATAGAATCGCGAAGAGAACCGGCAGTGGGCACTCGTCTGTCCATCGTTTCACCGGGTCGTGCAATTCGCACGTCAGTCTCGCGTTCCTGCTGCTGTAGAATAGCCCCCAGATGGGTGGCAGAACCAAGTACGTGACGACGATGGTCGCGAGCGGCACCAGCATTCGGGTGACCTCCGCACCCGACGGCATTCCAGGCTGATGCGCTTGCCGCGCAGCAGTGAGCACCTCGGCAAAATGCGGCGCTATCCAAGCGATTGCCGCGAGTGCCAACACCCCCAACGTAAACACAGACCACGAGGAGACCGCGAGCAACGCGCGAGCCCACCGGCGTGGCTTGATCGAACCGATGCCGAGCCAGATGCCCGCGACGGCCAGCGCGCCACACATCAGCCCCATCGAGACCCCGTCCCGGATTGGGGCCTTGGAATGGGCCGTGACGTAAGCAGCAAAGAACATCAAGGGGGCCGCCAATGCGAAGCAACACCCGATCAATAGCGTTGCGGTTCCGAAGACCACCAGCCACACCTTGCGGTCCTTAAACGGCCGCAGCGCGGAGCTCTCGCTATCCATCCCGAGGGACTCTAGCGAACAAGGCTTACGCCGGTCGATGTCCATTTACCATCTCGCGATAATCCCGCCTAAACTCCTCCTCCGATGGGTCCTCCGGACTGTTCATAGCGCTCGCTCTTCTTACCAGGCCACTGGGCGGCACGCCTCAAACCTCGCCAGCGCGGCGGGCGAAGACTGCCGAGATTTTAAGACTGACCGCCTTCATCCCCTCCGAAAGCCGGTAGTATTCATCCGGGACCAGCGCATATTTCGCGGAACCTGTGAGGAAGTTTGCTCAGTTAGCGCTCGTTTTTCTGGTCCTCGCAGGCAGGGCCTCCGCACAGGAATTCACCTGGGACGAACTGTGGCGCACCGTCGCTCAGTCACACCTGATCGTGATCGGCACTCCTACTGTCCCGATCCAACAACTCGAGGAGGCGCAGCGCACTGGCAAACACCTCTACGTTGATGTCCCCGTGGACGTTCGCAATTGCCTGAAGGCTGTCACCTGCACTGATAAGATATCGATCCGTTTTTTTAGCGACGACCGATCCTACGCGCCGAGCGCAAGGTCTTTGATAGGGCTAAGCGGCAAGGAATCGGTGCTTTTTCTTCTTCAGGTCGATGCAAAGTATACCGAAGGTATGTACTTTGCCGGCTACACGCCAAAGGCACTGCAGGCTTACTCCGCTGAACTGGTCCAAGAGGTTGGAAATGAGGTCGCCGCGCAGAGCGAAATAGTCGCTCACATCGAGAAGAAATTTCCGGCAGAGAGTCAGCCGGAATTTAGGAAGGTGCGCTTTCTCATTGGCGCTATGAACTATCGTCTGAGTGAAACGTGGGCATTCACGCGACTGGAGAAAATGGGAACCGGGGCGGTTCCGGCCACAATCATGTTGATGGACGATCGCCGCGAGTTGCCCCTTAAGGCGATCTCACTCGAGAACAAAGGGCCAGAGAGGTTTGAAGACTTTCGCCATTATGGCCCCGAAGTCTTAGCCGACGCGCTCGCGGCGATCCTTGAGCAAGTCACTGGCGAAAGCTTTGGCACAATTCACAATGGCGGTTCTGAGAGAGAACGGCGGGTAACGGTCGACGCGTGGCGCGTCTATCTGTATCGGACGCGGATCGATCGCGATGATCGGGATGGACAATTCGCTTCCAGCTACATTCCCAACGGAAGCCTGCGAAACGAAGAGTAAGGAGTGACATCCAGTCTGCGCGTATGCCAAACTAGCTCCTGATGTTTCCGCGACTGGTAATCGCCGGTCTCGCGGGGTCTCTGGTCCTCTATGCTGCAGTGAGGATTGCGGGTGGCGGCGACAGTTTGCGGCAGTTAGTTTTCAGGGGCACCGCACTGCTGGGGGAAGAGCCGAACCTTGCGGCATATAGCACGGAGCAATTGCTTTCTGATGCCGAGCAGAAGGTCGACGAAGTAAAGTCGTTTCAAGATCGCGGGAGCGATGAAGAGCCTGAGGTCTTTGGAGATTTTTTCGTCGAGGCTTGTAAACGAGCAAACGATAGGCAACTCGACCGCTTGGTTGCAATCTACGCCAGACTTAATCCTGGCTCGATGGAAAAGAGCAAATTGCTTCCCCCGCTAGCGAATAGCCTGATTGGTCGCGAGGTTGCGAGCCTACGTTGGGGACGTCGGACGCTAAAGCTCCCGGAAGCAAAAACGGCCATCCCTGATAACGTCAAAGCGACGTCGAAAGATGTGGTAGCGGCATGGCTATCTTTCATGGCGACGGAGGAGTTGTATCTCGCGGAATTTCCACGGAAGGAAGCGAAGGATCAGATCGACGGCGAGGGTAACGCAAAGTCCTTCTACCGCCTGATCGATGCGGCGCTTGCGGGACAAAACCGCCTTGAAAGCGAGATAAGCCAATATGGGGTTGGTGGGGCGAACTGCCTAAACATGACAGATGTCTACGACGCACAGGATATAGCGAATCTGCTGATGCTGATGCGGGAACGGCGATTGGAACTTGCGGTCGGTGCGGCTATTCGCGTGGCTGGAGCGAGTGGGGCGATGAGTGCACCGGAAGAGGTGACGGAGCCGATCATCGAGTTCCTGAAGCAGGAAGGGCTGGACTGGGAGAATCTCTTTGCGGGGAAAGTAGCCGACGATTTCGCCAAAGGATGGGGTGTCATTGATCGCCAGCCATTGCTGGAAGCATTGGTTAGCTACGGATCTGATCGTGGGGGACTGATGGTTAATTACCTGGTGCGTATGATCGAGCCGAGGTGGCAGCGGCGACTGGCGGAGCTTCTGGGCCTGATGATTCAGGGATCAGGCAAGGAGAACACGAGGATATCCACGTCTTCCGGGACATACACGAGCCGTCGGGGTCCGGCCTTCTCACCGGACGTCCAGCGTTTCTCCCTAGAGACCGTCGAACAGATGGCGGCCGCGGAGATGGAAGACTATGAAGCGAGACCGATATTGAGTGTTCTGGGTCGGGCGCGATCGGCCACTTCGATCCCGGCGTTGCAGCGGTTTATCAAGCATCCTTCCCAAGACGTCGCGGACGAGGCGGCGGAGATTCTCCGGGCAATGGGGCAGCCGGCACCGGCAGTGCCACAGGGGGATGTCGTCTTTGAGGTTCTGGTGAATGGTCAGAAACTTCCCGGAGGGATGCGTCTGAGCTGGGGCATAGGGATCCCTGAGCGCATTAGCCAATCCAGTTTCTTCAGCACAGATGAAGATGGCACCTTCAAAATCTCACATCGCACATTTCGGCGTTGGGCAGGGAAAGGGCAGGCGCAGGTAGGTATTGCCGGTTCCTACGGAAGCGAAGGAGCAGCGGCGTTTTACGTTACAATCCCGGCGCCGGGCGACGCAGAGACGCTCAGGCAGGTTAATGTGCAGGCGGTACAGCTCGAGATACACTTAGAGAATCTCGAACACCTAAATTCCGCGTTCGATCATCGAGTTAAGATGGAGCTCTCCACCCCTGCATCACCCGACCGTGAGAACCATTCTCGCGGTTTTGCCGAAACAAAGGAGTTCCAGGTCGATTCGTCGATTGTGCTGCCCAGCGTTCAAGTGGGAACCTGGGAGCTTTCCCTCTTCACCAATGGCGCCGCGCGGTGGCGCGATAACATCGAAGTGGGCCCAGGCCTGCAGGTGGTGACAGCCGAACTGCAACCGGGGAGTGATCTTCGGTTCAAGGTGAAGCTCCCCAACGGTGAGACGTCACGCTTCTTTCCAGCACAGTGGGATCCGAAGCTTGGAATTCACGTGACTTGAAGTCGCGGCCGCACTGACCCTATAGTGAGTCGTATTAATTTAAATCATACCAACATGGTCAAATAAAACGAAAGGCTCAGTCGAAAGACTGGGCCTTTCGTTTTAATCTGATCGGCACGTAAGAGGTTCCAACTTTCACCATAATGAAATAAGATCACTACCGGGCGTATTTTTTGAGTTATCGAGATTTTCAGGAGCTAAGGAAGCTAAAATGGAGAAAAAAATCACTGGATATACCACCGTTGATATATCCCAATGGCATCGTAAAGAACATTTTGAGGCATTTCAGTCAGTTGCTCAATGTACCTATAACCAGACCGTTCAGCTGGATATTACGGCCTTTTTAAAGACCGTAAAGAAAAATAAGCACAAGTTTTATCCGGCCTTTATTCACATTCTTGCCCGCCTGATGAATGCTCATCCGGAATTTCGTATGGCAATGAAAGACGGTGAGCTGGTGATATGGGATAGTGTTCACCCTTGTTACACCGTTTTCCATGAGCAAACTGAAACGTTTTCATCGCTCTGGAGTGAATACCACGACGATTTCCGGCAGTTTCTACACATATATTCGCAAGATGTGGCGTGTTACGGTGAAAACCTGGCCTATTTCCCTAAAGGGTTTATTGAGAATATGTTTTTCGTCTCAGCCAATCCCTGGGTGAGTTTCACCAGTTTTGATTTAAACGTGGCCAATATGGACAACTTCTTCGCCCCCGTTTTCACCATGGGCAAATATTATACGCAAGGCGACAAGGTGCTGATGCCGCTGGCGATTCAGGTTCATCATGCCGTTTGTGATGGCTTCCATGTCGGCAGAATGCTTAATGAATTACAACAGTACTGCGATGAGTGGCAGGGCGGGGCGTAACCTAGGTGACAGAAGTTAAAAGCCTCCGGTCGGAGGCTTTTGACTTTCTGCTAGATCGGCCGCATCGAATATAACTTCGTATAATGTATAATGTATATTGATTTAAATTGCAATAATAAAT
>JADMIO011664284.1_pt1 | contig 26939 bp, 20 predicted proteins | sample 8958161 | NCBI WGS metagenome assembly JADMIO01 (sample SAMN16585339, study PRJNA669376) | soil metagenome | isolation source: Crop rotation soil | place: USA: Cullars Rotation, Alabama | collected 2011
CGAGCGGCGCCGCCGATCTTGGCGGAGAGCTTGAGGGGGTCGCTCGGCTTAGCCACGGAGCGCCTCCCGCCGCGCGTTGTCCTTCCAGGGGTTCCGCGCCTGGACCGGCCCCTTGTGGGACGCGACCGCGGCGTGCTGCCGCTCGATCATCGCGACGGCTGCCGCGACGATGGCGATGGCGTCCGGGTCGTTGCCGTCGGCGGCGGCCGGCAGCCCCTTGAACTCCTGCGGAATGAAATTGGTGTCGTAGTCGCCGCCGCGGAAGCGCGGGTGCTCGAGCACCCACTTATGGAAGGCGATGTTCGTCGTCGGGCCCTGGATCCGGTATTCGGCGAGCGCGCGCAGCATGCGGCGGATCGCCTCGTCGCGATCGGTACCCCAGGCGACGAGCTTCGAGATCATCGGATCGTAGTGGACGGTCACCTCGGCGCCCTCGTAGACGCTCGAGTCGTCGCGGATGCCGATCCCGGACGGCACGCGGAGGAGCGAGATCTTGCCCGGCGACGGGAAGAACGTGATCGGATCCTCGGCGTAGATCCGGCACTCGACGGCGTGACCGCGCTGCCGGATGTCTTCCTGGCGCCAGGGCAGGGGCTCGCCGCTCGCGATCCGCAGCTGCGCCTGCACCAGGTCGATGCCGGTCACCATCTCCGTGATCGGGTGCTCGACCTGGATGCGCGTGTTCATTTCGAGGAAGTAGAAGTTCCTGTCGGCGCCGACCATGAACTCGATCGTGCCCGCGCCGACGTAGCCGACGCTCGCGGCCGCCTTCACCGCGACCTGGCCCATCGCGTGCCGGATCTTGTCGTCGATGAACGGGGAGGGCGACTCCTCGACGACCTTCTGATGGCGACGCTGGACCGAGCACTCGCGCTCGAAGACGTGGACGGTGTTGCCCTGCGTATCCGCGAGGACTTGCACCTCGACGTGGTGCGGGCCGAGCACGAACTTCTCGAGGTACAGGCGATCGTCGCCGAACGACGACTTCGCCTCGGAGCGCACGGCGCGAAGGGCGGACGGGAGATCCTCCTTCTTCGGGATCATGCGCATGCCCTTGCCGCCGCCGCCCGCCGACGCCTTCAGCATGACCGGGTAGCCGATGCGCTCGGCCTCGGCGGCGACCTCGTCGTCGTTGAGGGTGTCCTTCGACCCGGGCACCACCGGGACGCCGGCGGCGATCATGCGCTTCCGCGCCTCGACCTTGTCGCCCATGGCGATGATCGCGTCGGGCGGCGGGCCGACGAACGTGATCCCTTCCTCGGCGCAGCGACGCGCGAACTTCGCGTTCTCGGCGAGGAAGCCGTAGCCCGGGTGGATCGCGTCGGCACCCGTCGCCTTCGCCGCGGCGATGATGTTGTCCTGCACGAGATAGCTCTGCGACGACGGCGCCGGCCCGACCGGGTAGGCGTAGTCGGCGACCTGGACGTGCAGCGCGGTGCGGTCGGGCTCGGAGTAGACCGCGACGCTCTCGATGCCGAGCTCGCGGCAGGCGCGCGCCACGCGGACGGCAATCTCGCCGCGGTTGGCGATCAGGACACGACGGAGCTTCTTCGCAGTGCTGGGACGGGCCATGAGTGCGCGATCGCCGCTCAGAGCGGGATGTTGCCGTGCTTCTTCGGCGGGTTCTTGTCGCGCTTGTTCTGGAGGATCTCGAGCGACCGGATGAGTCGCGGCCGCGTGTCCTCGGGCGCGATGATCTCGTCGATGTAGCCGAGCTCGGCGGCCATGAACGGATTGGCGAACGTCTTGCGGTAGTCGTCGACCAGCTTCTCCCGGACCTCGCCGTTGCCCGAGGCGTTCTCGATCTCGTTCCGGAAGATGATGTTGACGGCGCCGTCCGGGCCCATGACCGCGATCTCGCCCGTCGGATAGACGAAGTTCACGTCGCCGCGGATGTGCTTCGACGACATGACGACGTACGCCCCGCCGTAGGCCTTGCGGGTGATGATGGTGATCTTCGGGACCGTCGCTTCGCAGAACGCGTAGAGCAGCTTCGCGCCGTGCTTGATGATCCCGCCGTACTCCTGGGCGACGCCGGGCAGGAACCCGGGGACGTCGACGAAGGTGACGATCGGGATGTTGAAGCAGTCGCAGAAGCGGACGAAGCGCGCGGCCTTGATCGACGCGTCGATGTCGAGGCACCCGGCGAGGAACGCCGGCTGGTTGGCGACGATCCCGACCGAGCGGCCGCCGAGCCGCGCGAAGCCGACGAGCATGTTCCGCGCGTAGTCGCGCTGCACCTCGAAGAAGACGCGGTCGTCGACGACGGCCTTGATGATCTCCGTCATGTCGTAGGGCTTGTTCGGGTTGTCGGGCACGATCGTCTTGAGCGCGGCGTCGCGACGGTCGGCCGGATCCTGCGTCGGCACGAAGGGCGGATCTTCGAGGTTGTTGCTCGGCACGTACGAGAGCAGCTCGCGGATCATGCGGAGGCACTCGCGGCCGTTCTCGGCGAGGAAGTGGGCCACGCCGCTCTTGGTGTTGTGGGTGACGGCGCCGCCGAGCTCCTCCTTCGTCACGTCCTCGTGGGTCACCGTCTTGATGACGTCGGGCCCGGTGATGAACATGTGGCTGATCTTCTTCGCCATGAAGATGAAGTCGGTCATCGCCGGCGAGTAGACGGCGCCGCCGGCGCACGGACCGAGGATGGCGGAGATCTGCGGGATCACCCCCGACGCCATGACGTTCCGCTGGAAGATGTCCGCGTAGCCGGCGAGGCTCACGACGCCTTCCTGGATACGGGCGCCGCCGGAGTCGTTGATGCCGATCACCGGCGCCCCGGTCTTCATCGCGAGGTCCATGATCTTGCAGACCTTTTCCGCGAACGCGCCGGAAAGGCTGCCGCCGAAGACGGTGAAGTCCTGCGAGAAGACGAAGACGGTCCGCCCGTCGATGGTGCCGTAGCCGGTGATGACGCCGTCGCCCGGGATCTTCTTGTCGTTCATCTCGAAGTCCGAGCAGCGGTGGGTCTTGAACTTGTCGGTTTCGACGAAGCTTCCGCGGTCAAGGAGGAGGTCGATGCGCTCGCGGGCGGTCATCTTGCCCGCCTCGTGCTGCTTGGCGATGCGCTCCTCGCCGCCGCCGAGCTCCGCGGCGCGGTTCCGGCGTTCGAGCTCTTCGAGGTTCTCTGTCAGGCCCATGGATTACGTGCTCCTAGGGAAGGCGGTGCGACCGAAGCGCCTGAAAATAGCGACCGGTGGGGGCGGGTGCAAGGCGGCGCGGCCGCGGTGGTCCACGCCGGAAAAGCGATGCGATCGAAGCGAGCGGCGGCCCGGCGGTCGGGCGTCAGCGCGCGCTGAAGCCCGACGTCTCGACGATCTCGAGCGGTGCGTTCCCCAACAGCGAGGCGATTTGCGCGCGGAGCTGCGGCGTCGCCTGTCCTTCCTTGACGTACACGCGGATCACGACTTGGTCCGCGTTGCTGGAGGACAGGCCCGTGCCGATGCCTTCGACGCCGGGCAAGCGCAGCACGTCCTCGCGTTGGCGCTTCTCGATCGCCGAGAGCTCGCGCACCTTCGCGCGCATCTCCTGATTTTGGGTCGAGCGGGCCACGCCCGGGCTCAGGGTTACCACGAACGCGCACGCCGCGAGAACGAGACGTCGGGACGATGAGATCGTACGCATGCTCTTCTCCTCGGGCGCTAGAAGTGAATGCCGAACCGGGTGAGCACCGGCTTGATCGGGTTCGCGAACGTCAGATCCTCGCCTCCCGACGGTCCGCCGCTGAAAAGGAGCCCGACCGGTTGCAGGGTATCCGAGAGGAAGACGACGGACCCCGAGTCGCCGGGGCAGCTGAACGCTCGGATGCACGCGCCTTTTGCGGGAGCGGGACAGTCGGAGTCGCGGTTGCACGCCTGACAGTCGTTCCCCGCGCCTTGGCAGAACTTCTGGCCGAGCGATCGGATCTCGAGCTGATTGACGAACTCCGCGACGCCGCGTCCCGCCGAGACTCCGAGTGCGTCCGCGTAGCTCACGTTCGGTGCCGTGAAGCCGCTGATCACGCCGCAGGTGAAACCCGACGAGCGGCCGCTCTTGCATACGAACTCGCCGATCAGATTCGCCTCCTCGACGAGGCGGTCAGAGTCTTTGCAGGTCAACGGTCCCGCGGGTGCGCCGAACGTCGCGTTACCGCCGACGTCGAGAACGTTCGGTTGCGCGGGGATGACGCTGAACAGTTTCGCGATCGAAGCGTCGATGCAGTTCTTCGTCGACGCGTCGACGCAGACGGATTCGTTGCAGAGGTTCACCGGGTACGACACGCAGAGACCCGCATTGTCGCCTGCGACGACGGCGTCGCAGCCGCCGCCGATTCCCGGCGGCGCGCAGTCGTCGCCGGAGTCGAGGCCGCCGAGACAGACCGCGGCGCCCGGACAGTTGACGCCTCGCATGCAGAGCGGCTCGTATGGATCGCGTGCGGTCGGCGGCACATTGACACCGGTCGGCAGTGGCAGCTCCGCGATGTCGAACGGCCCACCCGGGTCGCCGGAGACGCCGCCGTCGAGCGTTCCGGGCTGCATCGCGGGCTCCAGCGGCTCGTTCGGGGAGTTCGCGTCCCCAATGTCCCGACAGTTCGTGTCTCGCGTCCCATCGTCGTAGTCGCTCTTCCGACCGAGGACGTGATTGTTGCTCAGGATGTAGGGCGCCGAGTACGGATCGAAGACAAACGCGCCGAGCGTGCCCGCCGTGACTCTGTTCTGAGCGGCGAGGCAATCGGCCTCGATCGTGTTCGTGACCGACCATCCGCCCTCGACCGGACGCGCCTTGAAGTCGGCGTGGAAGGTGTACGGGGCGCAGGTGCCCATCCCGTCGCCGAGCACGTTCCCGTCGCAACCACCGCCGGGGCCGAGCGGCCCGCAGGGCACGCCGGCGTTGGCATTGCCGACGGCGCAGACGGGCCCGCCGACGCAGCGCCCGGCATTGTCGCCGAATGCGATGCGGTCGCATCCCCCGCCGACGCCCTGGCCCGTACACGGCGCGCCCGCGTTCAAGTTGCCCAAGGTGCATCGGAATCGCGGCGTCGGATCGATGCAGATCGGCGACGGCACGCAGAGCTCACGCAGGTGGTCGGCCGACGTCTCATCGGCGCCGAACTGGTCGTCGACGAACACAGGATCGATGCCGCGGAACTTCGGCAGCGACGTCTGGATGCCTTTGTAGCACATGAGCGCCGCGGCGCGGTTGATGATGCCTTCGCCGTTCTTGTCGACCGCAACGCAGTAACGGATCGGCTTCCGCACGTCGAAGGTGAGCGACGTGAACTGATCGTCCAGCTGGACGCCGGGTACGCGGGTGCGCGCACGGCGCGCTTTGTAGCACTTGAAGTGATCGACCTGGGGATTCACGAGCGGACCAGGAGGCGAGAATTTGTCCTTGGCTGCGGGTAACATCAGATAGTCGGGTTTCGTCAGATCGACGACCACGGTGCCGAACTGGTTCGTCACCGTGACGTCGGTCACGCGCGTGAACTTCGGCGCCGTCTGTTTGATGATGTAGCCGGTGAGGTGGTTCGGATCGGTCACCGCATCCGGGTCCTCCCCGTTCTTGCTGGCCGGATTGCAGATGCGCTTGCGGCCGAGCACTTGCACCGTGCTCGTCCCGAACATGTCGGTGAGCGTAACGGTTCGCACGGGGAACGGCTCGCGCGGTGCCTCGTAGCAATCGTAATGGCGGAGCGGCGGCGTCGCGGTCGGGGTCGGCGTCGGGACGGAGGGCGCGCAGCACGTGTTCAGCGTGATGTTGCCGTTGTTCGCGCTGCCCTCCGCCTTCTGCGGCGTCGAGTTCGCGGCGTCCGGTATGACGCAGGTTTCGCCGAGCGGACAATTGGCGTTCGCGAAGCAGACCGTTCCCGTCGTGACCGAGCATCGCCCGATCGCTTGGCAGCTGTTGCTCGCGCAATCGCCGTTGTCCTTGCAGAGCTCGCAGAAGTCGGCCGGGTTCGGGTTCGCCACGGTGGCCGTGCAGATCTTCTGTACGCCGGCCATCGAGGCCGCGACCGTCGCGTGCATGTTGTCGATCGTACGTGTCGTGAGATCGAGCTTCTCCCAATAGTTCATGTATAGGCGGCAGACGCTCGGCTCCGCGGCGGCGGCCGCCGTGTAGACGGACGTGTTCGCGTGATTGCCGTCCGTCGCGAGCGGCGTGAAATCGCCCGAGTGACATTGATCCATGATGATGAAGAGATGGCAGACGTTGCAATTCTTCGTGTCCGCCGCGAGCTCGGCGGGCGTGTAGACCTCGTTGGCATCGATCTTTCCGTTGCCGTTGAAGTCCCACAGATTCAGCCCTTGCCCCTGGGTTCCGTGATTGCTCGTGTAGATGACGAGGATGTCCTTCGTCGGATCTAGATTCTGACAGAAGTTCTGGATGTCGGTGCGAAAGTTATTCTTCGCGACGTTGCCTGTGATGTCGCTTCCGGTCGTGTCGTCGTTGTCCCCGTCCGCGTTGTCGAGGTCGAGCTGCAGGCCGTTGTCGTAGTAGACCGTGGTGTTCGCGGCGGGATAGCCCGCGTCGCGGAGCTTCGTGTACATGCTGCGTAGGTTCTTACCGTAGCGGCCGTGATTGTTGGCGTCGTTGATGCCGCCCGAGATCAGCACCGCATGCAGGCAGTCCTTAGTCGCGCCTGGGACTCCGGGAACCTCGGGTGCTGACGTTGCAGGAGCACAGCCACCAGTCGTGTATTCGGTGCACTCCAACGTCTCCTGTGGACCTGCGCCGAAGTTGTCCCAGACGGTCGGGATGAACTCCGACGTGAAGATCGACGAGTACGTCGGCGACGGATCGTCGCTCACGAACAGCCACCGAACCGGGTGTCCGAAGTTCGCGAAGGGGTTGTCGTCGATCACGACCAGCCAATTCGGCGACAACGACGACGGGAACGGCATATCGGGTACCGAGAGGCTCCAGTCGCGGACGACGTGATCGTCGTCGAACGGCGCCGTCGTGATCCACAGCGTCTTGGTGTCGATGCTCGAGCACGACGGCGCGCCGAGGATGTCTTGGCACACGCGCGTCGCGATCGACGACTGTGTCTCGAGCGCGCGAGCGACGGTTGGCGCCGTCGTGAGCAACAGGACGACGAGTCCCGCGAGCAAATACGGTGAGCGGCGCATCGGGGCCTCCTTCGCGACTGGAACGATCTTACGCGGGCGGAGTCGCGTCGACTGCGGGTCAGGCGCACCCGTATTCCTGCTCTGTTCGATCTGTCAACGGAAAAATGCTGGAGCCTCATCTTGGTTTACGTGGACTCGATACAAAATGGTTGCGGGCGCAACTAACTGCACCGATATGGCGCAGCCGAAGGGTTCATGATGTCGCGGTGGGTCACGATGCCAAACGACGCCGTGCTCGTAACTGAAACCCTTTGGGGCGCGTGACTCGACCGACGCGCCCGCCGCTGCGGTTGCGGTGACGCCCCTTCCCGTACGGCGCCGGTGTCCAGCGTCTAGTACCCGCGACGGCCCGAGGACGATTGTCTATGACGCCCCGAGCGCTAGCGTGATCGAGCTCATGCACATGGAGGTGCGCTCATGGCCCGACTCCTCACGCTCGCGGTGTTGTCGTTCGCAGCCGTTTCGTCCGTCGCACAAGCCCAAACCCCGACGCCGACGCCGCGACCCGGGCTCACCGGGGCGGCCGCGAAAGCGGCGGTCAAATGCGAGAAGGCGCTGACCCAAGCCGCCGCGACGTTCGTCGCGAAGAAGCAGGGCAGCCTGAAGAAGTGTATCGACGTCGTCTACGGATGCGTGCAGCTCAAACCGTCCGATGCGAAGTGCTTCCCGAAGGCGCGGGCGACCTGTGACAAGGAGTTCGCCAAGATCGGCGCCGCGGAAGCCAAGCTGATCGACGCGGTAACCGCGAAATGCACGTCCGACGCGCTCTCGAGCACGGATCTGCTCGACGAGCTCGGATTGGGCTTCGGTCTCGCGACCTTCAGCGCGACGTGTGCTGCGTTGGGCGTCACCGTGGCGGATCTCGCCGACGTCGCCGAGTGCATCAGCAAGCAGCAAGAATGTGCGGTCGAGGATCTGCTCGCCGGCCGCACGCCGCTCGCGGCGTATCTGCTCGGTCTCGTGGGACGCGAAGCGCGGAGCGCATTCTGTCCGCTGCCGACGCCGTGCGCGACCACGACTCCCGAATCGACGCCATCGCCGACGGTGACGCCGAGCGAGACGTCGACGGCCGAGACCGTCACCCCGACCTCGAGCGCGACCGGCGCAACGCCCGAGGCGACGCCGACCGCTGCCGAGTCGCCGAGCTCCACGCCTGCGCTCACACCCGCGGAGACCGTGACGCCGGTCGAGACGGTGACCCCGATGGAGACCGCGACTTCGACACCCGTCGACACCGGCACACCGAGCGAGACTCCGACCGACGTGCCGACGCCATCCGAGACGCCAACCGACGTGCCGACGCCGTCCGAGACGCCGACACCGCCGTAGGACGTTCCGGCGGAGCCTGGACGCGGCTGTTCTACGGCCGGGGACGCCTCATCGCGCCGCGGGAACGCCGTCGAACGTCACCGCGTCCCCGTCGGCGACGCCGTGCTTGTCGGCGAAGCCGGCGTTCACCTCGAGCACGTACTGCGAGTCACCGGGTACGCTCCGCGACGTCGTCGTGAACGGCGTCGCGCTCTTCACCACGCCGAGGACGTGCTTGTCGGCGGTGATGAAGATCATGTCGAGCGGCAGCACCGTGTTCTTCATCCAGAAGGCGAGGTGCTCGGGCGCGTCGAAGACGAAGAGCATGCCGGCGTCGGCGGCGAGCTCCTTCCGGTACATGAGGCCGAGCGCGCGCTTCTCCTGCGTGTCGGCGATCTCGACCGCGACCGTCACGTCGCCGCCCTTCGTGTGCAGCACGACGTGCGACGGCGACGACGAGTCCTTCGCGCACGCCGAGCCGGTGACGCACGCGAGCAGCGCAACGGCGAGAAAGCACTTGTAAATCCGTAGCTTCATCGGGTCGTTCACCTTGCCACGTCTGACCCGATCCCATAAAAGATGCAAGCGAAAGAGGAGGTGACATGCCCGAGTTCGGCGTGCGTTTAGTCATTCATACGCTGCTCGTGCTGGCGGCGCTGGGTTACTTCGCCAACACGCTCTACGGTCGATTCCGTGTCCTCCAGTCCGTCCGCTGGACGGCCCTGTTCGATAAGATCCCCGAGCGCATCAACGCGCTTCTCGTCTACGGCTTCGGCCAGAAGAAGTTCGTCATCGACAAGCAGGACCCCGGTCCGAGCTGGATGCACTTCTTCATTTTCTGGGGCTTCATGGTCCTCGCGGTCCGCGTCGTCACGGCGTTCTCGCAGGGCTGGCTCGGCCTCGACTTTCATCTTCCGCTCATGGGCCCCGACATGCTCGGCGGGCCGTACCTCCTGCTGAAGGACATCATGGAGGTGATCGTCCTCGTCTCCGTGAGCTACGCGCTCGTGCGGTGGATCTTCATCCATCCGCCGCGGCTGTATGGCTTCCGTCCCGCGGAGGAGCGGCTGGCGCATCAAGACCACACCGAGGCGCTCATCATCCTCTGCTTCATCGGCGGCATCATGCTGACCGACCTCATCTTCGAGGCGGGCCGTTTCATCACGCACCCGGACAGCCCGGTGGAGATCGCGACCCGCCGCTGGACGCCCACCGCGTCGCTGCTGGCGTCGACGCTCGCGCCGCTCGGCGCCGGTCCGGCGGGCGTGCTCTCCGAGATCGGCTGGTGGGGCCACAACCTCATCATCCTCACGTTCCTGAACCTCCTGCCGCTCTCGAAGCACTTCCACATCATCACCGGCCTTCCGAACGTGTTCTTCCGGAAGCTCGAGCCGATCGGCGCGCTCTCGAAGCAGGACCTGGAGAACGCGACGTCGTTCGGCACGTCGCACATCGACCAGTTCACGTGGAAGCAGGTGCTCGACATGTACACCTGCACCGAGTGCGGCCGCTGCTCGTCGAACTGCCCCGCGACGGCGACGGGCAAGCCGCTCGCACCCCGCCAGTTTCTGCTCAATCTTCGCGACTACCTCTACGAGCACCAGCAGGAGCTGGTCGCGGCGAAGGGGAACGGACACACACATGCGACGACCGGCGGCAACGGCAACGCCGAGGCGGACGGCACCGTCGTCGAGCAGACGGAGCCGTTCGGCCAGAACCTGATCGGCGAGGACTCGGTCATTCACGACGACGTGCTTTGGAGCTGCAACGTCTGCCGCGCCTGCGAAGAGGCGTGCCCGGTGATGATCGAGTACGTCGACAAGATCGTCGACATGCGCCGGAGCCTCGTGCAGGAGGAGGCGCGCTTCCCCGCCGAGCTCACCCGCACCTTCAAGGGCATGGAGACGCAGTCGAACCCGTGGGGCCTCAGCCCGGAGAAGCGCGTGGCGTGGGCCGAAGGGCTCGACGTTCCGCTCCTCCAGGACAATCCCGACGCCGAGTACCTCTACTACGTCGGATGCGGCGGCGCGTTCGACGATCGCAACAAGAAAACGACCATTGCCTTCACCAAGATCCTGAAGAAGGCGGGCATCAACTTCGCGATTCTCGGCAAGGACGAGCTCTGCAACGGCGACTCGGCCCGCCGGCTCGGCAACGAGTACCTCTACCAGAGCATGGCGCAGATGCTGATCGAGGTGCTGAACGGCGTGGGTGTGAAGAAGATCATCGTGAACTGCCCGCACTGCTTCAACACGTTCCGGAACGAGTACCCGCAGTTCGGCGGCAACTACGAGGTCGTCCACGCGGCGGAGCTGGTGCAGAAGCTGCTCGAGGAGAAGAAGATCACGCTCAAGCGTGACGGCTTCGACGGCAAGGCGGTCACGTATCACGACTCCTGCTACTACGGCCGCTTCAACAACGTGTACGACTCGCCGCGCGAGGTGATCAAGGCCGTCACCGGCCAGGCGCCGAACGAGATGACCCGCCACGGCCGGACCGGTATGTGCTGCGGCGCCGGGGGCGGCCGCATGTGGATCGAGGAGGATCCCGACAAACGCGTGAACCTCCTCCGCACCGACCAGGCGCTGGAGACGAACCCCGAGGTGATCGCGATGTCGTGTCCGTTCTGCATGACGATGATCGGCGACGGCATCAAGCACAAGGATCTCGAGGACAAGGTGCAGGCGCTCGACGTCATGGAGATGATCGAGCGGAATCTCGCCTGAGCGGGCGTGTCGGAACGTTGGTGGGCGGCGCTGCTCGCCGCCACCGCCCTCTGGGAGATCTTTCTTCGCGTCGATAGCCGCGTCCTCACACCGGCGGCGAAGGTCTGGCTCTTTGCGCTGCTCGTCGTCGCGTTCGTCGTCGTTGGTGTCGCGGTCATTCGCGTGCTCGGCGGCATCGCGCGACGGATGCTCGGTCCGGAGCACGCGGCTCGTCTCGCGCGTCCCGCGTTCGTCGCCGGCGCGACGGGAATCGTCGGCGTCGAGTACGCGTTCCTGACGTTGCATCATCCCTTCGGGCCGCTCTGGTACATGGTGGTCGTCGCTGCGGGCGCGGGGGCGCTCGCGTGGCTCGTGACGTCGCGAGGAGCGCAGGCGGACGTCGGGGAGGCGGCGCTCGGGACGCCCGTGCTCGTGCCGGTCGCCTTCGCAGTCGGCGTCGCGTTCGCGGTCGCGTGCACGCGGCCCGACGTCGGGACGGCGCTCATCAAGCGCAACACGGCGCTCGGGCGCGCGCTCGGCCACGGCCTGGCCCTCGTGCCGCGCCGCATCGCCGACGCTGGACCCGTCACGACGCGACCGCCCGATCTCGTGGCGTCGCGGCCGCTCGGACGATCGAGCGTCGTCGTGCTCACGATCGACGCGCTCCGGCGGGACGGACTCGCGCCGTACAACGGCCGGCGCGACACGTCGCCGCGGCTCGCCGCGTTCGCCGACGACGCCGTCGTCTTCGACGACGCGTGGGCGCAGGTCCCGAGCTCCGCGCCGAGCATCGCGACGCTCTGGACCGGACTCTTTCCCGCACGTCATCACCTCCGCGAGAACCGGATGGCGCTCGACCTCGGCATGACGACGGTCGCCGAGATGCTCGGCGACGCAGGCTATGCGACCGCCGCGTTCGTCACCAATCCGAACTTCGCGCCCGGATTCCACCTCGACCAGGGCTTCGCGACGTATCACTACGTTCCTGCGACCGAGCGCGAGTACGGACTCCTTCTCGACGCGAGCGATCCGGTGGTCGTCGACGAGGCGATCGAGTGGGCGCGGACGGCACGCCGTCCGATGCTGCTCTGGGTGCACGTGATGGCGCCGCATTCGCCGTATCTGCCGCCCGCCGATCTGCGCCCGCCGTCCGAACCGAGCGGTCCCTGGTTCGACGTCTGGAACATGGGCGGCGACTCGCGCATCGCGCCCGGGCATGCGTACTTCGATCTCGGCCGGTACCGGCGAGCGTACGCCGCGGAGGTGCGGAGCGCGGATCGTCTGGCGGCGCGCCTCTTCGACGGGCTCGGCGCCGCGGGCGTCCTCGAGGACGCGCACGTGATCGTCACCGCCGATCACGGCGAGGCGTTCGGCGAGCACGACGTCTTCTGGCACGGTCGCAGCTTCGATCCCGGTGAGGCCGGAGTCCCGCTGCTGTGGCGCCTGCCCGGCGCGGCACACGGCGGAACGCGCGTTGCGACGACGATGCAGACCGCCGACGTCGCGCCGACGTTGTTGCGCTTGCTCGACGTCACCCACGGGCGGCTCGACGGCCGCGACCTCTCCGCCGCCGTCGTCGGCGAGATGCCCGGCGACGACGGCTTCGCGTATACGCAGGCGCGCTTCCTCGGCTCGATGGGCGCGCGCGGGCTGCTCTACGCCGTGCGCACCCGAAAGCAGACGCTCTGGCTCGACGCCGCGTACGGGTACGACGGCGAGTTCGACCGCGTCGCCGATCCGAACGAGGAGCGGATGGATCGCTATCGCGGCCCGCGCGACGCTCCGCTACGTCGCACGCTCGAGACGATGGCACACGACTCGCAGGCGAATCTTCACGCGTCCGTCGCCGGTACGCTCGATCCGAAGCAGATCGAGCAGCTGCGCGCGCTCGGCTACGTGCAGTAGCCGACGGGTGGAGGAGCGCGTGGCTCCTCCACCCGTCTCAGGTTCGCTTACGGATGTCCGGCCGCGTGGCCCGGCAGCTCGAGGCGGCCGAGACCCGGCAGACCCGCGGCGCCGTTCACGCCGCTCGACGACGTCGGACCGATGCAGAAGAGGGCCGCGAGCGTAGGATCCGACGCGTCGTGCACGGGCACGTCGGCAGCGCCGGTAGCGGTATTGGTACCGCCGACGTCGCCGAGGTCGAGGAAGCAGTTCCGGAACTTGCCGACGTTGCAGAGCTCCGGCCCGCCGCCGACCTCGGAGTTGCAGGTGCCGCCGCTGCAATCGGCGTCGGCCGTGCAGTCGAGACCCGGCGTGCTGCCGCCGACGCACGCGTTGTACTGCGCGCACTCGGCGTCGCTGCTGCACCCTTGGAACGTCGCGTGGGGGCCGCAGAACTGCTCGAACGGGCCGTTCTGACAAACGCCGTCATTCGGGCTCGGCGTTCCAGGATCCGCTACGCAGTCAGCGGGGCCGGCGTCGCACTGATTCGGTGCCGTTGCTTGACCCGGCACGTTGCACGCGCCGCCCGGACACTGGCCGGCGGCCGCGCACGTGCTGGCCGGACATTGCGTGGCCGTCGTGCAGGGTGCGCCTGCGTTCGTGCCCGCTGCGCAGACGGACGTGCACGGCGCGCCGTTGTTCGCGCCACCCGAGCAGCGTTGGCCCTGCAAGCCGCCGCAGATCCCGCCGAGCGTGGTGCACACGCCCGCCGTGCAGACGCCGCTCGCGCACTGGGCGCCCGTCAAGCACGACCGGCCGCTGCAGGTGCCGCTCGGGCATTCCGTCGCGGTCGTGCACGCCTTACCGGCGTTCGTGCCGCCGACGCAGCGGCCGGAATTCGGGCAGTCGGCGTTCGAGCTGCACGGATTCGCCGCCAGGTTGTTGCAGGTGTCGCACATGCACTTGTTCGACGTGAACCCGACCGCGCGGCAGTTCGGGCTCGCCGCGGTGAGCGACTTCGTGCGCGTGCCGGTCGAGTTGGTGAGGTCGATCGGCAACGTCGCAATCAGGCCGCCGGAGAGCGGCGGACAATCGAGGCTGGTGCTGCTCCAGAACAGGTTCGGTGACGTGCCGTTGATGTCGCACGTCTGCCCGGCGTTCTGACCGCTGTCGCACGATCCGCCGCGCGTCCCGTCGTTCGCCGTGGCGTCGCCGACGCACTTCGGACACGGCCCGGCGCTCGTCGGGCCCGAGTACACCCGCGAGATCAACGCTGCGGTCGTCGACGCGGTACCGGTTTCGACGTTCAACGTGCCGGTGATCGCGCCCGAGATCTGGTTCGACACGCAGGTCGAAACGCCGCCCGCCGCGAGCGGGAGCGGGCTGCCGAAGAAGAACTCGCACGTCCCGCCCGCCGTCGTGCAGTCGGAGTTGACGGTGCACTTCGTGCGCGTGTTGCCGCTGCAACGGCGGGCGTTGATGTCGCCGGCGTCGGCGTGGATGTTCTGGATCGGTCCCGACACGCTGCAGACGCCGCAGGGACGGCTCGTGCCGGCGCAGCTCGTGACCGACACGGTGACCTTGCCCTGATCGACGACGGTCGAATCGTGGCCTTGGCCCGTCCAGCCGGTGTCGAGCACGCCGAGGCTGCCGGACGTGCCGACGAACTCGACCTTGCCGGGGCACGAGCACTGGCAGGTCGCCGCGTTGCAGATGAACTCGGCGCTCGTGTTCGACGCCGTGAAGCACGACGTCGCGCTGCCGCCGTTCGGATCGCAGTCTTCACCCGCGTCGAGGACGCCGTTGCCGCACGTCGCGCCCGGCGTGTTCGTTGCCGTCGGCGTAGGTGTCCCGGTAGCCGTCGCTACCGGCGTCACCGTGCGGGTAGCGGTGAGGACCGGCGTCGTCGTGGCGGTCGGCGTCACGGTGAGTACCGGCGTCGCAGTACGAGTTGCCGTCACCGTCGCAACCGGCGTGGACGTCAACGTCGCCGTCGCAACGGGTGTCGACGTCAATGTCGCCGTCGCGACCGGCGTGGAAGTGCGCGTCGGCGTCGCGACCGGCGTCGAAGTCAGCGTCGCCGTCGCGACCGGCGTGGAAGTGAGCGTCGCCGTCGCGGTGGCAACCGGCGTCGAGGTCAGGGTTGCCGTGGCGACGGGGGTATTGGTCGCGGTGGGCGTCGCGGTGAGGCCGGCGCCGGTGAACGTCGGCGTGACGGTCACGGTCGCGACCGGCGTCGTGGTGGCCGTCGCGGTCTCGATAGGCGTCAACGTCGCGGTGGCGACTGGCGTGCCGGTATCGACCGGCGTCGTCGTCGCGCCCGACGTTCCAGTGTCGACCGGTGTCGGCGTCGCCGTCTCGACGGGCGTACCGGTGTCGACCGGCGTCGGTGATGCGGTCTCACCCGGCGTACCGGTGTCGACCGGCGTCAGCGTCGGGGTCTCGACCGGCGTGCCGGTGTCGACGGGCGTAGGCGTCTCGGTCTCCGACGGCGTTCCCGTGTCGGTCGGGGTCGGCGTCTCGGTCTCGACTGGCGTGCCCGTGTCCTCCGGCGTCGGGGTCGGGGTCAGCGTTTCGACCGGCGTCGGCGTGGCGCCGCCCGCGACGGGGTACGTGAAGGCGATGATCTGATCGGTCAGCTGCTCGTGCGTCGTGAAGATGCAGGACTGGAGGTCCTCCACGCTGAACGGGGGACCGGTCAGGTCGGAACACGATCCGGGGAAGCCGAGCGCGTCGAGCGCGACGTCGTCGCACGCGCGCAGCAGTTGATCGTTCAGGCGCGTGATCGCTTTCGTGATGTCACGATCGGTCCTCGCGTCGCCCGTTCCCGGTGGGACCTCGGCGCGGCAGTCGACCGACGACGAAAGTCGTCCTTCGACCTGGAGCTGGAGGCAGCGATTCCGCGCCCGCAGCTTCCGGCTGATGAACGTCTCTCCCTCCCTGCCGATCTCGCTCTGACAACGGGCGGAGCCGTCGTCGAGCGCCTGCGGATTCGGGTACTCGACGGAAACTGCCGAGTCGACGCGCGCCTCGACGGCGTCGTGGATGCACGTTTTCAGGTTATCGAGCGAGAAGGGCGCGCCGTCCGGATCGATGCATGCGCCCGGGAAGCCGAGATTCTCGAGCGTGACGTTCTTGCATTTCAGATCGAGCTGACGCGCGAGGCGGTCCTCGGCGCGCGCGATCTGCGAGTCGCGGAGGCTCGTGTTGCACGAGCGCCCCTGCGTAACGTCGTTGTTGCAGCGCGAGATCGCCTCCTGCTTCCGCTCGGCGAATCTCCCGCTCTCGCCTCCTATCGCGTCCTGGCAATTCGCTTCATCGCGGCTCAACGCGCGCGCCGTAGTGGACATACCGAGCGTCGACAATGCGAGAACGACGGCGGCGAAAGCGATGGGGGTGCGGCGCATGAAAGCCTCCAATGTGAGCGACTCGATAACGTCTAGTCGGGGTTCGGCGCGGGAACAGTACAAATGCGGCACTTCCTGGTCAAACGATTCCGCACGTCACCCGATCCGTGATGGCGCAAGCGGCATAGCGGGTGAGAACGCGGCGTCTTAGCGCGCCGCGTTGGCTCACCGGTATGCGATGGGGCTTCGGCCTCGCGACTGACTACGACGGGCAGCCACCGACGGCCGGATCGGTCGTGTCGACGCGCTTGTAGCTGTACTTGCACGTCCCGACCTCGGGGAAGTTGTCCGCGAAGATGCTCGTCCCCTTCAGCGTCGCCTTGAAGGTCCCGACTTTCGTCTTCGCCGCGGCGCGGATCATCTCCGAGTCGTCGGCGACGAGGACATTCGCGTTGGTGCAATTCAAGAGCACGACCTCGCCCTTCTCGGGTTTCGCCGTGTCGGTGACCGGTACGCCGTTGTAGAAGAAGTTGCCGTTGTCGAGGTTCGCGCCGAGCGCGTTCCCGTTCTGCGTGATCGCGAGCGTGCTGTTCTTGTTCCCACTGCTGAACTTGCTCCCGTCGAAGCCCTTGCAGCTCCACTTGCCGACCCAGTGCCCGGTGAGATCGAAGGCGTGGGCCGTGGTGGCGACGAGCAGAAACGTGCAGGCGACGAGCGTCGAGAGGCGAGTGCGCATCGAGATCTCCTTCTGAGGTGAAAGGTTGGACTGACCGCGTCGTGGTAGCGTTCGGCCCCGCGTGTCGTCAACCGGCGCGCACGTTGACGCGGGGTCGTGCGTCCCCGTAACGTCCGCCGCGTGACGCGACGGCGTATGAGCCCGGCACGACTGGCGGCTGCGGAGTCGCGCGCCGTCGCGGGCACCCGCGAGCGTCAAGATGCGGGTCATCGGGCCGCGGGTCGCCCGGCCGGCGAGGGCGCACTCGTGATCGACGACTCGCTTCGCGACTTCACCGGTGAGGTCGTCACCGAGGACGAGAAGCTCCTCCAGTTCCCGACATCGCCGGCCGACTTCACCCACACCGACACGTGGCGTGTGCTCCGCATCATGGGCGAGTTCATCGAAGGGTTCGATACGCTCGCGACGGTCGACAAGGCGATCTCGGTGTTCGGCTCGGCGCGCGTCGGTCCCGACGATCCACACTACGCGGCCGCGGAGGACATCTCGTACCGATTGGCTCGGAAGGGATTCGCCGTCATCAGCGGGGCCGGTCCCGGCATCATGGAGGCCGCGAACAAGGGCGCGCGCCGCGGCGGCGCCCGCTCGATCGGCTGCAACATCGAGCTTCCGTTCGAGCAGCGCCCGAACCCGTACATCGATACCCTGATCACGTTCCGCTACTTCCTCGTGCGGAAGACGATGTTCATCAAGTACGCGAGCGCGTTCCTCATCTTTCCCGGCGGGTTCGGCACGCTCGACGAGCTCTTCGAGGCGCTGACGCTCGTGCAGACGGGGAAGATCTACCAGTTTCCGATCGTGCTCTTCGGGCGAGCGTACTGGGCGGGGCTCGTCGAGTGGATCAAAGGTCGCCTCTGCAAGGAAGGGAAGATCGCGCCGACGGACCTCGATCTCCTTCTTCTCACCGACGATCCGGCGGAGGCTGTACGCGTCGTCGTCGACGCGTGCGCGGCACAGCGGCGCGTCTCCGGCAAGCGTGCGAAGACGTGGCGAGCGGCGCTCTGCGCCCCCGGACCGCCGCCGTCGCGGCGGCGGAAGGCATCGCGGCGGCGCCGCGTCCGCGACTGAGTCACACCTTCGCGAGAACCTCGCGCGCGAAGCGCTCGGCGTTCGCCTCGTTCCCGTATCCCGACAGGATGTAGTGCGTGACGCCCCAGTCGCGGGCGCGACGGCGCAGCTCCGCGATGCACTCGTCAGGCGTGCCGATCAGCGCGAGCGGCATGCGCCGCACCTCGGACTCGGCGAGGCCGAAGAATCCGCCGAGGTTCCCGGCGAAGGTCCGCGCCGCCTCCTCCGAGTCGGCGAGCATCGGAATGAAGACCGTCGAGGTGAGCGTGATCGAGTCGGGATCGCGGCCGGCGGCACGCGCCTCGGTGCGGACGAAATCGAGCTTCCGCCGGAACGCCTCGTCGGTGAGCTTCGCGACCTCGGTCGGCAGAATCGTCCCCGCGCGTCCCGAGTCGGAGATGACGTTCACGATGTCCGCCTCGCGCGCGGCGATGCGGAGGAGGCCCTTGCCGCTGCCGCCGAGGAGCACCGGTGGACGCGGCTTCTGCACCGGCTTCGGCGAGCTGAACGCATCGCGCAGGTGGTAGAACTCGCCATCGAACGTGACCCGGTCCTCGGTCCACAGGCGCTTCACGATGCGGACCGCCTCGTCGAGCATCCGGAGCCGCGGCCCGATGTCGGGGAAGTCGGCGCCCATCATCTCGAACTCGGCGCGCGTCCATCCGGCGCCGAGGCCGAGGATCGCGCGGCCGTTGCTCAGGTGATCGAGCGTCGTCGTCGCCTGCGCGGTGGTTCCGGGGTGGCGGAAGAGATTGCAGAGGACGAGGGCGCCGAGCCGCACGTTCGTCGTCGCCGTCGCGAGCGCGCCGAGCAGCGTCGTCGCCTCCCACGCGTTCGCCTTGTCGTCGAGCCCCGCTCCGCCGCGCTGCTCGTACGCCCAGTGATCGGGTACGTAGACGGTCGAGAAGCCCAAGGTCTCGGCCGATCGCGCCAGCTTCACGATCGTGGCCGCCGGTTGTCCCGCGAGCTGAAGTCCGAAGTCCATGCCGCGCGTATGCGCGACCTTCGCGGCGGAGTCAAAGGTGGTCGCGTGACGGCGACGGCGCGCGCGGTTTCCGTCGGTCACCGCCCGTGGTAGCAGACCCGCTGCCTCGCTCATGACCTCACGCGTCCTCTTCTTCGTCTTCCTCACCGTCTTCCTCGACATGGTGGGCTTCGGCATCGTCATCCCGCTCCTGCCGTTCTACGTGCGCGGGATGGGCGGCTCGGCCGAGACGGTCGGCTTCGTCCTCGGCACGTTCTCTCTGATGCAGGTGATGGCGACGCCGATTCTCGGCCGCCTGTCGGATCGGCACGGCCGGCGGCGCGTCATTCTCTTGAGCCTCGCCGGCAACGCGATCGCGATGGTCGTCTTCGCGATCGCCGCCGAGAAGTCGCTGCTCGGCTGGCTCTTCGTCTCGCGCTTCCTCGCCGGCGCGACGGCGGGAAACCTCTCCGCGTGTCAGGCTGCGGTCGCCGACGTGACCGAGGGCCCGCAACGCGCGGCGGGCATGGGTCGGCTCGGGGCCGGCATCGGCCTCGGTCTCGTGATCGGCCCGATCCTCGGCAGCGCCCTCAGCCACTGGCACCCGATGGCGCCGCCGCTCACCGCCGCCGCGCTCGCGACCGCGGATCTCGTCGGCGTGTATTTGCTCATGCCCGAAACCCGCGGCATTGCCCGCGCGACTGCCGCGACCGACGAGCGCGATGGCCGGTCGCTGCTGGAGGCGCTCCTCGATCGGCGCATCCTCGGCGTCATGGCCGTCTACTTCCTCACGTTCCTGTGCATGACGAGCATTCAGGTCGCGCTGCCGCTGCTCGCGAACGTGCGCCTCGGATGGGACGAGCGCGAGGTGGGCCACGTCTTCGGCCTCTACGGCTTCATGGCGCTCCTCGTGCAAGGCGGCCTCATCGGGCGGCTGTCGCGCCGGTTCGCGGCGGCGACGGTATTGATGATGGGCGGTGTCTGCATCGCGCTCGGCATGGCGGCGATCGCCGACGCGCGCAGCGCGACGCTCCTCCTTGGCGGCGTCGCGCTGGCGGGGCTCGGGGTCGGTCTCACGAACCCCACGGTCGCGACGTTGGCGTCGCAGTACGCCGGGCGTGCACGTCAGGGCGTGATTCTCGGCTTCACGTCGTCGTCGGGTGGGGCGGCGCGCACGGTCGGCCCGGTGTGGAGCGGCATGCTGTACGCGCGCGTCGGCCCGGCCGCGCCGTTCGTCGGCAGCGTGATCGCCGCGGCGGTGTCGGTGGTCGTCGCTCTCGGCCTACGGCAGTGGTCGACGCCGGGGTACGAGCGGACGCGAGAGCAGCTCTCGGCGTGACCCGTTCCGGCGACAGCCCGGCACGTCTGCCGTGGAGCGCCGGATCGGTCACGGCGGCGTGGCACGGTCCCACCGGCGCCGACACGCTCCTCGCGCTCACGCACGGCGCCGGCGGTACCATGGACACTCCGTCGCTCCGCGCCTACGCGGACGCCGTCGCCGACCGTGGCGTGCGCGTCGTGCGCTTCAATCTGCCGTACGTCGAAGCGGGGCGCCGCGCACCCGGTCCGCGCGCGCGCGACGAGGCGTGCTGGCGCGACGTCGGCGCGTTCCTCCGCCCGCGCGCCGTGCGTCTCGTCATCGGCGGTCGCTCGTATGGCGGCCGCATGGCGTCGCACGTCGTCGCCGAGGGCGCGCCGTGCGACGGCCTCGTGCTGCTCGCGTATCCGCTGCATCCGCCCGGCAAGCCCGGCGACCTCCGGACGGCGCATCTCGCCTCGATCCGCGTGCCGACGCTCTTCCTCTCCGGGACGCGCGATGCCTTCGCGACGTGGCCGCTGCTCAGCGCCGCGGTCGCGTCGATGCCGGCGGCGACGTTGCACGCGGTCGACGGCGCCGATCACTCGCACGCCGTCCGCGGGCGGCCCGTCGCCGCGATCGCCGCCGAGCTCGCCGACGCGACGATCGCATGGCTCTCGACGTCGTCGCTCTGAACGGTTGACCGCCGACCATCGCCGCGCGAGAACGGCGCGATGACGACGACGATCGCGCCGGGTACGACGCGCGTCGGATGGATCGGCACCGGACTCATGGGCGCGTCGATGTGCGGCCATCTGCTCCGCGCCGGCTATGCGCTCACCGTGTACACGCGGACGCGTGCGCGCGCGGAGCATCTCCTCGCGAGCGGCGCCGTCTGGGCGGACTCGCCGCGCGCGGTCGCGGCGCGCTCCGACGTCGTGTGCGCGATGGTCGGCGGCCCGCCCGACGTCCGCGAGGTCCTGCTCGGCGCCGACGGCGCGCTCCCCGGCGCGTCCGCGGGCGCCGTGCTCGTCGACTTCACCACCAGCGAGCCGGCGCTCGCGCACGAGATCTGGCAGCGCGCCAAGGAGCGCGGCGTCGCGGCGCTCGACGCGCCGGTCTCCGGCGGCGACGTCGGCGCGCGCGAGGCACGGCTCTCGATCATGGTCGGCGGCGAGGCGGAGGTCTTCGAGCGCGTGCAGCCGATCTTCACGTGTCTCGGCCGCACCATCGTCCATCAAGGGCCGCCCGGCGCCGGCCAGCACACGAAGATGGTCAACCAGACGCTCATCGCGACCGGCATGATCGGTGTCTGCGAGGCGCTGCTCTATGCGTACAAGGCAGGCCTCGATCTGCCGACGGTCCTCACGTCGGTCGGCGGCGGCGCGGCGGGATCGTGGTCGCTGTCGAACTACGCGCCGCGCATGCTCGCCGGCGACTTCGCGCCCGGCTTTGCCGTCACGCACTTCGTGAAGGACCTCGGCATCGCGCTCGCGGAAGCGCGGCGGTTGCGTCTCGCGCTTCCGGGTCTCGCGCTCGCGGAGCAGCTCTACCGAGCGCTCGAGGCACAAGGGGAGGGCGCGAACGGCATCCAAGCCCTCCTCCATGTGCTCGCGCGGCTGTCGTCCGTCGATTGGTCCTGAACGCCGCTCACGCGCCGGAATCGTAACGCAGCACCGCCGGCGCGAGCGCGCCCGCGACGGCGCGATGGCCGGCAGGGCTCAGATGTCCGTCGTGAAGCAGATACGGATTGTCGCCGCGCGTCCTCGCGTCGCGAAGGGGACGGTCCGCGACGACGAGCTGGTTCGTTCCTTTGGCGACGAGCGTTCGGAACGCCGCGACGACGGCGTCGTAGTCCGCGTACCCGCCGCCGACCGCGGTCGGCATCGGAATCGTGAGGAGCACCACCGGCATGCCGCGCGCGTTCGCATCGCGAAGGAGCCGCTCCGCGAGCCGTATGACGGTGGTCACGGCCGGGTCCTCGCTGGGACCGAGATCCTCGGCGTGCGCCACGGTCCCCGTCGCGAAGCGATACACGAGGTACGCGGCGAGGCTGCGGTTGCCGATCGCGTCGCGGAACGCGAGCAGCGGCTCGCGCCACCACGCCGGATCGCGGAGGTCCGGACGGAGCTCGGCGACGCCGTCGACGAGCTGAAACACGCCGCGCGCGCGCGTGTCGGCGACGTCGTTCCAGGAGTACTGCAGCACGACGACGTCGGGCGCGAGCGCGGCCCCTTCGTGCTCGAAGTAGAGCACCTCCTCGCCCGTGGCGGCGCCGTTCACGCCCGTGTTCAGCACGCGATACGTCGTCGCGGGTCGCGCCGTTCGAAGCTCGCGCTCGAGGACGGTGGGAAAGATCTCGTCCTCGGGCAGCTGCACCCCCGCGGTGTAGGAATCGCCGAGCACGAGCACGCGCCGCTCGTTCGCCGCCTTCGTGGCCGGCACGTCGGGACCGCGGAGCCCCACGGCGTTGATCCGCACGGACGCCGACGGCGGATCGACCTCGGGCAGGTTTCGATACGTGAACTGCGAGCCCGGATACCACGTGTAGTATCCGGCCGCGTGCACGCGGAGATGCGGCACGTCGAGATCCGGACGGACGACGCGGAGGCCCGTCTCCAGCAGCAGCGCGAGAACGACGAGCTCGACGACGAGCAGCGCGGCCGTTCTCATGTGCGCGGGTGCGCGGCGAAAAAGCGCCAGATGCGCTCGGTCGCGCCGGCGGGCCAGAGATGCATCTGCGTGCCCTCGCACGCGACCACGTCGGCGGCACACGCGGCGTACGTCGCGCACCCGTCGTGATCCTGTGACGCTCCGCAGTGGTCGACGCGCACCCACCAGTCGCGCGCGCCCCGCATCAGGTCCGGCGGCACGACGTCGTCGGCGCGACCGTACATCATGAGCACCGCGACCGGCCGCGCCGGCGTGCACGCCGGCAGCGGCATGCCGCCCGCGATCGGTGCGATGGCGGCGATCCGGTCGCCGAGGCGGCACCCGAGGAGGCTCGCGAAGAACGCCCCGTTCGAAAACCCGGTTGCGTAGACGCGTCGGCGATCGACGCAGCGCTCGCGCTCGAGTCGATCGAGCAGCGCGCGCACGAAATCGAGGTCGCGCGTCTGGCTCGTGCCGAGGTCCCAGCCGCGGCCGACGGTGCCGAGCAGGCGGACGTCGTCGTGACCGTCCGGATGGACGACGATCGCGCGCTCGCGATCCGCGAGCGACGCCATGCCGGTGCCGATCCGCTGCGACGCGCCGTCGCCCTGAAACCCGTGGAACGCGAGGACCACGGGACGCGGATCGTTCGCGCTGCTCGCCGGCGCGTCGACGACGTACGTCCGCTCGTCCGCGGCGACGACGATGCGCTGGTGATCGGCGCGCAGCTCCGGCGTCGCGGCGCCGGTGCACCCGGCGCTCGGCTCGGCGGACACCCCAATGCCCGGCTTCACTTCGGCCGTGCTCGGCTCCGCGCGAACGGTCGCGCGCGTCGCCACCAGCGCGAGAAGAGCGATCGTCGCTGCGGCGACACGGCCGTCGCCGACGCAGCCGCGTCGCGCGAACGAGAGCCTCGACTGCATCGCGCGAGACTACGGCGCGGCGCCCGCGTCCGCCAGACGCGCGCGCGTCCGAGTCCGGCTCAGTGCTTCAGCTTATGGACGGCCTCTTTCATCTCCGGGACGGCTTTGAAGAGATCGGCGACGAGGCCGTAATCGGCGACCTGGAAGATCGGTGCCTCCTCGTCCTTGTTGATGGCGACGATCACCTTCGAGTCCTTCATGCCCGCGAGATGCTGGATCGCGCCGGAGAGTCCGACCGCGATGTAGAGCTCGGGCGCGACGACCTTGCCCGTCTGGCCGACCTGGAGGTCGTTCGGCACGAAGCCCGCGTCGACCGCGGCGCGGCTCGCGCCCATCGCGGCGCCGAGCTCGTCGACGAGCGGCTCGAGCACGGTCTTGAAGTTCTCGCCGTTCTTGAGGCCGCGGCCGCCGGAGACGACGATGCGCGCCTCCGTGAGCACGGGACGATCCGACTTGATCTCCTCGAGGCCCTGGAACTTCATCTTCAGCTGGCCGTCGTCGAGCGTCACCGGCACCTTCTCGACCGAGCCGGCGCCGTCCTTCGCCGCCGCGTCGTACGCGGTCGCGCGGACCGAGATCACGCGCGGCGTGCCCTCGAGCTTGACCGTCGCGAACACGTTGCCGGCATACATCGGGCGCGTCACCGTGCCGTCGGCGTTGATCGCGGTGATGTCGGCGGCGAGCGGAGCGTCGAGGCGCGCCGCGAGCCGCGGCGTCAGGTCTTTGCCGATCGCGGTCGCGGTCGTGACCACGGTGTCGATGCCCTTCGCCTTCACGATCTCGGCGAGCGCCGCCGTGTAGGCGTCGGCGAGGTAGTGCTCGAGCTTCGGGCTCTCGACCTGGAACACGGTCTTCATCCCGTACGACGCCGCTTCCGTCGCGAGCGCGTCGAGGCCGGTGCCGAGGAGTACCGCGTGGACGGACCCGCCGAGCTTCGCGGCGGCATCCTTGCCGGCCGCGAAGGCGACCAAGGTCGTCTTCGGGAACTTTCCGTGTGTGTGCTCAGCGAATACGAGGACGTCGCCCATGGTGTTCTCCGCTCCTGACCGTCTCAGATGACTTTGGCTTCGGTGTGCAGCAGCTCGACGAGCTGCTCGACCGACTCGACCTTCTTGCCCGCCTGGCGCTTCGGCGGCGGCTCCATCTTCACGATGCGCGCCTTCGGCGCGACGTCGACGCCCATCTCGGCGATCGGGATCTCTTTCAGCTCTTTCTTGCGCGCCTTCATGATGCCGGGCAGCGACGCGTAGCGCGGCTCGTTCAAGCGGAGGTCGGCGGTGACGATGCCGGGAAGCGGGAAGCCGAGCGTCTCGAGGCCGCCGTCGACCTCACGAATCACCGTCGCGGTCTTTTGATCGCCGGACAGCTCGATCTTCGACGCGAACGTGGCCTGCGGCCAGCCGAGCAGCTCGGCGAGCATCTGGCCGGCGGCGTTGCTGTCGTCGTCGATCGCCTGTTTGCCCATGATCACGAGATCGGGATTCTCGGTGCCGACGATCTTCGCGAGCACGCGCGCGACCGCGAGCGGGTCGAGCGCATCGTCGGTCACCACGAGGATCGCACGGTCGGCGCCCATCGCGAGGCCCGTCCGCAGCTGCTCCTGCACGACCTTCGCGCCGATCGAGACCAGCACGACCTCGCTGCCGGCGACCTTCTCCTTGATGCGCAGCGCCTCCTCGATGGCGATCTCGTCGAACGGGTTGATCACCCACTTGATGTTGTCGGTCACGATCCCGGACCCGTCCGGCTTGACCTTGATGCTGGTCTCCGGGTCGGGCACGCGCTTGACGGTCGCGAGAATCTTCACGTGGAGGGTCTCCTTTTGGGCGTGGAAAACGGGCCACCTAACACGCTGCGAAAAAATCGGTCAAGGTACGGATGCAAACGCCGTTACGAGCGAGCGCGGATCAGGCGTTGTGTCCGAGCCGCGACGAGAGGTCGGTGCCCGCTTTGACGACGAGCGGGGCCATCTCCTTGTGCAGCCGCTCGTTCGTCAGCCGGTACGCGGGGCCGCTCACCGCGAGCGCGCCGACGACCCGGCCGGTGTAGTCTTTGATCGCCACCGCGACGGAGCGCACGTCCTCGACGTACTCGCCGCTGTCGACCGCGTAGCCCTTCTCGACCACCGCCTTCAGCTGCTGCGTGAGCGCCGACCGCTCCGTGACCGTGCTCGACGTGTATTTCTTCAGCTCGGGCAGGCGCGTCTTCAACTCGTCCTCCGACTCGAACGCGAGGTGCGCCTTGCCGGCCGCCGTGCAGTGCAAGGGCAGCGTCTCGCCGATCTGCGAGGAGAGTCGAATCGCCTGATCGGCGTCGACGTTGTCGAGCGGCACCATGCCGCCGCGGCGCGCGACCGCGACGTACGCGCTCTCGCGACACTGCTTCACGAGCGCTTCCATGACCGGTCGCGCTTGCCGGAGGAGACCCATGCGCCCGACGTATGCCTGCCCGAGCTGCAGGCTGCGCACGCCGAGGCGGTAGTTTTCGGTCGCCTTGTTCTGCTCGATGTAGCCGCGCGACTCGAGCGTCGCGAGCAAACGGAAGATGTTGTTCTTGTGAAGCTTCAGCCGCTTGCTGAGCTCCGTCACGCCGAGCTCGTCGGCGTCGCCGTAGAACTGCTCCATCACGTCGAGCGCGTGCGATACCGAACGGATGATGTAATTGCTCTTCTCGCGACGGACCATCGGACGACCGTGGGAAAGTGTTTTAGGCCGTACGGGTTTCGCGACGCGATGTCAAATGCGGCGCTCGCGCGACGCGGTAACCGTTGGTAGTCGCGGCTCGGAAGGGCCCGAGGCGTACGCTGCGCGCGGTCCCGTCCGCTTCTGCGAGGGTCCGACTCGGTCGTCGTCGCGTGCCGCGATCGTCCGGCCGCAAACATTTTTTCGAGACGATCGCGTGCGAGCGGCGGTTCGCGACGGCGGGTCCGTCAGGCGCCGGGCGTGG
>JADMIO011246902.1_pt1 | contig 26935 bp, 29 predicted proteins | sample 8958161 | NCBI WGS metagenome assembly JADMIO01 (sample SAMN16585339, study PRJNA669376) | soil metagenome | isolation source: Crop rotation soil | place: USA: Cullars Rotation, Alabama | collected 2011
GCGACTTCAAGTCACGTGAATTCCAAGCTTCGGATCCCACTGTGCTGGAAAGAGGACCAGTGTCGCCGCACAACCCAGTCGCGCGAAAACACGCGATCTCATTGCGTTTCGCCTTGCTGTACCGATCCGAAAAACGCCTTGCCGATCAGGATCACGGAACAGGCCGCCAAAACCAGCATGGCCGACAATATCATCATACCCAAGGTGAAATCGCCGGTCGCCTGTTTGGCCCATCCCATCAGGTAAGGCCCAAAAAAACCGCCCAGATTGGAAAAACTGTTGAGCAGCGCCAGGCCCGCCGCCGCCGCGGTGCCCCGCAGCAGCGAGGACGGCAAGGTCCAGAATACCGCCAGCGCCGCATAAATGCCGCAACAGGCCAGGCACAAGGATGCAAAGACTGCCGTGTGATTGGTCAGAAGCACGGCGCCCGCCATGCCGATGGCGCCCGCGAAAGCGCCGAAGGCGACATGTCCAGCCCGCTCGCCGCTGCGGTCGCTGGAATAGCCCAGCCCCACCATCGCGCCCATCGCCAAGAGATAAGGCAGTGCCACGATGAAGCCGGTTTCGATATTGGTATAGCCCATTGCCTTGATCATCTGCGGCTGCCACAGGTTGAGGCCATAAAGCGCGATGACGATGGAGAAGTCCGGGATCATCAAAATCCAGATGCGCTTGTCCAGCAGCATTTCCTTGAAACCATGCAGCGCGCCCGGCGGCTCCGCCGCCAGCCGCGCCGCAATGATGCGCTTCTGGTCGTCATTGAGCCATTTTGCCTTCATGGGGCCATCGGGCAGCAGCCATAGAGTCGCGATGCCGCAGATTAGCGAGGGAACGCCTTCCAGGATCAGCATCCATTGCCAGCCCGCAAGGCCGTGGCCGGAAAGACCCAGCAGCCAGCCGGAAATCGGCGCCCCGATCACATTGGACAGCGGCACCCCCGCCAGGAACAAAGCGATGAACCGCGCCCGGGTCGAAGCGGGAAACCAATAGGTCATGTAAAGGATCATGCCGGGATAAAGTCCCGCCTCCGCCGCGCCCAACAGAAAGCGCACAATGGAAAAGCTGACCGGGTCTTTCACAAAAGCGGTCACCATGGAAAGCAAACCCCAGGTGACACAGATGCGGCACATCCACAGCCGCGCCCCCACCTTCTGCAGCATCAGGTTGGAGGGTACTTCGAACAGGAAATAGCCCCAGAAAAAGATGCCCGCGCCAAAGCCATAGACTTGCGGCGAAAAGCCCAAATCGCGGTTCATGGTCAGGGCGGCGAAGGAGATGTTCACCCGGTCGAGAAAGCTCGCCACATACATCAGCGACATGAAGGGGATCAGCCGCCAGGCGGCGCGGCGCAGGATCGCGTCCGCCTCGTTTTTGCTGTTTTGCATTGTCCCCCAAACCTTTGGCCGGAGCGTCAGACAGGATCGCCCGGATTACAAGCTGCCGGGTCGACGCCGATCTTCGCCATGGTAAGATATTGATTTACAATGGTATTATGGCGTTTCGGGACACCGCTTGCCGCAAGCTGCACTTTTCTCTATAGACCCGCCCCTCAACGGCTGCGGTCGGCCGGGGCCCCTTGGATAAGGGGTTTGCGCATGGTGCGCGTCCCGGACCGAGCCAAAACGAAATCGGGGTCCCTCCCCTTTTCGCTCCGCGGCCAAAGGAAAGGGACCAGGATGGCTCTTTACGAGCATCTTTTGATCGCGCGCCAGGATATCAGCGCGCAACAGGTGGACGCTCTCGCCACCCACCTCAAGACCATCGTCGAAGGCGAAAGCGGCAAGATCGAGAAGCAGGAATATTGGGGCCTGCGCGGTCTGGCTTACCGCATCAAGAAAAACCGCAAGGGCCACTACGTCCTGCTGAACATCAATGCGCCCGCCGCCGCGGTGATCGAGCTGGAACGCCAGCTCAAGATCAACGAAGACGTGCTGCGCTACATCACCGTCAAGGTGGACCAGTTCGACACCTCGTCGAGCAAGGCCCGCCGCGACGACAAAGCCGACGGCAAGGCCGACGGCGAGGCTGAGGAGATCCTGGCATGAGCTATGGTGGCAATCGTGACGGCGGCCGCGAAGGCGGACGCGATCGTGACGGCGGACGCGGCGGCGACCGCGATGGCGGCCGTGGTGGACGCGAGGACGGCGCCCGCCGTCCGTTTTTCCGCCGCAAGAAGACCTGCCCCTTCTCGGGCGATAACGCGCCCAAGATCGATTACAAGGACGTCAAGCTCCTGCAGCGCTTCATTTCCGAGCGCGGCAAGATCGTACCGGCCCGCATCACCGCGGTCAGCAACAAGAAGCAGCGCATTTTGGCCAACGCCATCAAGCGCGCCCGCTTCATGGCGCTGCTGCCTTATGTCGTGAAGTGAGGGCAGAGCCATGCAAGTGATCCTGCTCGAACGAGTCGAGAAGCTGGGCCAGATGGGCGACGAAGTCCGCGTCAAGGACGGCTTTGCCCGCAACTTCCTTCTGCCCAAGAAGAAGGCGCTGCGCGCCACCAAGGCCAATCGCGACTATTTCCAGGCCCAGAAGGCGCAGTTGGAAGCCCATAATCTCGAACGCAAGAAGGACGCCGACGCCATCGCCAAGAAGCTGGGCGGCAAGTCTTTCACCCTGATCCGCCAGGCCGGCGACCGCGGCCAGCTTTATGGCTCGGTGTCGCCGCGCGACATCGCCGACGTCATGGAGAAGTCCGGCTTCAAGGTGGACCGTCACCAGGTTTCCATCAGCGTGGCGATCAAGTCCATCGGCCTGTTCACCATTCCGGTGGTGCTGCATCCCGAAGTGAAGGTGAATGTCACCGTCAATGTCGCCCGCAGCGAAGACGAGGCCGAGCGCCAGGCCCGCGGCGAAGACGTGCTGGCCGGCAGGACCGAGGCCGAGGAAGCCAAGGTTGCCGCCGAAGAGCTGTTCGAGGAAGGCGCCGGCCCCAAGCCGGAAGAAGAAGCCGCAGAGGCATAGGCTTTCTGACACATGGAATGAAAAGGCCCGGTACAGACCGGGCCTTTTTCTTTGGCGGCGGCACGCTGTCCTCGGCCCCGGTCACGCCATTTTAGGGACGAGCGGATGCGTGCAATTTCTCGCGCATCGCCTTTGCCGCCGCCACCATCGCCGTCAGGGCCGGCTTTACCTCGGCCCAGCCGCGTGTCTTCAGCCCGCAATCCGGATTGACCCAGAGCTGCCCGGGCTTGAGCACTTTCAGCGCCTTTTCCAAAAGGGCCTCCATGTCCCGCTGACTGGGCACCCGCGGCGAATGTATGTCGTAGACGCCGGGCCCGATGTCATTGGGATAGGCGAAGGTGGCGAAGGCATCGAGCAGTTCCATCGCCGAGCGCGAAGTCTCGATGGAAATAACATCGGCATCCATCGCCGCCACCGCGCCGATAATGTCGTTGAACTCCGAATAGCACATATGGGTGTGAATCTGGGTGGCGGGTGCGACGCCGCCGGCCGACAGCCGGAACGCCTGCACCGCCCAATCCAGATAGGCCGCCCAGTCGCGCTTTCGGATCGGCAATCCTTCGCGCAGCGCCGCTTCGTCGATCTGGATGATCCGCACGCCGGCTTTTTCCAGGTCCATCACCTCGTCGCGGATCGCCAGCGCGATCTGCAGGCAGGTGTCGCGGCGCGGCTGGTCGTCGCGCACAAAGCTCCATTGCAGGATGGTAACCGGCCCGGTCAGCATGCCTTTGACCGGCTTTTCGGTGTACTTCTGGGCCATCGCCGTCCAGCGCACCGTCATGGGCAGGGGGCGCGAGACATCGCCAAAGATGATCGGCGGCTTGACGCAGCGCGAACCGTAACTTTGCACCCAGGCGCGTTCGGTAAAGGCGAATCCGTTCAATTGTTCGCCGAAATATTCCACCATGTCGTTGCGCTCATATTCGCCATGGACCGGCACGTCGATGCCGATTTCATCCTGCCAGCGCATGGCCTCGGCCATTTTTTCTTCAAGCTGCTTCTCGTAAGCACCCTCCTCCACCGCGCCCTTCTTGAAGGCAGCCCGCAATTCGCGGATGTCCTTGGTCTGGGGCAACGAACCGATGCCAGTGGTGGGCAATAGCGGCAACTTCAACAGTGACTTTTGCAATGCGATGCGATCCTGGAACAGCGTCTTGCGCTCGGCCATTTCGGGTGTCACGGCCGCCAGGCGCCGCTTCACCGCCGGATCATGGATTCGGGTCGAGGTCACCCGCGAGCCCACGGCCTGGGCATTGGCGCGGAAATAGTCCCCGTCGCGCTTGCCGTTGGCCGCCTGCGTCAGCGCGCCGATCTCGGCCAGCTTCTGGATGGCGAAAGCCAGCCAGCTGGCGAGCTCGGGATCAAGTTGGGTTTCACTGTCAAGGTCGACGGGGGAATGCAGCAGCGAGCAGCTGGGCCCCACAAACAACTTGTCGCCATGCAGTGCCTTGGCTTGGTCGATCAAGCGTTCGGCATCGGTCAACGCGCTCTTCCAGATGTTGCGGCCATTGATCAAACCCAGCGAAAGAATGCGCTCTTTGGGCAAGGCTTTGGCGATCTCGGCCAGCTGATCCGGCGCGCGGACCAGATCGACATGCAGGCCCGCCACCGGCAAGGCCGCCGCGGTCTTGAGATTGTCGTCCAGCGCGCCGAAATAGGTCGCCAGCAGGATTTTCGGCCCGCCGGTCAGTTCGCAATAAGCCTCGTTGAAAGCATCTTTGGTGGCCGGGTCAAGATCGCAAACCAGGACCGGTTCGTCGATCTGCACCCATTGCGCCCCGGCCGCGGCCAACGCCTTCAGCATCCGCCGGTAGAGGGGCAGGATTTTCGCAAGCAGTGCCCAGCGGTCCGAGCCGTCGCGCATCTTGGCCAGCTTGAGAAAACTCACCGGCCCAATCAGAACCGGGCGCGTTTCGATACCCAGGAAGCGCGCCTCGTTATATTCGTCCAGCGCCTTGTTGCTGGACAAAGCAAAATCCATCCCCGCCGACAGTTCCGGCACGATGTAATGATAATTGGTGTCGAACCATTTGGTCATTTCCATCGCAGGCTGATCGGCGCACCCGCGCGCCATGGAAAAATACAGATCCAGCGGCACAGGGCCGCCCGCATGGCCAAAACGGCGCGGCACCGCCCCCAGCATGGCAATGGTGTCCAGCATCTGGTCGTAGAAAGAAAAATCATTGGACGGGATATGGTCCAGTCCCGCTTTCTGCTGGGCGAACCAGTGGCGCGCCCGCAGCGACGCCGCCACCGCGTGCAGGGCTTCGGCGCCGCCCTCTCCGCGCCAATAACGCTCCAGCGCCGTCTTTAATTCGCGCCGGGCGCCGATGCGGGGAAACCCCAGATTGGATGAAAGGATTTTGCTCACGATACACTCCGTTTGGGTGATAGGTTGGCAGGGCGCATCGCCGCTCCTGTCGCAAGAGCGCGCGTACGCGTGTCACCGCCTCACGAAGCGATCGTTGGCTGGCAGGAACCCACCGTTCCCACAAAACCCAGCGTGACACCCGATAGCAGGTCTCCTGGCTCGCGGGTCTTCGCCCTGGGCTGTCTTCCCGAGCCACAAGGCTCAGTGACGGTGTATCGGCCCAGGACTCGCCGCTGACAGTTGCGGGGGCAGCTCCGGCTGTTTCACCGGATTCCCTTTTAATCCCTTGCGGGAACTATCGCGGGCATCAAAACCCGGCCGAAAGGCTGTGTCAAGCATGATATAAAGATATTGTTATATCTGCATAAGATCAGCCAGCCCCGGATTCCACCGCGAATTGCCGCCTGGTCAGGCCGCGCGGCGGGTCGCCGAAAAACACTTCCACCGATTTCAACCGGCCCTGTTCGAAACTCATCAGCTCGGCATTGCGGAAGCGCGCGGCGGGATGAAGCGTGTTGGGCATATGCATCTCGGCATCATAAGCCACAAACACCTTGTCGCCCTCTTGCATGACGGTGACGAAGTTGAACTTCTTATGGATGTTGGTTTGCGGCCAGCAACGGCGGAAATATTCCTCGCGTTCGATGTGATCGTCGAACGGACTGGTGAAGGTGAAGCCCGGCGCCAGATTGTTTTCGACAAAGGCGCGATCGTCCCGTTCATAGGCACGGTAATAGTCCTTGGCCAATTCGGTGAGGTCCATGACGCGTCCTTTGCTCAGGCCGACAGCGATTTTCCCAATGCATCCATCAAGGCATTGGTTCCATGTTCGCGGGAGCCGGCATCGTCATAGCCGTCGAGATAGTCGCCATATTCGGTAAGGATGAGTTTGGTTCCGCCATTTTCCGGCTTGAGTTCGATGGCGGCCTGGGACACCGAAATCTTGCGGTCATCCAGATGCATGACATAGCTGTAGATGATGCGTCCCTCACCGCCCGCCTTGGGCTCGACAATGTCGAGATAGATGCAGTCGAATTTGGAGACCATGCCGGTCTTCCACCGCCCCGCCGCATGCTCCTTGCCGCCTTCGCGGAAATCGAAACTGCGGCTAACCGGGGTCCAGTCCGAACCGCCGCCGAACCAGATATCTTTTTTTTGCTGATCGGCGAAGGCTTGAAAAACCCGCTCGGGTGAGGCCTTCCACTGGCGGGTGATGGTGAAACTGGCATGGACGACAGAGCGGGACATCCTATTCTCCTTTGACATAATGCAGACGAATGACGCCGTTCTTGAACGGCTTTTGGCTGGCCAGTTTCAAGCGCGTCTTGATGGCGCCGTCGAAATAAGGAAGGCCCGCGCCCAGCAGGATGGGGTTCTGGAAAATCCAGAATTCATCTATCGCATCCAAGGCGAGGAAGGCTCGCACCAGGCCCGGGCTGCCGAAAATCAGCAGGTTTTTTCCGGGCTGCTGCTTATCGGCCAGTATCTCCCTGGCATCGCGGCGAAGATGCACATTGTTCCAGTCGCATTCGCGCATGCTGCGGGAAAAAGTCAGCTTGGGAATCTGCTCCACCCATCGCGCATGTCGCACTTCGCGCGAATCCGGCTTATCCAGCAAGGTTGGAAAATAGCCGCGCATCATGTCATGGGTGACACGGCTATAGACCGCGGCACCCGCCGTTGCGATCACGTCATCGGCATCGGCGAAAATATCCTCGTCAAGCGCGATCCAGTCCAGCTCGCGATTGGGACCGCCGCAGAAACCGTCCAATGAGGCATGCATCATGGAAATCAACTTCCTCATTTTTCCGTCTCCGGTTTGGTGTCATCCAGAAAGGCGCCCAGCCGGTCGAGATTGCGCTCCCACATCTGGCGGCGCTGGGCGACCCATTGCTCCGCCTGGCTGAGCATTTTGGGATCGATACGGCAGGTCCGGACCCGGCCGACCTTCTCGCTGGTTACCAGGCCGGAATCTTCCAGGACCTTGAGGTGCAGCATGGCGGCCGGCAGGGACATGGGCAGCGGCTGGGCCAGTTCGCTGACCGTGGCGGGCCCCTGGACCAGCCGGTCGACAATGGCGCGGCGGGTGGGGTCGGCCAGGGCGGCAAAGGCCTTGTCGAGCTCATACTTAAGCATATGCTTAAGTATTAGAAACAAGCCCTGTCCGTCAAGCGGGGCTGCCCAGATTATTTTTGGCGGCCCGGCTGGGGTATGTTGCGCGCGCTTCTTTGGCCCCGGAGGCCTGCATGTCGGTCCAGACCCAGCTCAAGCGCATCACCGTGCCGGAAATCCGCGCCCATAAAGGCGGTGCGCCGATCGTCTGTCTCACCTGCTATCACGCCCACACCGCGCGGCTGCTCGACAATCATGTCGACCTGATGCTGGTGGGCGACAGTCTGGGCATGGTGATGCATGGACTGGAAACCACCTTGAGCGTGACCTTGGAGATGATGATCACCCATGCCAAGGCTGTGATGCGCGGCTCCAAGCGCGCGCTGGTGACGATGGACATGCCGTTTGGCAGTTATGAAGAGAGCCCAGCTGTCGCCTTCCGCAATGCCGCCCGCGTGATTCAGGAAACCGGCGCCACGGCGATCAAGCTGGAAGGCGGCACCCGCATGGCGGAGACCATCCGCTATCTCACCCAGCGCGGCATTCCCGTGATGGGCCATATCGGGCTGACGCCGCAAATGGTGCATGTGAAGGGCGGCTTTCGCACCACCGGACGCGATCAAAGCGAATGGCCCGCGCTTTTGGCCGACGCCCATGCCGTGACGGATGCCGGCGCTTTCGCGGTGGTGCTGGAAGGCATGGCCGAGCCGCTGGCCGCCAAGATCACAAGCGAGATCGCCATCCCCACCATCGGTATCGGCGCCAGCCCGGCCTGTGACGGCCAGGTTCTGGTGATGGAGGACATGTTGGGCCTCAACCCCAATCCGCCCAAATTCGTGCGTCAGTATGCCCAGCTGGGCCCAGCCATCGAGGCCGCCGTCCAGGCCTATGCCAAGGATGTGCGCGAACGGCGCTTCCCGGGCGAGGAAAATGTCTATCCCATGAAAAAAGCCCGGTAAAAGCAGCTTTCGGGACCGGATTGTTACGCCGGGACACATTGCACACGGCCACCGCGCGGGCTAATTAACACGCCCTGTCAAAGGCTTCCCAGAAGCCCGGCCCCCAATGGGCCAAACAAGGCCCCGGCCCCGTAAGGGGCCAAAACAAGGATTCGGTCCGGTGAGTGATATTTTCCGCGAAGTCGAGGAAGACGTTCGGCGCGAGCGGCTTGAGAAACTCTGGAAGGCCTATGGCAATTACGCCATCGCGGCCCTGGTGCTTATGTTCGCCGGCATCGGCGGCTGGCAGTTCTGGCAGCGCCATGAATTGGAGGAACGCCAGAAATTTTCCGATTCCTTCCTGGCCGCCCAGCGCATCACGAACCCGCAGACCGCCGCCAGCACCTTTGCCGATCTGGCGCGCACCGCCCCCAAGGGTTATGGCCTGGTGGCGCGCCTGTCGCAGGCGGGCGCGATGTTCACATCGGGACAGCGTGCCGGTGCGATCGATCTCTACAAGCAGATCGCCAAGGACGATAGCGGCCCGATCGGATCGGTGGCGCGGCTGCGCGCCGCCTGGGCCCTTGCCGAGACCGCTTCCCGCACCGAACTGGCCGAACTGCTCAAGCCGCTGGACCAGCCGGGCAATGCCTGGCGCTCCAATGCCCGCGAAGTCCTGGCCTATGCCGATTACCGCGCCATGGATACCAAATCGGCACTGACCAAATTTAACGAGCTGGCGCTGGCGCCCGAAAGCCCGAACGGATTGCGGGCCCGCGCCAGGGCGATGGCCGATTTCCTCAAGAATGGCGGTGCCGTGTCCTACGGCACCGTGCCGGCCGACCCCGTTCCGGCAGCCCCGGCACCTCCGGCAAAATAATGAGATCTCGCGCCGTTCGCTTTTGCCTGGTGCTGGCCGCGGCTTCGCTGCTGCTTGGCGGCTGTTCGGTATTCGAAGAGGTGGGCAGCTGGTTTGCCACCAACGGCAAGAAATCCAACCTGCGCGGCGTGCGCATCCCGGTGATGTCGCTGGACTCCGAGCTCAAGGCCGATACCGCCCTGGCCGGCACGCCCATCCAACTGCCGCCGCCCTATCGCAATCCGGAATGGCCGCAGGCCGGCGGCTATCCCTCCAACGCCATGTATCATTTGGCGGCGCCGGGACGGCTGCGCCAAGCGTGGAGCCAGGATGCCGGCAAGGGCAACGACATCGATTCCCATCTCACCTCCGCGCCGGTGGTGGCCGGAGGCCTGATCTATGTTCAGGATTCCGAGGCCCATATTTTTGCCTTCCGCGCCACCGACGGCCGCCCCGTCTGGGACAAGAGCCTGGCCCCCCGCAATGGCACCGATTGGCCGACCCTGTGGGGACTGTTGGGCAAGCCCAATACCATCAAGCCGCCGCAGGGCATGGGCGGCGGCATCGCCTATGACGATAGCAAGATTTTCGTCACCAACGGTTTCGGGGTGGTGATCTCTATGGATGCAAGAAGCGGCCGCGAGATCTGGCGCAAGGATCTGGCCATGCCGATCATCAACGCCCCGGTGGTGAGCGGCGGCCGCCTGTTCGTGTCCACCCACGACAATCACTTTTATGCCCTGGCCGAAAATGACGGCCGCAACCTGTGGGATCATCAGGGCATCTCCGAATCCCAAGGCATGCTGGCCTCCACCAATGCGGCGGTGTCGGGCGAAACCGTGATCGCGCCTTACACTTCGGGTGAAATTTTCGCGCTCCGGGTGCAGAACGGCCAAGTGGGGTGGAGCGAGGTGTTGTCGCGCACCGGCCATGTCACGGCGCTGTCGGCGCTGGACGATATTGCCGGGCGCCCGGTGATCGATCGTGGCGTGGTCTATGCCATCAGCCAGTCGGGCCTGATGGCGGCGTTCAGTGTCAATACCGGAGAGCGGCTATGGTCGCGCGATATCGGCGGTATTCAGACCCCCTGGGCGGCGGGCGAATTCGTCTATGTCGTCGACAACAATGCCCGGGTGATCTGCCTGACCCGCAAGGAAGGCAAGGTCCGCTGGATTCACCAGCTGCCGCAATATGAGGATCCGGAGAATAAAAAGGATCCCATCATCTGGGCCGGACCGGTTCTGGTTTCCGACAAGCTGATCCTGGTTTCTTCCAACGGCTATGCCCAGGCGCTTTCGCCCTATGACGGCAAGCTGACCGGCCGGGTGGAAATTCCGGACGGCACCACCATTGCGCCGGTGGTGGCCAACGGCACCATGTATCTTTACACTTCCGACGCCGAACTTGTGGCGCTGCGATAACCGACATCGAACATCGCTCGGCGCGAGGAATTTTGGTTCCTGGCAAGGAGCGAGGAGCGATGTGGACAAGAAGTCCATGAGCGACGAGCGACACAGCCAGGGACCAAAAGAACCGCGCCGACTGAAGCTCGCGATTGTGGGCCGACCTAATGTTGGGAAATCGCGCCTCTTTAATCGCCTCGCCGGCCGCGCCGCCGCCATCGTCCACGACACGCCGGGCGTGACCCGCGACCGCCAGGCGGTGGATGCGGAGTATGAAGGCCTGGCGCTGCGGCTGATCGATACCGCCGGCTTTGAAGACGCCGCGGCGGGCAGCATCTCCCATCGTATGACTCAGCAGACCTTGGCGGCCATCGAGGAAGCCGAGGCCCTGCTGTTTTTGATCGACGCCCGCGCCGGGGTGACGGCGGGCGACCAGATCATCGCCCAGGCTTTGCGTAAATCCGGCAAACCGGTGATCCTGGCGGCCAACAAATGTGAGGGCCGGGTCGAACCGCCCGCCGAAGCCTATGGTCTGGGGTTCGGAGAGCCGATCGCGATTTCCGCCGAACATAATCTGGGAATGGAAGGGATTGTGGCCGCGCTGGAAACTCTTGCCCCGGCGGGCGACGCGGAAGAAGAAACGGAAGAAGAAGACTATGACGACCAGGAGTTCAGCGAGGACGACGAACCCGAGGAAGACGTCAGTGTCCATTATCTCGACCGGCCCTTGCGCCTGGCGCTGGTGGGACGGCCCAATGTCGGCAAGTCTTCCCTGTTCAACCAGCTTTTGGGCGAGGAACGCTCTCTCACCGGGCCGGAAGCGGGATTGACCCGCGACGCCATCACCGCGCCCTGGAAGGCGGGAGAGCGTGATGTGCTGCTGCACGACACGGCGGGCTTGCGCAAGAAAGCGCGGGTGGCGGGCGAGACATTGGAGGAAATGTCGGTGGCCTCGACCTTGGAGGCGATCCGCTTTGCCGATTGCGTGGTGGTGATGATCGACGCCAACGCGCCTTTCGAAAAACAGGATCTCACCATCGCCGACCTGATCGCGCGCGAGGGCCGCGCCATCGTCTTTGCCATCAACAAATGGGACCTGCTGGAAAACAAGGCGGGAGCGATTTCGCGGATGCGCGAAAAACTCGACCGGCTGTTGCCCCAGGTGGCCGGCGCGCCTTTGATCGCCACTTCGGCGCGCACCGGCGAAGGATTGGAGCGGCTGGAGGCCGCCATCACCGAGGCCGACACCGCCTGGAACAGCCGCATCTCCACCGCCACCCTGAACCGGTTCCTGCAGGAAGCCTTGCAGCGCCATGCCACGCCGGCGATCAGCGGGCGGCGGGTGCGCATCCGCTATATGACCCAGCGCAAGGCGCGGCCGCCCAGCTTCACCTTGTTCGGCAACCAGCTGGATGCCCTGCCCGAAGCCTATCTGCGCTATCTTTCGAACGGCTTGCGCGAAGCCTTCAATCTCAAAGGCACGCCACTGCGGTTCTCGGTGCGCAATTCGAAGAATCCGTACGCGGGCAAGAAGCACTAATTGTCATCCCCGGCCGGGCAAAGCGTCAGCTTCGCGAGGGGGTGAGCTGCGGCCGCGAAGCGGGTGAGCAGGTCCGGGGGACCTGCGAAAGCAGCGAACGCCGCGAGGGAATCGAGCGGCCGGATGGGGACTCAAGCCGCACCCATCGCCCGCCGCTCACTTAAGTTCGCGGCGTTTCGTCGCTCGAAATGGTCCACTGGACCATTTCTTTCGCCTTCGGCGAACCTCTCCTCACCCCTTCGCGCGCCGTTGGCGCGCTCAGCCGGGGATGACACGCGGTCGATTAGCTTTGAAAATTCACCACCGCGCCACTCTGCGCGAAAGCCGGCGACAGCATTTCCACCATCTTGGGCGCCATATCCTCGGGCGGCGTCAAGGTCGAGGGGTCCTCGCCCGGCATCGCCTTCTTGCGCATCGCGGTGCGCATCGGGCCGGGATTGATCAGGTTCACCTTGATGTTGCTGGTCTCACATTCCACCGCATAGGTCAGGGCCAGGCTTTCCAGCGCCGCCTTGCTGATCGAATAAGCGCCCCAATAAGCCGTGTGTTTCTTCGCTGCCCCGCTGGTGACGAACAGCACCCGCCCGGCGTCGGATTGGCGCAGCAAAGGATCCAGGGAGCGGATCAACCGCCAATTGGCGGTGACATTGACCTCCATCACTTCCTGGAAGGTCTTGGGCTCCAGATGCGCCAAGGGCGTCAACTGCCCCAGCACCCCGGCATTGCCGAGAAAAGCATCGAGCCTGCCCCAGCGCTGATAGATCGAGGCGCCCATCCGGTCGATGGCGTCACCATCGCGCAGATTCATCGGCACCAGGGTTGCGGTGCCGCCAACCTTCTGAACCTCGTCGTCGGTCTCTTCCAGCCCGCCCACGGTGCGGGCGGTGAGGATTACATGCGCGCCGGCCTTGGCCAGGGCGATGGCGGCGGCGCGGCCGATGCCGCGAGACGCACCAGTGATGAGCGCAATCCGCCCTTCCAAAGTCCTAGTCATGGAAAAACCCTAAGCGACGTCCGCCAGCAGCGAGAGTTGCCGCGTGCCGCCGCTGATATCGGTCAGCGAGATGGGATAATCGCCGGTAAAACAGGCATCGCAGAAATCCGGCGCGCCCGCCACCCGCTCAGCCTTGCCCATGGCGCGGTAAAGCCCGTTCATGGAGATGAAAGCCAGGCTGTCGGCGCCGATGAAGCGGCGCATCTGCTCCACATCCATCTTATGGGCCAGGAGATCGTCGGTATTGGGCGTGTCCACGCCATAGAAGCAGGAATGGGTGGTGGGGGGCGAGGACACCCGGAAGTGTACTTCCGCGGCGCCGGCATCGCGCACCATTTCCACGATCTTCTTGGAGGTGGTGCCGCGCACGATGGAATCGTCCACCAGCACCACCTTCTTGCCCTTGAGCTTGGCGCGGTTGGGATTGTGTTTCAGCCGTACGCCGAGATGGCGGATGGAGTCCGACGGCTCGATGAAGGTGCGCCCGACATAATGGTTGCGGATGATGCCCAGCTCGAAGGGGAGATTGGCGGCATTGGCGAAGCCCAGCGCCGCTGGGACCCCACTGTCGGGCACCGGGATCACCATGTCGGCATCGACCGGAGCCTCATGCGCCAACACCGCGCCGATATTCTTGCGGGCCTCGTAGACATTGCGGCCTTCCAAAGTGGAGTCGGGCCGCGCGAAATAGATATATTCGAAGACGCAGAAACGGTGGGACTGCGGCTTGAAGGGGAAGTGGCTGCGGATGCCGTCCTTGTCCACCACCACCATCTCGCCCGGCTTGATGTCGCGGACATATTCGGCGCCGATGATATCCAGGGCGCAGGTCTCGGAGGCGAAAATCACCGCGCCGTCCAGATTGCCCATCACCAGCGGACGCACGCCATGGGGATCGCGCACCCCGATCAGCTTTTTGCTGGTCAGCGCCACCAGCGAATAGGCCCCTTCCACCTGGCACAGCGCGTCGATCAGCTTGTCGACAATGCGCGACTTGGTGCTGCGCGCCGTCAGATGCACGATGGTTTCGGTGTCGGAGGTGGATTGGAAGATCGCCCCCTGTCCCACCAGTTCCTGGCGCAGAGTATGGGCGTTGGTCAGATTGCCGTTATGGGCAATGGCCAGGCCGCCGCCCGCCAGGTCGGCGAAAATCGGCTGGATATTGCTGGCGCGGCTGCCCCCGGCCGTGGAATAGCGGTTATGGCCGATGGCAAAACGGCCCTTGAGATTCTTGGCGGCGGAGGAGCCGCGTCCAAAGGCGTCGCCCACCAGGCCCATATGGCGCTCGGAGATGAAATGGCCATTGTCATAGGTGACAATGCCAGCCGCTTCCTGGCCGCGATGTTGAAGCGCATGCAGGCCCAAGACCGACAGCGCGCCGGCATCGGCATGGTCGAAAATGCCGAACACGCCGCACTCCTCATGCAGCGTGTCTTGATCCAGATTCCAAATATCTTCGCTTGGGCCGGTCATCGGTTCCCGCCGGTCTGTACAAGCCTGTCTAGCGCCTGGCGGTCGCTGGCGCCATAGGATTTAGGGCCACCGGCTGCGCTCTTCTGCTGCACCGGTTCGGTGGTGCTTTTTGGGACACTACCGGCCTTTTCATTCTTGCGGATCAGCTCTGCCATGGGGTCATGGCGGGGCGTATTTTCCGGAGAATTGGCGGCCCCCACTTGGGAGGGCGCCTGGCGGATCGGATCATGCTGGGGAACATAGGCATAATCATGCGGCTGATTGGGAACCGCCGACAACATGACATCGGCGGTGGTTTGAACGATGGGCAGCAGCCGCGCTTCGGTGAGCCAGCCGGGCTGATTGCGGATAGGCACGAAATAGGTAAAGGCCATGTAAGCCAATCCCAGGATCACCAGCCCGCGCACCACGCCGAACGCCACCCCCGCCGCACGGTCCAGCGGACCGATGGGGGAATGTTTCACCGTTTCGCTGAAACGGTGGCTGATGAAGGCCAGCGGAATGAAAACCGCCAGGAATACCGAGGCATATCCCAGCAGGCTGGCCAGCCATCCCTCACCCACCAGGCTTCTGGTCAGGGGAATGATATAGGGACCGAAATAAAGACAGCTGATGGACGCCGCCGCCCAAGAGAAGATGGTGAGGGTTTCCCAGATGAAGCCGCGCCAGGCGGCATAACCGGCCGATACGACAACGACCAGCACGATCAGGCAGTCAATGAACGTGACCGACAGACTCATAGGCATAGCCTCATGATTCGACTTTACCACGCCGGGGCGTGGGTTCAGGGGCAAATCTCAGCAACTCGGCCACGCTGGTAATCTCGGTTAACGCCAAGCCCGCCGCATCCGCCTTGGTTCCGGTGGGGATGAAGGCATTGCGGAACCCCAGCTTGGCGGCCTCCTTGAGCCTGCTTTCGGCCTGCGGCACCGGGCGGATGTCGCCCGACAGCGAAATTTCCCCGAAAAACACCGTGTCGCGCGGCAAGGCTTCTCCACCAAAAGAGGATACAAGCGCGGCGGCTACCGCCAGGTCGGCTGCGGGCTCGCCGATCTTCAAGCCGCCCGCGACGTTCAGATAGACATCGCTGGCCCCGATTCCAACCCCGGCCCTTGCATCCAGCACCGCCAGGATCATCGCCAAGCGGCCAGTATCCCATCCCACCACGGCGCGGCGCGGCGTGCCATAGGCGGTGGGGGAAACCAGCGCCTGGATTTCGCACAGCAAGGGCCGCGTGCCTTCCAGCCCGGCGAAGACGGCGGTGCCCGGCGCGGCGGATTTGCGGTCACCCAGAAACAGCGCCGAAGGATTGGCGACTTCCGCCAGCCCCTTGCCGGTCATTTCGAACACGCCGATTTCGTCGGTGGCGCCGAAGCGGTTCTTCACTGCCCTGAGGACGCGGAAATGATGGCCGCGCTCGCCTTCGAAATAGAGCACCGCATCCACCAAATGCTCCACCGCCTTGGGCCCGGCGATCTGGCCATCCTTGGTAACATGGCCGACCAACAGCAGCGCCGCACCCGAGGCTTTGGCATAACGCACCAGATCGAAACTGGCGGTGCGCACCTGGGCGATGGTGCCCGGCGCCGCATCCAGCGCCCCGGTCCACAAGGTCTGGATGGAGTCGATGGCGACAATGTCCGGCGGCTTGCCAGATTCGAGCGTTGCCAGAATATCTTCGACATTGGTGGCGGCACCCAGCATCAAGGGCGCATCCGACAATCCCATGCGGGCGGCACGCATGCGCACCTGCGCCATGGCTTCCTCGCCTGAGATGTAAACCGCGTGACCGCCCGCCTGAGCGAATTTACCCAGGGCCTGAAGAATGATGGTGGATTTGCCGATGCCGGGATCGCCGCCGACCAACAAGGCCGAACCCGGCACCAGCCCGCCGCCGGTGACCCGGTCGAATTCGGCAATGCCGGTCGGACGGCGCTTGGGCGGGGCGTCTTCGGTCTTGAGGTCTTCCAGGCTGATCTTGCGGCCCTTGACCCGGCGCGAGGCACCTGATCCCAAGGGCGGGGCGATACCTTCCTCGATGATGGTGTTCCAGCCGCCGCAATCCTCGCATTTCCCGGCCCATTTTGAGTGGGTGGCGCCACAGGACTGGCAGACATAGCTGGTTGAGGATTTGGCCATGATTCCCTTATACCACGGCGGTCAAGCCCGCTTCAGCGGGGCAGTCTCAAGCTTTCACAGCCATCTTGATCGGGCCTTCGGCCCGGCCGTGAATGAACTGTTCCACATAGGGATTGCCGGAACGGTCGATGTCGCCGGTGGGGCCCTGCCAGATGATCTTGCCGCCATAAAGCATGGCGATCTTGTCGGAAATCTTGCGCGCCGAGACCATGTCATGGGTGATGGAGAGCGCCGTGGCGCCGACATCCTTCACCGTGGAAATGATCAGGTCATTGATAATGTCGGCCATGATCGGGTCCAACCCGGTGGTGGGTTCGTCGAAAAAGATGATTTCGGGGTCGGCAGCGATGGCGCGTGCCAGGCCGACACGCTTCTGCATGCCGCCTGACAGTTCCGACGGCGACAGGTAAGCCACATCCTCGGTCAAGCCCACCTTGGCCAGCTTCTGGATGGCGATGTCGCGGGCCTTTGTGCGCGGCACCCCGCGTCCCTGGATCAAGCCGAAGGCGACATTTTCCCAGACCGGCAGACTGTCGAACAAGGCCGCGCCCTGGAACAGCATGCCGAACTTGCGCAACACCCGGTCGCGATTGCCGCCATTCATATGGGTGACATCTTCCCCGTCGACCAGGATGGTGCCCTCGTCCGGCCGGATGATGCCCAGGATGGATTTGATGGTGACCGACTTGCCGGTGCCCGAGCCGCCGATGATCACCAGCGAGGATTGCTGGTCGATGGTGAGATCGACGCCGTCCAGCACCACCTTGGAACCGAAGCGCTTCTTGACGCCGATGAGCTGGATTTTGGGCGTGCTCATTTGTGGAACAACAGTGCGGTCAAGACATAGTCGGCGGCCAGGATCAGGATCGAGGAGCCCACCACCGCATTGGTGGTGGCATTGCCCACGCCCTGGGCGCCGCCCTTGGAATTGAAGCCATTGTAACAGCCCATCAAAGCCACGATGAAGCCGAACACCGCCGCCTTGATCAGGCCGGAGGTGATGTCTTCGCTATGGGCGAAATCCACCGTGTTCTTGAGATAGCCGGTGCCGTTGAAATCCAGGGTATAGACCGACACGACATAGCCGCCCATCACGCCAATACTGTCGCCGATGGCGGTGAGGATGGGCATGGAGATCACCGCCGCCACAATGCGCGGCACCACCAGATATTTGACCGGATTGGTGGCCAAGGTGGTCAAGGCGTCGATCTGCTCGGTGACTTTCATGGTGCCGATTTCGGCGGCGATGGCCGCGGCCACACGGCCAGCGATCATCAGGCCCGCGATTACCGGCCCCAATTCGCGGGTGATGCCCAGCACCACCACTTGCGGCACGATGGCCTCGGCGCCGAAACGGTTGCCGCCCAGGTAAATCTGCAAGGCCAGCACGCCGCCCGTGAAGAAGGCGGTAAGACCCACCACCGGCAAGGAATAATAGCCGATGCGCATCATCTGCCCCAGGATCAGGCGGGTATAGATGGGCGGGGAGACCAGCGCCGCCAGCGCCTGGCCGGTGAACAGCGCCAGCCGGCCGATATGGGCCAGCACCGTCAAAGTGGCGCGGCCGATGTTGGCGAAGAAATTCATCAGCTCTGGTACCGCCTTGGCACCCGGCGCAACCGGGTGAGGATTTCATATTCATTGGTGCCGGCGGCTTGTGCCACTTCGCCCAGGCTGATCGTGTCGCCCAACAATTCGACATCGGCGCCGATATGCGGCGGTTCGGCCAGGGCGCTGACATCCAAAGTGATCAAGTCCATCGAGACCCGTCCCGCGATGGGCACGCGCTGGCCGGCGATGGCGGCGGCGCCCTTATTGGATAAGGTACGCGGGATACCGTCGGCATATCCAAGCGCCACGGTGGCGATCATGCTGGGCCTTTTTGCGTGGAACGTGGCTGCGTAGCCAACGCTTTCGCCCGAGTCAATTCGCCGGACCTGGAGCACCTTGGCGGTCAGCACCGCGGCGGTCTGCATCAGGTTGGGCGCGCCGTCCTGCTTTTGGCCTTCCGGCTTTTGCGGATTGGCGCCGTATAGCGCTACACCAGGCCGCACCAGATCGAAATGATAATCGACACCCAGCATGGCGCCGTGACTGGCGGCCAGGCTGGCGGGCGCCGGCGGCAACATGGCCAGCGCCTGGCGGAAACGCGACAGTTGCTGCCCGTTCATGCCGTTCTGCGGTTCGTCGGCACAGGCCAGATGCGACATCACCAGCACCAGATTGAGACCGGCCAGGCGCTTGGCCTGCTCGGCCGCCAAGGTTGCGAGTTCTTCGCGCGTCAGCCCGAGCCGGTTCATGCCGGTATCGACATGCAACACCGCATCCAGGGGCGCGCGCCCCACCTGTGCCGCCGCCGACCAGGCCGCGATCTGGGCCAGACAGTTGAGCACCGGCGTCAGGGAAAAGCGCAACAGGGCGGGAACCGAATCCGCATCCGCCCCATCCAGCACAAAGATGCGCGCCCGGGGCGCGAGCTTGCGCAGCGCGATGCCTTCTTCCAGCCGGGCGACAAAAAAACTGTCGCAACCCGCCTCCGTCAGCGCCGGCACCACCCGTGCCGCCCCCAATCCATAGGCATCGGCCTTGACCACGGCGGCGACAGCGGCGGGTCCGGTCAGGCGGCGATAGCTGCGGTAATTGGCGGTGATGGCGGCCAGGCGCACCGTCAGGCGCGCAGCTTCGAAGTCCCCCTGGTCCCCCTCGCTCATGGCGCTTCTTATATCCGGCGCGAGCTTATTCAAAGCCACCCCATCACCGGTCGCCCGTGGCGGAACGCATGGCCGGGGTCACATGCACACAGGGCGTGTTCTGCAGGATGGGACAGCCACCCGAGCCCGGAATGATGCCGGCCTGCACATCGGTGCGGATGCGGTCGGAGCCGCTATTGACGCTGAACTGGGTCTCCGGCGCCTCCTTGAGGCGCGGCAAGACATTCGGCGGGATCATCACCAGCGAGCCATTGGGCAGCTTGACCGCCCGCCAGGGATAAAGGCCGCAACGCGCGCGCTCGGCCGAGGTGAGATGCTCCCAGCTTCCGGCACTGCAAGCCAATTCACGTCCCACCGCGCCCAATATATCGGTGGGCGGTCCTGCGCCTTCTCTATTCTTCTCATCCGGTATGATGGGCGGCGGCTTGGGGATGACACTGGGCGCCGACATCAGGCGTGGCGAGGCGGGCACCAGAGGGATGGGAAAATTGCGCGAATCTTCGCGTTGATTGTTGCCCGACTGCGGCAAAATCAGGAGGGTCTCGACCAGGGTGCGGTTGCGCATATCGAAGGGGCGGATGCCCAGGACAAAGCTGAAAAAGAAGAAGACATGCAGCAACGCCACCAGCGCCCAGGAGGTGGTGCGCGACAGGGTCCGGCGTCGCTGCTCCGCCGCCCCCAGGGGCGCGGTGCCGGGGCGCAGGAATGGGTGCGTCAGGACTATTTCGCTGGCCAAAAGTCTCAATCCGTCAAACGCTTCCCCGCTCCCCCACCATATAGAAGCCGGTGCGGCCACAAAACAGGCCCAGCCGGCGCCAATGGCGGAAATGAGGCAAAAATGCTAACGCCGCCTTTATGCGGATCTATCTGATCAACCTGGCGAGGCGCCCCGACCGGCTGGCCGCCATGATCCGGCAAACGGTTCCCTTGGGCCTCAGCCTGGAACGGATCGAGGCGGTGGACGCCGGCCAGGAGGATCCCGCCACGGTAAATCGCTGGTTCACACCTTCAGGTCCACTGGCAGGTCCACTGGCAGGTCCGCTGGCAGGTCCGCTGGGCGAAATCCCCATGGGGGACAAAGCCTGTCTTTTGTCGCATCGCCTCGCCTGGGAGATGTTTGTCGCCGGCGGCGAAAGCCATGCGGTTTTCCTGGAGGACGATGTCCGCCTCAGCCCCAGCGCCGCCGCCTTGCTGACCAGCGATGGCTGGATCCCGCGGGACGCGGCGGTGGTGAAGCTGGAACATTACGGCCCTGCCGGCCAGCGCGTGCTTTTGACCGACATACGGGCGATCGGCGAGGATTTCCGGATGGGCCGGATGCTGTCGCGCCACACCGGCGCCGCCGCCTATATCCTGTCGCGCCGGGCGGCGGAACTGTTGCTCAGCCAGACAAGTTTCGACCTGCCGGTCGATCATTTGCTGTTCAATCCCAACAATTCGAAATTGTTCGCGCAGCTGCTGCCACGGCAGCTGGTGCCGGCAATTGCCCGGCAGGAAGAATTTGTCGGTGAGAAATCCGATATCGAAGCGACAAGGCGGGGCTTGCGCGCTTTCGGCTGGACCTATTGCAAGCGCGAGCTGGTGCGTTTCGGCTATGACCTCAAACTGTTGCCGCGGCAGATCAAGGCGCTGCTGGGCGGAGCGAAATTCGTGGCCATGCGGACGGCCGACTGATCAGCCGGGAGGCTTGTAGACGTCGCTGGCCATGTTGCTGAAGCGTGTGTACATGCCTTCAAACACCAGCTCGATGGCGCGGGTGGCGCCGTGGCGGTGCTTTTCCACCAGTACTTCCGCCCGGTTGGTTGCCCGCTCCAGTTTTTCCATCCATTTGGCATGTTCGGCGCTGCCGGGCTCCGGCTCGCGGGATTTCAGATAATATTCCTCGCGGAACACGAACATCACCACGTCGGCGTCCTGCTCGATGGAGCCGGATTCACGCAGGTCCGACAGCACCGGGCGCTTGTCGTCGCGGGCATCGACGCCGCGCGACAGCTGCGACAGAGCCAGCACCGGCACATTCAGTTCCTTGGCCAGGGTCTTGAGACCCTTGGTGACTTCGGTGATTTCCTGCACCCGGTTGTCATGGCGGCGCGACGGCTCGACCAATTGCAGATAGTCGATGATGATAAGGCCGATATTCTTCTCGCGCTTGAGACGGCGGGAGCGGGCCGCGATCTGGGCGATGGAGATGCCGCCGGTATCGTCGATGTAAAGCGGCAGCGACGACAAATCCTGCATGGAGAGAACAAATTTCTCCCATTCATTTTCGCTGAACTTGCCGTTGCGGATCTTCCACATTTCCAGTTCGGACCGCTCCGAAAGAATACGGGCCGAGAGCTGCTGTGCCGCCATTTCCAGGGAGAAAAACAGGACGGGAGCGCCGCGTGGAAATTCCGCCCCGCTTTCCAGATCGTCCAGATAGGCCTTGGCGCAATGAAACGCCATGTTGGTGCCCAAGGCCGTCTTGCCCATGCCGGGACGTCCCGCCAGGATCAGCAGGTCGGAGGGCTGCAACCCGCCCAGCAGATTGTCGATATCGCTGAAGCCGGAGGTGACGCCGGAAATGCGCCCGCCACGCGCCACCGCACGCTCGGCCACCTCCACGGTACGGCGCAGCGCTTCATGGAAGTCCATGGCGCCTTCGCCATATTTGTTGGTCTCGGCGACGGCGTAGAGCGCTTTTTCCGCCTCGGCGATCTGGTCCCTGGAGGTTTTTTCCGTGGGCGCGTCATAGGCGGTGTTGACGATATCCTCACCGATCCGGATCAGGCTGCGGCGCACCGCCAGATCGGCCAGAATGTCGGCATAATCCTTGACATTGGGAATGGCCGGAGCCGCCGCGCGCAAGGCATCGAAATAGGCCTGGCCGCCGGTTTCGATCACGCCGGGATCGGACTTCATGGTGGCGTGCAGGGTGAGAGGTGTCACCACCACACCGCCGCGCTCGATCATGTGCGACATGGTCTCGTAGATGCGGCCGTGCAGCGGATCGTAGAAATGATCCGGCTTGATCAGGGCGCTGGCGCGCTCCATCGCCCGGTTGTCGGCCAGGATCGCGCCCAGCAGAGCCTGCTCGACATCGATATCGTAGGGGACGTGGCGATAGGCTTCTTGTTCCATGACAGACGCTCAAGGCAGGGTCGTGCAATCAACAGGGTGACCTTGGGTCAAGCAAGCGGATTGCAATAATGCGCACAGAGCCGAATCAGTGTCACCACAGATTGTGGCTCCAAACACCGGCCCCACCAAGCGATTCACATCTTCCTGGAACCTCGATTTAAGACTGGGCTTGCTTCCCGCCGCTTTTTGTAGCGTGACCGGCCGTGCCGCGATTTCCACCCGGCGAAAGTCTTAATTTCTCACACCGCAACTTTCCGCGCCTCGGTCTTGATGCGTTTCATGTCGGCGACAAAATCCTTCCACGCCCTCGCCTTGTCGGCCTCCTGCATCCTGAGAAGAAAAGACGGGTGAATGGTGACAAAGCCCGGGCGCCCATCCAGCATGAGAGGGCCGCGGTTGCGGCCGACCGCCAGCGGTTTTCCCGACAGTGCCAGAAGAGCGGTGGCACCCAGCGCCACCACCAGCCGGGGCGCGACAAAATCCAGCTCTTTTTGCAGCCACCAGCGATAGCGCTTCACTTCGCCGGCGGTGGGTTTGGAATGGATGCGGCGCTTGCCCCGCGGCTCGAATTTGAAATGCTTGACGGCATTGGTGACATAGACCTTGCGCCGGTCGATGCCGGCTTCTTCCATCGCCCGGTCCAGCAACTGTCCCGCCGGTCCGACAAAGGGCCTTCCCACCCGGTCTTCCTGGTCGCCGGGCTGTTCGCCGACAAACGCGATGGCGGCATGCAGCGGCCCCTCGCCCAGTACGGCCCTGCTGCCGCCCTTGACCATGGGGGGTGCGGCCGCCATCCGCCGGTTGAGCGCGGCCAGGGATTTGGGTTCCGCTTCGCCTTGCGCCATCGCGTCCTCCCCGGTCTAACGCGCGAGAGGACCGATCAGCCAAGCTGTTAATGGGTGAGCGCGCCCACTGCTAGATAGGTGACATGGCGGCGATAGCGCTCGGCGCTCCAGCCGCGGCCAATCACCAGCTCTTCCCACAATCGCAGGGAGGTCAGGCTGGACAGCAGATCGGCGGCGGCTTCCAAGGACATATGCCGCGCCAGCGCGCCTTCCGCCTGGAAGCGTTGCGCGATGGCCCGGCAAGCGTCCAGCCATTGCGTCAGCCGGTCCTGCCAAGCGGCGTCCACCGCTGCATCGGTTGCACGCAAACCGTCAAGAATCCGCGCCACCGGCCAAAAGCCAGGATTAGCGCTCGCGGCTAAAGTCACCAATGCCGTCACGGCCGCCCGGGCGCTGGGAGCCCTGGCGATGACGGCCAAGCTGTCAGGCAGCTCCTCCTCCGCCTGACGGGCCAGGGCCAGCAACAGGGAAGTCCGGTCCTGAAAATGTAGATAGACGGCTTGGCGGGACAGTCCAGCCCGGGCCGCGACTTCGGCCATGGTCAGGCCGGTACTCTCGCGCAACAGGGTCAGTGCTGATCCCAGAATTTGGCTGCGTGTACCCCCTTTACTTGACATACTGTAAAGCACCTCTTTCCACAACTTTACACTGTGTAAACCAAAAATCAAGAACGGCAAAAAAACCGAAATATCTGCGCGAAATTCTGGCGGCAGCAAAGACTCCCGGCTGTGCGCCGGGCGTACGCTCCCCGACCGAACGGACTGAAAAAAGGGGGGCGGTCATGAGCCGCAAATTGGCAGCAGAATTCATCGGGACCGCCTGGCTGGTGTTGGGCGGCTGCGGATCGGCGGTACTGGCCGCGGCGGCCTTCCCAGAACTGGGTGTGGGCTTTGTCGGAGTGTCACTGGCCTTTGGCCTGACGGTGCTGACCATGGCCTTCGCCATCGGCCATGTCTCGGGCTGCCATCTCAATCCTGCCGTGTCGGTGGGGCTGTGGGCAGGCGGACGCTTCCCCGCCTCAGACCTGCCCGGCTATGTCGTGGCCCAGGTCGCGGGCGGCTTGTTTGGCGCGGCGGTGCTTTATGTCATCGCCAGCGGCCATGCCGGCTTTGACGTCTCCGCCGGCTTTGCCAGCAACGGCTATGGCGACCATTCGCCGGGTGGCTATGGCCTGAGCGCCGCGCTGGTTTGTGAAGGGACGATGACCTTTGCCTTCCTGTTCGTGATCCTGGGATCCACCCATGGCCGGGCGCCGGCCGGATTCGCCCCCATTGCCATCGGCCTGTGCCTGACCCTGATCCATCTGATCTCCATCCCCGTGACCAACACCTCGGTCAATCCGGCGCGTTCTACCGCACCGGCCATATTCGTGGGCGGCTGGGCGCTGCAGCAGTTATGGCTGTTCTGGGTGGCGCCAATCGCAGGCGCTGTGATCGCCGGTTTTGTCTATCGCTGGCTGAGCCCCAACGATCCGGACCCGGTGGACGTCAAGGGCAAGTAGTCCCGCAACCAATGCCGCTTGTCGCGCGTAGCAGAATCGCCATCTTCGGAGCGACCGGCATGAGCCTGAACGGACGATGTCACTGCGGACGCAACGCTTTCACGGCCGATGGCGAATTGCCGAAGAAGCTGACCCGCTGCACCTGTTCCTTCTGTTCCAAGCGGGGGCATCTTTATGCCTATTTCCCGCCCGAACGGTTCCATATCCTGGCGGCCGACAGCGACGCGATCTATCATTGGAACACCAAAACGGTTCATAACCATTTCTGCAGTGCCTGCGGCTGCGATCTTTATGCCGACAGTCCCGATTTCAAGCCGGACGGCAGCTGGGACGGAAAGACCCGCCGTATCTGCGTCAATGCCAGGCTGCTGGACGATTTCGAGGCCGCCGACTGGCCGGTGACTGTGATCGACGGCAAGCATCTTTGGTGATCAGGCCGCGTCGTGAAAGATGATCCCCAAGGTATGGCGCCGGCCGGTATGGAGCTTGCTGACTCCGTGGCGCATCTTGACCTGATAATCGCCACGCGTGCCCCTTACAGGCCGGCTGTTGACGGCGAAGACCACGCCATCGCCCTGGGCCAGTGGCACCAACATGGCGCGTGACTGCATGCGCGGGCGCTGCTCGGTCAGGATGAATTCCCCACCGGTGAAATCCTCGCCCGGCCGGGACAGCAGGACCGCCACCTGCAGGGGAAAGACTTCCGCGCCATAAAGGTCCTGGTGCAGGCAATTGTAATCGCCCGGCCCATAGCGCAGCAGCAATGGCGTAGGCCGGGTCTGACCCGCTTTATGACAGCGGGCGAGATAGGCGGCATGATCGTCGGGAAAATGCCCTTCCTGGCCCAGTCTCTCCCGCCAACCATTGGCGATGGGGGCGAGATGGGGATAGAGCGCGGCACGCAGCTTCTCGACCATGGGCGGCAAGGGATAGGAGAAATAGCGATATTCCCCTTGTCCAAAGCCATGGCGCGCCATCACCACCCGGCTGCGGAAACCATCGTCCCAGTCATAGAGCATCGCGGTGGCCATACAGGCCGCATTCTCCAGCAAGCCGGGCAGCACCGCCCAACCCTGCTCATCGAGTTCGGCGGCGATGCGGTGCCAGTCCTGTTTCAGTCCGGTCATGGGCAAAGGATAGCCGCTTTGCACGCTCACTTACCTCCCATATCCTGCGTTCAAATTGAGATGGAACCGGCATGACCACGATCTTCGGCAGTGAGCTGCGACCGGCCCTGGCCGGTCAAATCGGTCCGGTGGACCGATTTGAGCAGCGAACGCGCCGAGCTTGAGCGAGGCGCAATATGACTACTATCTACGGAATAAAAAACTGCGACACGATGAAAAAGGCCCGTACCTGGTTGGAGGCTCACAAGGTCGCGCATCAGTTCCATGACTACAAAACCGCGGGAATAGATAAAGCCACGCTCGAAGATTGGGTGAAGAAGGTAGGTTGGGAAGTCCTGCTCAACCGCGCCGGCACCACCTTCAAGAAATTGCCCGATACCGAGAAGGAAAACATCACGGAGAAAAAAGCCGTCTCTCTGATGCTGGCCCAGCCCTCGATGATCAAGCGTCCCGTACTGGAGGCCAAAGGCAAGCTGACTGTCGGCTTCAAACCGGACGAATACAAAAAGCTTTTCGGCTAAGCGCTGTAGTGCAGGAACACCTTGCCGTTCTTGAAGGCGCGGCTGTTGGCGAGTTTCAAGCTCGGCCGGCCGGGAATCCCGTCGAACAGGGTGCGCCCGCTGCCCAGGATCACCGGACAGACCATCAACTGGTAATCGTCAATCAGGCCGGCCGCCGCGAGCTGTTTCACAATGCTGCCGCTGCCCAGGATGGTGAGGCCCGGGCCGCCGCCACCTTTGAGCTTGGCGATTTCCTGGACGGGATCGCCGCTCAATATAGTGGTGTTGGCCCAGTCCGCCTTTTTCAGATGGCGGGAAAAGACATATTTGGCGGAGCGG
>JADMIO011124178.1_pt1 | contig 26933 bp, 20 predicted proteins | sample 8958161 | NCBI WGS metagenome assembly JADMIO01 (sample SAMN16585339, study PRJNA669376) | soil metagenome | isolation source: Crop rotation soil | place: USA: Cullars Rotation, Alabama | collected 2011
GCGACAACTTGTCCACGTGGAATTCTAAGCTTAGGATCCCAATGTGCTGGAAAGAGCACCACGAGCGTGACGCCTGCGCCCAGGGCCACGCCTACCCAATAACTGCCGTTGACCGCCAAGGCGATGGTGCCCCGCAGGCGCGCGGGAACCATCTCGTCGATGGCGGAGTTGATGGCCGAATATTCTCCGCCGATGCCGGCTCCGGCCAGGAGCCGGAAGCCGAGGAACACCGCATAAGTTGGCGCCAGACCGCTGAGGGCGGTGGCGCCGAGGTAGAGCGCCAGCGTGACCAGGAACAGACGCTTGCGTCCGAGCCGATCGGTGAGATGTCCGAAGACCAACGCGCCGGCCACCTGGCCGAGCAGGTACGCGGAGTTGGCCATGCCGACCTGAGTCGCCGAAAGACCCAGCGCCTCCGGAAGGCGCAGCGTCGGCGCGACGTTGGCGACCAGGCTGGCCTCGAGGCCGTCGAGGATCCAGGTGATGCCGAGCGCGAGCAGCAGGCGCTGGTGCCAACTCGACCAGGCCAGCGCGTCGAGCCGGCCTGGGACGTCGGTGGTGACCCAGGTGCCGCGGGGCGTGTCGGGAATCATCGAGGGTGGCGATCGTAGTCCGCCGCCACCCTCGCACGTTGTCTACTTCGGCATCTCGCAGACGAAGTTCGCGGGGTCGTCGGTGCTGCCGGAGCCCTTGTACTTCGACAGCTGCGGGTAGGCGCAGACGAGACGCTTGCGCTCACCCTCCTTGCCCTTCGTGGTCACGACGATCGTGTCGGGCGCCTTTCCGGACGTCTTCCACTGCTTGAGCGCGCCGACGGTGTCGAAGTAGGTGGCGTAGATCGTCGGCCATCGCTTGTCCGGCCCATACGCGTCGCCGAAGCAGTGATCCATGCCGGGCACCATGAACAGCCGGACCGAGTCCTTGATCTTCTCGGGGCCCAGCTTCTTGAGGATGGCCTCGTAGTAGTCGACGTTGTTCCCGGGGCCCAACGTGTGATCGTTCCAGCCACCCACCATCAGCAGCTTGCCGCCGTTGTCCAGGTACGGGCTGATGTCGGCTTCCTGCAGGTTGATGACGTAGTTTTCGGGCGCGTTGGCCTTGTCGAGGTCTGCGTCGAAGTTCACCGGACGCGTCTTGTAGTCCCACTTCTCGTCGTTGAAGACAAGGTACTTGTAGAAGGTCACGGAATACGGATACGGGACCGGCCCGGCCATCTCGTCCCAGCCCATCTCGCCGCCCGGGGGCATCGAGCCGTAGATGACGGCCTTGGTTTTCGCGTGCACCGGCGTCTGGTAGATGGTCCGCACGGCGGCCACCTGGGGCGCGGTCAAGCAGGTCGGGCTGTCGCCGCCCTTGCACGTCAGCGTGCCAGGGTCGAAGCCGCAGTGCGGCGGGTCTTCGATCACGCCGTCCTTCACGCCGTCCTTCATGTCGCACGCCGCCAGCGCCGCGTCGTGAATCAACTGGTACTTGCTGTCGGGGATGAAGCTCGCCGGCGTCTTGTGGGTGGCGTTGTAGACCCACATGTGCGCCACGCCGTGGTGCGTGCCGTAGTTGGTGAAGCCGATGGCGGCGCCGATGTCGAGGTCCTTCGGGTGCCGTTGGATCTCGGCCAGCACGTCGCGCGATCCGCCTCCGCCGCATTCATCCATCAGGGTGAACGTCGGTCCCTTGCTGTAGTAGGTGTTGATCAGCACCTTGCCGCGATCGAGCAGATCGTGGAACGGCACGTCGCCGAGCGCCTTCAACAGCTCGCGATCGTCCTTCGCGAAGCTCGGACCGGTGCCGTCGTGCCCGAGGTTCGAGGCCGCGGTCGCCGCCCCGGCCTTGAGAATCTCGCGCATGCGGCCGTAGGGGATCGAGCCGCCCCAGAACGAGCTGCCGGCCGGCTGGAAGTCGCCGTTCCAGCCCTGTTCCGGAAACCAGAACTCGACGCGCGACTCCGTCTTCTCGCCCGACTTCAAGGTGCCGACCACTCGACAGAACGCCGGCAGATCGGAGAACGCCGCGGGCGCGTTCCCGTTGGCCGGGGCTGGCGGCGTGAACGCCCCGGCGGCGACCGTCTTCGCTTCCGCGATCGTCAGGCCGGGCAACGACGTCTTGGCGAGCGTCTCGCACATGGGCGCGGAGGTCGACGCCGCGGGCGGAGCCGTCTTCGACTCGCATGCTGCCACCAGCCCTCCGACCACCATCAGGGCCACTCCGCATTGAACCGTCTTCGTGATGTGTCGCATTTCGGGCCGTCCCCCTTGTCAGGCGTGGCGAATCTTACTGCGTTCGCGCCGGCCTCGCATCGCTGAAGACCGTGATCACCGCGCGGATGCCGGCCACGGCGTGCCCTGGAACGGCCTGGTCACCGGCCGCAGACCCTTGTAGGCGAACTTCTGGATGCGTTTGCCGTCGTAGGTTTCGGTCGTGTAGATGTTGCCCCTCGAATCGGTGGCGATGTTGTGGATGCCGTGCCACTGACCCGGCTGGCGGCCGCCGTCGCCGAACGCCGTCAGGATCTCGAGCGTGTCGCGCCGCAGGATATGAATCAGCGAGTTCTCGCCGTCCGCGACATAAAGGAACGTCTGCTGCGGATCGCTCGAAAAGGCTACGTCCCACACGGAGCCGGCGTTCATGGTCTTGGGCAGGATCAGCTTCTCGTTGACGAACTTTCCCTCTTTCGTGAACACCTGGATGCGATCGCCCTGCCGGTCGCACACATAGAGCAGGTCATCCTTCGAGAGGCCGACGCAGTGCACCGGGTTGCGGAACTGCTGTTGTGGCGCCGCGTTCGGATCGTGGGCGGCCCCCCGGTCTGACGGTTGCACCGCGTCGGGCCGGCCGCGCTGCGGGTTCAGTGGACCTGGCACGGGTGTGTCGTCCGGCTTGTTGCCGTAGGCGCCCCACATGCGTTTCATCTTCCCGGTGTCGGCGTCCAGCACGGCGACCCGATGGTTGACGTAGCCGTCGGACACGTATGCCTCGTTGGCCTTCGGGTCGACGATGATCTTCGTCGGCTGCCCGAAGCTTTCCACGTCGAGGCTGTTCGCATCGTTGATGGGCCGGGCGGCCCCGGCACGCGCCCGCGCGCCTTTCTTCCCGATCTGCATCACGAACTTGCCGTCGGTCGTGTACTTCAGGACCTGCGAGTCGGCTCCGGCGCCGCCGCCCAGCCACACGTTGTTCTTGTGATCGATGTGGATGCCGTGTTCGGCGTCCATCCACGGGTCGTTGGGCCCGGGGCTCCAGTGCCGCAGCAGGTTCCCGGCCTGATCGAACTCCAGGACGCGCGGCGCGGTGGCGCAGCACATCTCGCTGAAAGGCGGCTTCGTTTCCAGGCCCTTGATGGTGTCCGGGTTGTTCCCGCGATGCACCATCCAGATGTGATCCTGGGCGTCGACCCACACACCCACGGCGGCGCCGAGCACCCAATGGTTGGGCAGCGGCTTCGGCCAGAAGGGATCGACCTCGAACATCGGCGCCTGCACGGCCGCGCGCGACTGCGCGGCGATATCGGGCCGCAGCATGCGCGGACCGAGCAGGATTCCGAGGCCCATCACCAGGCACATCGTGCCGATCGCCGTCCCACGTTTCAGGCGCAAAGGTGGCATCGTGAAGGGACCGTAAGCGCGAGCGATGGAGTTGTCAAGGATCGACCGGGCGTGGCCGCGTCAGGATTCGGCGATCTCGAACGAGTCGAGCACGCGTTCGATCTCACGCGCGAGATCGTCGCGCGGCCACGAGCGCACGCTCAGCGTGACGAGCTCGTCGCCGGCGACGGCGCACACCATGGTGAGCGTCTGCGGTTCCGCCGGGCTGTGGCCGTGGGTCAGTCCGTCCACACGCGCGGCGCTCGCTGACCCATGCACGGAAACGAATCGCGGCGCGAGGTGGTCGCGAAACAAGGCGCCGCGCGCCCGGACCGCATCCGCCGCAGTCTGTCCGCCGAGCGGCGTGACGTTGACGGCGACGACCGTCGGGGCATCACCACACAGCAGCCCGCCCCAGGTCTGAACCCGGCGGGACTCCTCTGGAATCGCGCGCGGACCGCTTGCCGTAAACGTGTCCGGCACCAGCAGCCGGTAGACACCGTCCTCGACGGCGCGATACGCGGTTGGCACGGCCCGCGCCGCGGCGATCTCGTCGTCCGAGGGGCGGCTCCGCGGGTTCGGTAGCCACCATTCCTCCAACGCCTGCTGCGCCTCGCCCTGAAGGTGGGGCAGCCCATCGCCGAACGCGATGTGCTCGAGGAAGCTGCGTACGAGGTCCTCTTGCTCGCCCGTCAACGTGGCGAGCCGCGGCGGATATCGATCCGGGGGCCGCATCGACCGCACCAGCGCCTCGGCGGCCATCGCCGGATCGTCGGGATGCCTGGACGCGTAGTCGATCAGTCGGGGCAGGTAGTGACGCCACGATTGCGCGTCGAGGTAGACCAGGCCCCAGAACGCGAACCCCTCGAGGTAGGCATCCGTCGGCTCGTCCTCGGCGACATCAAACGCCATCGGCTGGTCGTAGCCGTCGACGGCGTTGCCTCCGCGAAGCGTGAGCGGCGGCGGGGTCTCGGCGTCGGCTCGAAAGACGTCGAACGCGCGCCTGACGATGGCTGCGGGAATCATCCGAGTCGGAGTGTAACAATCAGCGACACATCAGCCATCGGTGATGGTAAGGTGCGGGCCCATGTCGCAGTGGCTGAAGGGACTGCTCACAGGAGGCGTCGTCGCCGCCGTCGTCACGCTCGTCGCCACCGGGGCGATGAGAAGCGCCTCGCCGCCGGACGTCGCGGCCTTCATGCGCATGCCGGACGGCAAGCCGAACCTGAACGGCGTCTGGGCCGCCAGCAACACGGCCAATTGGAACCTCGAGACGCACCAGGCGAAGCAGGGTCCCGTCACCGCGCTCGGCGCGGCCTTCAGCGTGCCGGGAGGTGTCGGCGTCGTCGAGGGCGGTGCGATTCCCTACCAGCCGGAGGCGCAGGCGCAGCGCGACGCCAACGCCAGGAGCTGGATGGCGAACGATCCGGAAGTGAAGTGCTATCTGCCAGGCGTACCGCGTGCGACCTACATGCCCTTTCCCTTCCAGATCGTGCAGTCGACCGAACCGAACGACATCCTGGTGACCTACGAGTTCGCGGCCGCAAGCCGCATCGTCCACATGGGGACGCCTCAGGACGCGCCGATCGACGCTTGGATGGGATGGTCGAACGGCCGGTGGGAGGGAGACACGCTGGTCGTCGACGTGACCGCCTTCGTCGACCAGACGTGGTTCGACCGCGCGGGCAATTATCACAGCGACGCGCTGCACGTCGTCGAGCGGTACACGCCGCTCGGGCCGGACGTGATTCAGTACGAGGCGACCATCGAGGACCCGAAGGTGTTCACGCGCCCGTGGAAGATGAGCATGCCGTTGTACCGGCGCGTCGAGAAGAACGCGCAGCTGATGGAATACAAGTGCGTGGAGTTCGCCGAGGAGATGATGTACGGGCATCTCGGCAAACAGCCGCGGAACTGATCGCGGGGACGAATGACGCGCGGCGAGGTGGTGCACGATGCGTAACACAGTGCTGATGTCGATGGGCGGGCTCGTCGTCGTCCTCGCCGTGTCGTGGGCAGTGTCCGCGCGGGTCGACGGGCAGCAGGCGGGCGCCGGCGCCAAGGCCGACAAGTATGCGGCACCGCGCACGGCGTGGGGCGATCCCGATCTGCAGGGCCAGTGGAACAGCCAGACGTCCACGCCGCTCGAGCGTCCGCTGACGGGGGCACTGGTGGGGAAGGAGACCCTGACCGCCGACGAAGCCGAGAGCCTGGAGCAGGATCATCTGGCGAGAGGCGATGCACCGCCCGCGCCCGGTGACCCGGGCACGTACAACTCGTTCTGGTTCGACCGCGGCAAAGGACTGAACCGGACCTCGCTCATCCTCGATCCGCCGGACGGACGCGTGCCGGCGTACACGCCAGAGGCGGCACAGCGGTTGGAGGCCGAACGTGCCGAGCGCGCCACACGAGGACCAGCGGACAGCTATGCGGACCTGCCGCCCTGGACGCGGTGCATCACGCGCGGCTGGAACGGCATCGGTAGCAACTACAGCAGCAACACGCAGATCTTCCAGTCACCTGGCTACGTGGTCGTGCTGCAGGAGCTGATCCACGAGCCGCGGTTCATCCCGCTCGACGGACGTGACGGGCTGCCGGCCGGCGTCTCGCAGTGGCTCGGTGTGTCACGCGGGCACTGGGAAGGCGATACGCTGGTCGTGGAGACACGCAACTTCGAGCCGCGCGGCGGCTTCCGTGGCTCCTCGCCGGCGCTGGTGCTGACCGAGCGCTTCACGCGCACCTCGGCCGACGACATCGACTACCGCTTCACGATGCACGACCCGTCAACCTACGTGAAGGATTGGACTGTGGGTCGGCCGATGCGCCGCGAGACGGGAAAGATCACGATGTTCGAGTACGCCTGTCACGAGGGCAACATCGCCATGCCCGGCATCCTGGCCGGGGCGCGCAAGCAGGAGGAAGCGGCCGCAAGACGATGACGCCGCCGGGAGACGTACGAACCGTCAGGCCGCGTGCCGCCAGACGAGCGCCACGGTCGATAACATGAGGCCGGTCAGCGCGCCGAAAAGGTTGACGCTGGCCCGGCTCGGTCCGAGCGGCCGCTCCGGCACTTGCGCCGGTTCGAGCATCCGGAACTGATCTCCGATCGCGCGCCGTTCCAGGTTGGCGACACTGCGCGCGTTCTCGCGCCGGATCAGCAGGTCCCGATACCGTTCCTGCAAGACCTCGAACGGGATCATCTCGGCGCGCAGCACACGGCCTCCCTGCGCCGTGAGCCGCGCGTCCAACGTCCGCTCGGCTTCCGTCAGGCGCAACCGCATATCGTCGATACCCGCGTCGAGGGATTGGCGCGCGCCCTCGTCAACCGCGGCCCGGTCCCGCAGGTTCTCTTCGACGAACAGGGTGGCGATGCGCTCGGTGATGCGCTGGGCCAGCCGCGGATCCGGAGACTCGTAGCTGACGCGGAACTGCTCGGGCCGATCGGCGCCGACCACTTCGACGCTGAGACTCTGCTTCATCTGGTGGACCGCGTCGCCCGGAGGCTGCGCTCGTTTGTCGAGCCCGAAGTCCCTGGCGATCCAATCGAGTCGCGACGTGGTCATGATCGCCTGACTGATCGAGCGCAGGCGTGCCTGTGAGGCGCCGGGCTGCTCGGTCATCGGCCACGCCCACGGCGCGGATGCCTGCGGGATGATGGCAATGACGCTCTGGGATCGATACCGGGTGGGCAGAAGGAGATAAGACGCCGCGCTGGTGACGAGCGCGGCGACGACTGTCGCAGCGGTGATCCATCGCCAGTGGCCGACGATCGTGTCGAGCGCCATCGTCAATCGGGTCATGATGCGACTCCTTGGCTGCAGGGCCTGTGCGGCGATGACGTCCGGCGGGCCGAACCGCTCCATGGCCTCGCGCTCCGCGTCCACCCAATCGAGACCTCGCCGCAGGCCGTCCTGTACCGCGTCTGCCAGGTGCTCGCGCACTTCGTCCACGATGCGCGGGTCCTCGCGGCCGCGCTCGCTGAGCGCCTGCCGCAGTTCCAGCAGATACGCGTCGATGGATGTCGGCGTCATGCCAGTCCTCCCACGACCGACTGCACGGCGCGCGAGAAGTCGCGCCATTCGTCGTGGCGGGTGCCGAGCGCGCGCTGGCCTTTGGCAGTGAGCTGGTAGACGCGGCGGCGGCGCCCGTTCACTTCCGACCACCGGCTGGCCAGCAGGCCCGCGCGCTCCAGCCGGTGCAGCGCCGGGTACAGCGTGCCCTCCGGCAGATCGAAGGTTCCGCCGCTTCGTGCCCGCAGGGTTTCCGCGACGGCGTAGCCGTGGGCGGGGCCGGGCCGAAGCGCGGCCAGGAGCAGCAGTTCGAGGTGCCCTTTTAACGTCTCCGCATTCATTCCTCGCGATGCTATACATCGTCACGCGATGTGTCAATAGAAGGCCGTGCGTGGGGACTCGCGGCGTTCGCCGACGGCGCGGGCGCCGTAGGCGTAGAATCCGCCGATGAGCCAGAACGCCAGCCAGGTCGCCCACCGTTACTTCGATGCCTGGAACCGCCGCGATGCGGCGGCCATCCTCGCGACGCTTGCCGAGAACGGCACGTATACAGATCCCCTCACGCCGGGGCCGTTGACCGGAGGCGCGATCGGCGCCTACGCCGAGGGTCTGTGGGCCGCCTTCCCGGACCTTTCGTTCGATATCCTCAGCCTGACCGAGAGTGCCGCGGGTCTGGTCTGCGGACAGTGGTTGATGAAGGGCACCAACACGGGGTCGCTGAACGGTCTCCCGCCGACCGGCAAGACCGTGGAGGTCCCCGGTGCCGATTTCATTCAGGTCGACGGCGATGCGGTCCGCTCGGTGCAGGGCTACTTCGACAGTGCCGCGGTACCGCGCGGCCTCGGCCTCGACGTGATCGTCCAGCCTCACGCCATTGGTCCCTTCGGCTTTGGTATCAGCGGCCGCGTGACGAATGGAAGTACCGCCACTCCCGGAGCCTTCAGCGTCACCTGTCTGGAAGCACGCACGGAGGTGGAACAGAACGCCGTGAGGGAGAGCTCCCGAAAGGTCCTCATGGAAATGCTGTCGATGCCCGGATTCATCAGCGCGGTCACGGCCGTCGTCGGCGACCGCATGATGACGATCACGGCGTGGGAGTCTCCCGATTCCATGACCTCGCTGATGAAAGGCGGCGAGCATCGCTCGGCGGTCGGCCGCTTCTTCAGCCCGGAATTGTCCCGAGGGGGTCACACGGGAGTCTGGGCGCCGGCCCGGCTGAATCCACGGTGGGTGCGCTGCGACGCGTGTTCCGCCATGGTCAACTCGGAAAAATCCGGAGGAACCTGCCGCTGCGGCGCCCCGCTCCCGCCGCCTCTTCAGTACTGGTAGGTGCCCGCCCAGCGCCGTATCATCTAGTGTCTCTGACCAGAGACACTAGGTTCTGCCCGGAGGGCACTGCGATGAACCTGACTCGTCGGCGGGCGTGGGCAACTCTGACTGGTGCGGTCGGGACGATCCTGGCGATCGCGCCCGGACCGCGGTTGAGCGCGTCTCCTCAGGCAAACGTCCAGGCGCCGTCACCGGCGTTGGCACGCGTGGAGTTCAACCGCGACGTGCGGCCGATCCTTTCGGACAAGTGCTACACGTGCCACGGCCCCGGCACGCAGATGGCCACGCTCCGGTTCGACATCGAGGCGGAAGCGAAGAAAGCGCTGCGCGGCGACCGCTACGCCATCGTCCCGAACGACCCCGAGCACAGCGTGATGCTGGCGCGGGTGACGTCCACCGATCCGAAGCTGCGGATGCCGCAACGCGGCGAGCCACTGACCCCGCGAGAGGTGGACGTGCTGCGCCGGTGGATCGCGCAGGGCGCCACGTGGCAGAAGCATTGGGCCTACATCCCGCCAGAGCGGCCGGCCGTGCCCACGGTGCGCGACTCGAAGTGGGTCCGGAATCCCGTCGACGCCTTCGTGCTCGCGCGGCTGGAGCAGAAGGGACTGAAGCCGTCGCCCGAGGCGGACAAGGCCACCCTCATTCGCCGCGTGTCGCTCGACCTGACCGGATTGCCACCGACGCCCGCCGAGATCGACGCGTTCATCGCCGACAAGTCGCCAACGGCCTACGAGAAGGTCGTGGATCGGCTGCTGGCTTCACCCGCCTACGGCGAGCGGATGGCGTTCACCTGGCTCGATGCCGCGCGCTACGCCGACAGCAGCGGATATCAGACCGACGGCGAGCGCTACATGTGGCGCTGGCGCGACTGGGTCATCGACGCCTTCAACCGCAACATGCCGTTCGATCAGTTCACGGTCGAACAGCTGGCGGGCGACCTGCTGCCGAACCCGACGTTGGACCAGAGGATCGCCACCGGCTTCAACCGGAACCACCGGACGAACTCGGAAGGCGGCATCATTCCCGAGGAGTACCAGGTCGAGTACGTCGTGGACCGCGTCGACACCACGAGTACGGTGTTCATGGGCATGACGGCCGGCTGCGCCCGGTGCCACAACCACAAGTACGACCCGATTCCCCAGAAGGACTTCTATCAGCTGTTCGCCTACTTCAACAACATTCCCGAGGAAGGGAAGGGACGCCGCATCGGCAACTCGCCGCCGATGATCAAGGCGCCGCTGCCCGACCAGGATGCGGAGCTCAAGCGGCGCGATGCGCGGCTCGCCGAGGCCACCGCCGCTTTCGCGCGGTTGGAACCGGAGCTGACGCAGGCGCAGCAGGCCTGGGAACGATCGCTGACTGGGCAGGCGATCCAGTGGCAGCCCTCGCAGGGATTGCTGGCGCACTATCCTCTCGATGGATCGCTGACGGCTCCCATTGCGATCACGCGCGACGGGAGGCCCGCGGCGGAGGCGATCGCGCAGGACGGCCCGGCCCGCTTCGTGTCCGGCAAGATCGGCGCGGCGGCAAGCTTCGACGGCAAGAGCTTTGTGTTGGGCCCGGACGTGAAGGGCTTCACTCTGCACGGCTATTACGAGGACGCCTACACGTTCGCCGCCTGGATCAACGCGGCGGCACCGACCGGTGCGATCGTCACGCGAGTCTTCGACGAAGCCGAACCACGGGGACACGCGCTGAACCTGAAGGACGGCACGCTCGAATACAACAACGTCAGCAAGTGGCTCGACGAGGCCATCCGGATCCATACGAAGCGGACCGTGCCGCTGAACGAGTGGCACCACGTCGCCGTGACCTTCGACGGCGGCCGCAGGGCCGAGGGCGTGAAGCTGTACGTCGATGGCGAGGAGTGGCCGTTCGAGATCACGGTGGACGACCTGAACAACCGCGCCGCCGCCCGCCCGCAGCCGCTGCGCATCGGTGGCGGCGGCGGTGCCGAGAACCGGTTCAAGGGCGAAATCGACGACGTGCTCGTCTACGACCGGGTCCTCTCGCCGGCGGAGATTGGCGTCGTCGCCAGCGCTGCCTCGCTGAGTGAGATCGCGGCGAAGCCCGACAGCGCCCGCACGCGCGGCGAGAAGGACAAGATTCGCGACTACTTCCTGGAGCACGACGCGCCGCCCGTGCTGAAGGCCGTCTGGCAGCGCGTGCTCGAGGCGCGGGCGGAACGAAACACCTACTACGACGCCATTCCGACGACGATGGTCATGGAGGAAATGGCCAGGCCCCGCGAGTCGCACGTGCTGATCCGCGGCTCGTACGATCGGCCGGGCGACGTGGTGAAGCCGGTATTGCCGTCCGTATTGGCCACCCCGGACGAGAACGCCCGATTCGAGAGCAACAGATTGGGATTCGCGAAGTGGCTCGTGAGCCCGACGCACCCGCTGCTGGCGCGGGTCACGGTGAACCGCTTCTGGCAGATGTACTTCGGCACCGGCATCGTGAAGACGGTCGAGGACTTCGGGTCACAGGGCGAGTTGCCGTCGCATCCCGAGCTGCTCGATTGGCTGGCCACCGAGTTCGTGCGCCTGCGGTGGGACGTCAAGGCCGTGCAGAAGACCATCGTGACCAGCGCGACGTATCGCCAGTCCTCGAAGGCCCCTGCCGCTGCCGTGCAGAACGATCCCGAGAACCGGCAGCTGGCGCGTGGCCCGCGTACGCGCCTGCCGGCGCCGATGGTACGCGACCAGGCGTTGGCCATTTCGGGTCTGCTCGTACGCAAGGTCGGCGGACCGTCGGTGAAGCCCTATCAGCCGGCGGGACTCTGGGAGGAGCTGGCCGACGAGACCTACGCGCAGGATCGCGGCGACGGTCTCTATCGCCGCAGCCTCTATACCTTCTGGCGGAGGACGATGCCCCCGCCGAGCATGGCGAACTTCGACGCTTCGGCGCGTGAGGCGCACATGGTCCGGCAGAACGTGACCAATACGCCGCTCCAGGCGTTGAACCTGATGAACGACGTGCAGTTCCTCGAGGCCGCGCGGGTGATGGCGGAGCGCGTCATCAAAGAGGGCGGTGCCAACGACGAACCGCGCATCGCGTATGCGTTCCGTCTGGCCACCGGCCGGCCGCCGACCACCGCCGAGTTGAAGCTGCTGATGGGTTTCTTTGGCTTCCAGCGCGACGCGTTCCGGGCCAAGCCGGACGACGTGGCGAAGTATCTGAGCCAGGGCGATCGGCCGCGCGACCAGCGGCTGGACGCTACGGAGCTGGCCGCCTACGCGGCGCTCAGCAGCTTCATCCTCAATCTCGACGAGACCATCAACAAGCAGTAACGGGAGCCGGTATGGATCCGCGAGTCGAACACGCCCGGTTGATGACGCGCCGGCACTTCTTCGGCCGTACCGGCGCCGGCATCGGCGTGGCGGCGCTGGCACAGTTGCTCGGCGTGCGGGCGCTCTTCGCCGAGGCCGCCGACACCGGCGGCCTGGCCGGCCTGCCGCACTTCGCGCCCAAGGCCAAGCGCGTCATCTACCTGTACCAGTCCGGCGGGCCGTCGCAGCTCGAGCTGTTCGACTACAAGCCGCAGCTCGCGAAGTGGACCGGCGACGAGTTGCCCGATTCGATCCGGCAAGGACAGCGCCTCACCGCGATGACCGCCACGCAGGCCAAGTTTCCGGTGCTGCAGTCCGGCTTCACGTTCGCGCAGTACGGGCAGACCGGCACGTGGTTGAGCGAACTGCTTCCCTACACCGCGAAGATCGTCGACGACATCTGCCTGATCAAGTCCACCAACACCGAGCAGATCAACCACGATCCCGCCGTCACCTTCGCGCAGACCGGCTTCCAGCTGGCCGGCCGTCCCAGTCTGGGTGCCTGGGTGTCGTACGGTCTCGGCAGCGAGAACAAGGACCTGCCGGGCTTCATCGTGATGGTGTCGCAGAATCGCTCCGGGCTCGGCGGGCAGCCGCTGTCGGATCGGTTCTGGGGCACCGGGTTCCTGCCGACGAAGTATCAGGGCGTGAAGCTCAGGGGCGGCGGCGACCCGGTCCTCTACCTGTCGGATCCCCAGGGCTTCGAACCGGAGCAGCGCAAGCGCTTCATCGACGATCTCGAGAAGCTGAACCAGATACGCGCCGAGGAATTTCACGATCCCGAGATCAACACGCGTATCTCCCAGTACGAGATGGCGTTCCAGATGCAGACGTCGGTGCCCGAGCTCACCGACCTGTCGAAGGAGCCGGCCCGTACGTTCGAGCTGTATGGCGATGAGGCGCGCCGGCGCGGCAGCTTCGCGTCGAATTGCCTGATGGCGCGGCGGCTGGCGGAGCGCGGCGTCCGCTTCATCCAGCTCTATCACCGCGGCTGGGATCATCACAGCCTGCTCGCGCCGGGGATCACGGAGCAGACTCTGGGAACCGACCAGCCGAGCGCGGGACTGGTGCAGGACCTCAAGGAACGCGGACTGCTCGAGGACACGCTCGTCGTGTGGGCGGGCGAGTTCGGGCGTACCGTCTACTGCCAGGGCAAGATGACCCACGAGCAGTACGGCCGCGACCATCATCCCCGGTGCTTCACCACCTGGATGGCCGGCGGCGGCATCAAGCCGGGCGTGACCATCGGCGAGACCGACGACTACTCATACAACGTCACGACGGACCCGGTGCACGTGCACGACCTCAACGCGACGATCCTGAACTGCCTGGGGATCGACCACACGAGGCTGACCTACAAATATCAGGGCCGGCATTTCCGCCTGACCGACGTGCACGGTAGCGTCGTGCAGAAGGCGCTGGCCTGAGGGCCGAGCCGCCGCCGACGCTTCTCGAATCCGGTCTCCGCGGCGCCCGTGCGCCCATCGTCGTGCTCCTCACGGTCGTGCCGCTCGTTGCCTGGCTGTGGATCGTCGTGCTGGCGCGCGACATGTACGGGTCCATGGCGGGTGCCAGCGCGTGGATGATGACGCCGGTGTGGGACCTGTCACACCTGGCGCTGCTCTGGGCCATGTGGGCGGTGATGATGCTGGGCATGATGCTGCCGTCCGCGTCGCCGCTGCTGCTCCTCTATGGCGCGATGATCCGGCGGTCCGTGCCCGACGCGTCCCAGGCGTCGCGCCACACCTACGCGCTTGCTGCCGGCTATCTGGCCGTATGGATCCTGTTCAGCGCCGCAGCCACGGCGCTCCAGCGCCTGCTGGCGACCCGCTCCTTCGTGTCGTCGATGATGGAGGCGACCCCGAAGATGGGCGGAGTGCTGCTACTGGTGGCAGGGGCCTATCAGTTGACGCCGATCAAGCTGGCCTGCCTTCGCACGTGCCGGTCGCCGTTCGGATTCCTGATGAGCCGGTGGCGGACTGGATCGGCCGGTGCGTTCCGCATGGGATGGGAGCACGGGGCCTTCTGCGTGGGCTGCTGCTGGGCGCTGATGCTGCTGCTGTTTGCCGGCGGCGTGATGAACCTGGTGGTCATCGCGGCGCTCACCGCCTTCGTGGCGTTCGAGAAGCTGGCACCCTTCGGCACACAGGTGGCGCGAGCGAGTGGGGTGCTGCTGATCGCCGCCGGGTTATGGATTCTGGTGTTCTGAGGGATCTATACTCGGCGCGCTTCACGGATCTTCCAGACGGGAGGGACCATGCCGGACACTCCGCGGTGGCGCGTCAAGGGCGACTGGTTCGACACGTGCAACTGCCGCATCCCCTGTCCGTGCACGTTCGCCCAGCCCCCCAGCGAAGACGAATGCCAAGGCGTGCTGGCGTGGCACATCAATCAGGGGAACTATGGTGACGTGCGCCTCGACGGGCTCAACATCATGGCGGTCGGGACCTTCACGGGGAACATCTGGGAAGGCCAGACCAAGGCCGCGATGGCGATGTTCATCGACGAACGCGCCAACGAGCAGCAGCGACAGGCGCTGCAGATGATCTTCGGCGGGCGCGTCGGTGGCTGGCCTGGAACGTTCGCGAACTTCATCGGCGAGGTGCGCGGGATGGAGTTCGCTCACATCGACTTCCACGTCGACGCCGGCCTGGCCTCGTGGCGGGCCGAGATTCCCGGCAAGCTGCGGTCGAGTGCGGAGGCCCTTGGCGGACCGACCACGCCGCCCGGTACGCGGGTGCAGACGCACAACGCCGGCGGATGCGAAACAGGGCCAGGCGGTGTGGCCACCTGGGGGAGTTCGACCGCCGACCAGGCCGACGCCTTCGGCTTCAAGTGGAATCGTCAGGGACGGTCGAGCAAGCACATCGGATTCGACTGGGCCGGCCCTGACGCCTGACGCCCACATCGAGGAAGGGACCCATGAAATCGATCTCCATCGCAGTCGTGCTGCTCTCGATCGGGCTTGCCGGATGCGCCAGTGGCGCGGCGGAGGAGCGGGCTGCCGCCGCTGCTCCCGCGGCCACCGCCGCCGCCAGCGCCCCGGCGCCGCCGGAAGTGGAGGCCGCGGCCAACCTGATGCTCACCGAGGGTCCGACCGTCGATCAGGACGGAGCCGTGTATTTCACGACGAGCGGCATCCTCGGAAGCCGGCTCCTGAAGTGGACCGATGGCCCCCGGATCGGAACGGAGCCCGGCCTGGTCGGCTTTCCAGGCAAGGTGGAGGTGTTTCGCGACTACGGCGCCGGCGCGCTGGTCTTCGACAAGGACTTCAAGTTGCTGGCCGCCGAGCGCGGCCCGAAGGGTGATCGGCCCGGCATCACGCGGACCGACGTCAAGACGGGCCAGGTGGAGTGGCTGGCGGACAAGTACCAGGGCAAACGATTCCACAACCCGAATGACCTGACCGTGGACGGCAAGGGCCGGATCTATTTCACGGATCGGCCGGGCGCGAAGTCGGCGCCCGATCAAGTGGGCCTCAACGCCGTCTACCGCGTCGATCCCGACGGGACGGTCGCGCAGATTCTGAAGGAGCCGGAGATCGAGCGGCCGAACGGCATCATGGTGTCGCCGGACGACAAGACCCTCTACATGATCGAGGCTCACGTCAAAGCCGGCGGCGCGAAGCTGATTCGCGCCTACGACCTGCACGACGACGGCTCGGTCACGAACATGCGCGTGCACTACACGTTCGGCCCCGGTCGCAGTGGTGATGGGATGACGGTGGATTCGCAGGGCAACCTGTACGTCGCCGCCGGGCTCAACATTCCCAGGGGCAGTGACGAGACCCTGGACAACCACACCGGCATCTACGTCATCTCGCCGGCTGGCAAGCTGCTGCGGATGATTCCGATTCCCGAGGACGTGGTCACGAACGTGGCGTTCGGTGGCCCCGACCTCAAGACCCTGTACGTCACGTCGGGCAAAACGCTCTTCCGCACCAGGGTCGAGATTCCCGGCACGAGGCGGTGACCTCGCGGTCGTGACCGGACCGTCCTACTGAACGCGGAAATTCACGTCGCTCACGTCGGCCGTCGTCCCGCCGGCGACCCAGGTGACCCGCACGCGGGCCGTCGTGGTCAGGGGCCCGGTGACCGTCCAGGCGAAGGTGCCGCCGGTGGCCGTCGAATTGGGGACGTTCGTTGCGATGGCCGCCCAGCTTGCACCACCGTCGCGGCTGACCTCGATGTTTACCTGTTCGGCCTGCCCGAGGTTGTGTACCCAGGTCACACTGCGGATCGCGCCGACCTTCCAGTTGACGTTGGTGTTCGGTGCGGTCACGGCGATGCTCGGCGCCGCCAGCACGAACGCGACGTCGCTGACGTCGCCATCGGCGGTGTTTCCCGCCGGGCCGACGCGAATCCGCGCCTGCGAGGTGACCGTTGCCGGCAGTCGGACCGTGAACGTGCCCGTCGTGGCCGTTGCCGCGGGGACTCCGGAGCCGATGGGTGTCCAGGTCGCCCCATTGTCGGGGCTGAACTCGACGTCGAACGTTTGCGCGGCGCCGTAGGTGTGGTTCCACGTCACGGTTCGTGTCGATCCGGCGGCCCACGTCACCGCCGTGTTGGGCGCCGTGACGGTGACGCGCGAGCCGATTCGGAAGTTCACGTTGCTCGCGTCCTGAATGGTGCCGTCGAACAACCACACTGCCCGCAGGCGCGCGGCGGCCGTAGCCGGCCCGCTGACCGTCCAGGCGAAACTGCCGGTCGTCGCGCCGTTGTTCAGCACGGTGGGCTGGAGAGTCGACCAGGTCGTTCCGCCGTCGAGACTCTTCTCCAGCCGGACGGATTCCGCCGTGCCCAGGTTGTGTGTCCAGGTGACGTTCTGGGTCGACCCGATGACCCAGTTCACGTTCGTGTTCGGCGCTGTCACCGTCACGCTCGGTGTTGCGAGCGTGAACACCACGTTGCTGACGTCGCCATCGCCCGGGCTCCCGGTCGGACCCACGCGAATCAGTCCCTGCGTCGTCGCCACGTCCGGCATGCGTCCCGTGAAGGTTCCGGTGGTCGCGGTGGCGGCCGGAACGCCCACGGCAATCGGCGTCCACGTCGCGCCCGCGTTCGGGCTGAAGTCGATGTCGAACGCCTGTCCGGCCCCGTAGGTATGGGTCCAGGTCACCGTCCGTGTGGATCTCGCGGCCCAGACGACGGCCGTGTTGGGCGCCGTCACCGTGACCGGCGACGTGACCCGGAAGTTGACGTCGCTCCCGTCCTGGATGGCCGCATTGCCCACCCAGCTGGCCCTGACGCGCGCCGCGCTCGTGGCAGGTCCGTTCACGACCCAGGCAAAGGTGCCTGACGTGTCGGCGCTGTTCGGCACGCTGGCCGCGATGTTGCTCCACGTCGTGCCACCGTCCCGACTTGCCTCGAGGCGTACGGATTCGGCCGTGCCCAGGTTGTGCGTCCAGGTCACGTTGTGGCTCGTGCCGATGCCCCAGGCGACGTTGGTGTTGGGCGCGGTGACGACGATGCTTGGCGCCACGATCGAGAACGCGGTGTTGCTGACGTCGTTCGCCGGGCCGTCAATCCATGACACGCGGACGATGGCCGTGGCCGTGTTCGGCGCGGAGGCGATCCACGGGAACGTGCCGGTCGTGGCCGTGGTGTTCGCAACCGACGATGCAATCACCTCCCACGGACCGGCCGCCCCTGCCCGGGACAGCTCGAGCCGGACGAACGAATTCAGTCCGAGGTTGTGGTTCCAGGTGATGGCGCGGCTGGAGCCGGCGGCCCACGCCACAGCGGTGTTGGGTGAGGTGACCGTGATGGACGGCGTGCCGGTGACGATGCTGAACACGGCGTTCGACACGTCGATCGCCTTCGCTGCGCCGGAACCGTTCGCGGTCACGCGGATGAGCGCCGTCGCCGTGGCCGCGCCGGCCGGGGTCCAGTTGCAGCTGACCGCCGTGCCAGGCAGGGCGACGCAGCCGGCGATCGGCGCATAGCTGGCGCCGTTGTCGCCGGACAAGGCCACGTCGAAGGACGTCGCGTTCGTGGCCGTCCATCGGATCGTGGTCGCGGTGTTGATGAAGACCCGCTCGCCGCCGTTCGGCGCCGTGACGGTCACGGTCGGTGGCGGGCTCGACACACCCGTGACGGTCACCGTGATCGAGTCGGAACCGGCCGCCGAACCCGAATCGGTGACCGATGCGGTGATCGTATGCGTGCCGACCGTCAACGCGCTGGTGGAGAAGCTGGCCCCGGTGCCGATCGGTCCATCCAGGCTGGACGACCAGGACAGACCGGCGCTGAGGTTGCCGTCGTTGTCGTCGTTGGCGCTGGCCGCAAACGCGATCGGTGAGCCGCTGGCGAACGTCGAGCCGTTCGCGGGTGACGTCACGGTCACGACGGGTGGCGTGTTGCTCGGAGTCGCGTTCAGCCGAATGTTGTCGAGCTGGAAGAAGCCGAATCCGGTGCCGGGCTCCGGGATGTTCCACACGAATTTCAGCCGCACGTTCTGGCCGCTGAAGGCGCTGAGGTCGATGTTGCCCGGAGGATAGTTGCCCACTCCCCCCGACGGGTGGTCGGTGTCCTCTTCGTAGGTGCCGCTTGGAGCGTCGAGGACGGTCTGCGAGAAGAGCGTGGCTCCTCCTCCAGCGGGCTCGAGCTCCACGCTGAAGGTGCGGGACTGCGTCGAACCGAACCGGAACAGCTCCCACGCCGCCCGGTAGTCGAACTGGAGCGTCGTGGTGCCCGGTGGCAGCGCCACCTCCTGATACAGCTCGCGCCGGTTCACGAAGCTGCCCGCCGGCGTCGCCGGATCGTCACCGTTGAAGTCGTGCAGCACCGCCCATTGCCCGTCGGTCGGGGCGCTGGTGAAGTAGTCCAGATATATGAGCGGGACGATCGATACGAGAAACTGCGGTTGTGGATACTCCAGGCCCGCGCCGCGCACGCCCAACGGCAGGCTGGGATTCGACTTGGGCGTGAGCTCCTTCACGGTCCAGCCCGTCAGGTCCCCGGTTTCGAAGCTCCCGTTGACGATCGGATTGAGAGGACTCGGCTGGACGTTGGTCGCGTGGCCGGACGAGATGCCGTTGTTGGTCTCGATGGATTCGTGGATGTGGTTCTCCGTATCGACCAGCAGGCCGACGTAGTAGTCGCCAGGCGGCAGGCTCGGTACGGTCGCGGAACCGTTGCACGTGCCCGTGGCGCCGGGAGACAGGCTCGACACGGTGCAGGCCAGGCCTGCGAAGACGTCGTCCGTGGTGATCGTCTGGTCTGTCGAGAAATAGACCCCCACCGAGAAAGCCGTCGTCGCCGCGGAGCCGTTGTTCTTGAAGGTCGATGTGATCGCGACGTCGCTGCCGCGGAACGCATGGTTCGGCGCGGTGACGGATTGAGCGACGAGATCGATCGTCGAGGTGGGATCCGCGACCCAGCACCCGACGATGCCGATGTCGCCCAGATTGATCGACGCATCGCTGTCGAGGGCGTCGACCGTCGCCAACTGATCGAAGGTGCGCCTCTGGTTCTCGGGGTCCAGCAGGTTGGAATTGATGGTGGTGTAGTTGTAGCGCTGCGACGAAAATCCTCCTACGCCGAGTTCGAGCGGGCGGGCATAGATCGTGTACGACTCGCCCGCCGGTAGCGGCAGCAGGTTCAGCGTTACGGAGCCGTAGGTAGGCTCCTCGCCGATCCCAAGACGCAGTTGAGAACCACTGAACGCTTCCACCCGTCCAGGACCGTCAATCCCGTCCGACGTTCGATAGGCCACGACCGACACGCCGCTGGTCGGCTCGCATGTGGGGCCGTGCAGCAGTCTGAGCCTGACGACGCCGCGGCCCCCGGCCGTCTGTGGGACAGGTCCCCCGAAATGATTCCTGGCATAGGTCCGGAGCACCGAGGCCTTGTCGTCCTCCTCGAGCGTCCGGAACGTCAGGTCGTCGAAGGCCGCGAACGGCACCATCGTGGCGCTCGTGGTGCTGGCCCCGGAGAAGTCTCCGAGCGTCGAGTGCGAGAGTCCCATGAAGTGGCCGGCTTCGTGGGTCGCAATCGCTTGCACGTCGAAGGTCAGAAAGCCCGCATCTTCCGCGGTCGACCACCGGTCCAGGCTGTCGAACCGCATCCCGCAATCGATGATGGTTCCGGCGGCATAGGTCGCACCCGCGGGCCCGGGGAACGGAATCGGCGCGCCACCGTCGACCGGCATCAGCGCGTGTCCGGCGCCGTCGCTGATCGTCGTGGTGGGTTCGGTCAGTGCCCAACACGGCGTGACGACCAGCGTGCCGCCCAACGCATCTCCAGGCTGCCACGCCACGGTGTTCACCCCGTCCAGCGCCAGGGGGTCGGTTGCGGACGTCTGGCCGCCGAAGTTGATGACGGGCACCAGTGGTGCGCCGGGGATGCCGTCGTCCACGGCATCCCAGGTGTTGAACGCGTTCTCGATACGCGCTTCGAAGGCGGCCTGGTTCACGTCGGCCGGTATTCCCGCGGGATTGTGGAACCACAGGATGGCGCCCGGGTAACCGGGCGTCCCGTCGAACAGGCGCGAGTCCCAGAAGCTGTCGTGGATCACGCCGTTGGACGCGACGTCGAGGTTGTCGCCGGCGCGCATCGTGCCGGTGAAGATCACACCTACCGCCAGCAGGACGGCGACGAACGTCAGGAGGCGCTTCATCGTCCCTTGCTCAGCGTCCGGACTTCCTGCAGGAAGTCGGGCAGCGACTCCGGCCGTCCGCGCGGTGCCGCCGTCGGCGCGGCGTTGCCGCGGCCCTGGCGGAAGGGCACGACTCCGGCGAATGTTCCGACGGGGGCGAAACTGGCGTCACCCGCGATGGGGGCGCCGAAGAAGACGAGCTGATCGCCCGTCGAAAGGTCCGGAGCCCCGGGTATCTTCAACTCGACGTTGCCCGACCGCCCGCCGGCGACCGAGATCAGCACGCTCTTGCGCTGGGAGCCCTTGAGGGTCTCCTGGACGGCGAGTTCGTACTGCGTGTAGAGCACCCGTCCGATCCACTTCGGCTGTTTCTTCGCGACGGAGCCGTGGACGATGAGGGCGGATCGCTGCACCATCTGTTCGACATCCACGGATCCGCGCTCGATTTGCCCTCGGCCGCGGCCAAGATCCTGCGCGGCAGCGAGGCTCGGCATCAGGCCTGCGCACAGGAGACCCGCGACGGCGACACGGTGCAGTCTCATTTCAGGCAGTCCTCACACTGTTGGTCCCGGGACGACGCCGCAGGCGGGACACCAAGGTCAGCTGCCATGTGCAAGAGTCGGCCCATGCCAGAACGCGCATGAGCTCAGCAAAACCGCCAAACAGGACCTGAGTGGTCCCCGGAAGTTCATGCCGGTGAAGGGTTTTGGCTTCCTGGCTGAGCTTTATGGCGAGGGACTGCCGCAGCACTCACCCATCGCCGAAGCGGGCACTCGAGCGCATGTCTGACGGAGGGCACCGCGGCCCCGCGTGAGCCGCTGGTGACAATCCTGAGGCCGCGAGAACGAAAAAACGTCTAGCTGTTCGCCCGGCGCCAGGTGGCCGGCGCCTCCCCGAACGCCTTCTTGAAGGCGCGGGAGAACGCGGCCTCGGAATCGTAGCCGATGGCCTCGGCGACTTCTGCCACAGAGGCACCGCTGTGACGCAGCTTCTGCCCCGCGATCTGCATGCGCCAGTTCGTGAGGTAGTGCATGGGCGGCATGCCGATCAGGCGAATGAAGCGGTCGGCCAGCGCCGAGCGCGACAAGCCCACTTCGCGGCCCAGGTCGTCGACCGTCCAAGGCCTCGCAATGTCGCGGTGGAGCAGCGCCAACGCCCGCCCGACGTACGGCTCGCGCAACCCGGCGAGCCATCCGGTCTGTCCGTCCGGCAAGGTGTCCGTGTAGCGCCGCACCGCTTCCAGGAACAACAACTCCGACAGCTTTGCCAGCATGGTTTCGGAGCCCGGCCGGCCGGCCCCGACCTCCGCCGCGCCGTACTGCAGCGTCGAGCGGATCCAGTCCGCCGCGCCGCCGTGGGCGACGTTGAACGTGAACAGCGGCGGCAGCGTCGCAATCAGCGGATTGTGATTGTGGCCGGCAAGGCCGAGGAATCCACAGATCATCTGCGTCCGTGCACCGCTGCCGCCATGATGGACCGTGAACAAGCCGCCGTCCTTCGGCGGTTGGGTGACGTCCCGTCCGGCCACCGGCGGCAAGCTCAGGTCGCTGCCCATCAAGTGCAGATCGTTGCGCGGCAACAGCGCGACGTCGCCTGGCCCCAGCGTCATGCCCTCGCCACGTTCGCCGTGGAGGCGGATCCGGAGCGTCCCTTGGACGACGTAGTGATAGATGATGAGGTTCGACGCCTGCCCGAGCGTCGGCGCGCACAGCGCCGGATCGAAGCGGCCCGCGATGCACCACGGCTCGAACAGGTCGGCGTGCAGGAACACGCCGCCCGTCAGCCGCGCCACCTTCAGGACGTCCGAAAGCGCGTCCATCCGCGAGTCCCCCCGGAAGCCGGTGTATCGGTCATGTTTGCCGGTGGGCCAATCATAGATCCCCGGTCGCCGTGGTCTTACCGTTGTCGCATCGGCCGGCCCGCTCGTTCATGTGGCCGGCGCGATGCAAAGGAGACCGATAATGACTACGACCATGACCGCCATCGCCACCCTTGATAACAGCGAACGGTATGCACGATCCGTCCAAGCGTCGAAGCGGGTGCGCTGGGAGGTGGAAAAGGACGTCATCCGCGGACGCCGGTTCGACACCACCCACAAGTTCCTTCCCGACGGGCTCGTCTTGCCGGAGGCATTCCCGACGCTCTCTCCCTCTGAGAAGCGCTTCGTGAGCCAGATTCAGGGCCGCACCTATGCCAACGTGTTCGGACTGGTGGAGCGGTTCATCAACGCCAAGGTGCTGGAACTGAGCCACCAACACTGGTTCGGCGACCAGAATGCGCTCGAGGCGCTGGTGCGGTTCAGCGACGAGGAGCTGAAGCATCAGGCGCTGTTCCGACGCGTCGACCAGATGGCCGGAGATGTGCTGCCGGCGGGCTACCGGTTCGAGGTCGATGCCAATGCCGTGGCCCACGCCGTGCTTGGCAAGAGCACCTGGGCGGTGCTGGCGCTGACACTCGACATCGAGCTGTTCACGCAGACGCATTACCTCGAGAGCATCGCTCACGACGCCGAGCTCTCGGAGCTGTTCAAGGACGTCTTCCTCTTCCACTGGAGGGAGGAGAGCCAGCACGCGATTATCGACGAGCTCGAACTGGTGCGCCACGACGGGGAAGTGACCCCGGCACAACGCGACAGGGCGGTCGACGAGTTCATCGAGCTGGTCGGCGCGGTGGATGGCATCCTGCAGGGGCAGGCCAAGTCCGATGCCGGGTACTTCGCGGCGACCTGCGGCCGTGCCGTTGAAGAAGACGAGCTGCGAACGATCGAGGTCGCGTTCCTCAAGGCGTACCGCTGGCAGTACATCCATTCCGGCGTGCGACAGCCGCAATTCGCGAAGGTGCTGTCAGGTCTGATTACCGACACGCAAGGGCAGCGGATCCAGGCAGCGCTCGCGACGCTCCAATGACGCGACGCAAGCCGTTCGGGGGTGCCTCGGCGCGATCGTGCCCGGGGCATCCATCCGTCCCCATCCGGCTCGGCTGAGACGCGGGCCATCATTCGTGCCGTCGGTGCGGTCCAACGGATGAGGGGCACGGGATGCGCGCGGCTTGACGGGTATAGTAGGCGCAGGCTTCCCCATGGCGACCGCCGCACGCTCGGCGCGAATGGACAGAGTGCTTCGCCCGGTGCACCGCTGGGTGTGGAGCGATGCGGGCCGGCGCGTACGCAAGCTGCTGGCCTTCGCGGACGTCGAAACTGACGGCGGGCGCGATATCCTGCGCGCCGCGGAAGTCACACGCGATCCTCTGCTCCGGCGGTTGTACCTCGCGCACGCGATCGACGAGCTGCATCACGGCGTCCTCTTCCGCGAACGCGGCACCGAGTTGCTGCGCGCGAGCGGCGAACGCGCCAGCCTCCTCTTCAACGGCAACCCCCTCCCTGGCGGCCACGGGCTCGACGACGTCAGCATCGAAGGCGAGGCCGATGCACGGCTCCTGGCCTTCTTGCACGTGGCGGAAAAATCCGCCGCCGGGCGCTTCGCCACGTATCGAGAGCTGGTGGCCGACGACCCGGCGACGCGCGCCATCTTCGACGAGATCCTGCGCGACGAGGTGTTCCACATGAACTACACCTACACGCAGCTGGCGCGGATCTCGCCGCGCGCCTACCGGCGGCAGGTCTGGCTGGCCCGCGGATCGCGCCTGTGGAATCGAATGGTGCGCCTCGCGGCCGGCGTCGGCGCGCTGATGGGCACGGTGTTCCTGACGCTCCTCTACTTCGTGCTGATGCCGCCCTTCGCGTGGCTGGCGCGCCGGGCCGCGACGCGCGAGCCCGAAGGGTGGGCGCCCGTCTCCACGCGGGCCGATACCCCGCCCACGAGCCAGTACTGAGATGAAGATCCTGGGCATCTCAGCGCACTATCACGACTCGGCGGCCGCGCTCGTCGTGGACGGCGCGCCGGTCGCGGCGGTGCAGCAGGAGCGGCTGTCGCGCCACAAGCACGACGCCGGCTTTCCGCTCGAGGCCATCGACTGGTGCCTCGATCACGCGGGCCTGGCGCCGGCCGATCTCGACGCGGTCGTCTTCTACGAGCGCAGCATGCTGAAGTTCGAACGCATCCTGATGTGCTCGTTGCGGGCGTTTCCGCGTTCGTGGCGGTCGTTTCCCCACGCAATCCGCAATTCGCTCGGCGAGAAGGTGTGGATGCGCGGCATCATCGCCTCGTACCTCGGCGTGCCGCGGCGCTCCATCGTCTTCACCGGCCATCACGCGTCACACGCGGCCGCGGCTTTTCTGACCGCGCCCACGCGTCACGCCGCGATCCTCACCGCCGACGGCGTGGGCGAGTGGGCCACGCTCACCGTCGGGCGCGGCGAGCGCCGTGCCGGCGGCGAAACCGCGCTGTCGCTGACGCGTGAGATCAGGTTTCCGCACTCGTTGGGGATGCTGTATTCCACGTTCACCGCCTACCTCGGCTTTCCGGTGAACGACGGCGAATACAAGGTCATGGGCCTGGCCGCCTATGGGCGCCCCACGCTCTGCGAGGCGGTGCGGAAGGTGATTCGGCGGACGCCCGACGGTGGCTTCGCGCTGGTGCCGAAGTACTTCGAGTACCAGACGAGCGCGAGCCGGTCGTTCTCGCAGGCGTTCGTCGATCTCTTCGGCCCGCCGCGCCATCCCTACGATCCCATCGACCTCGAGAGCGAGGAGGGGCGCCACTTCGCCGACTGCGCCGCGAGCGTGCAGCGTGTGCTCGAAGACACACTGCTCGACATCGCGCGCGATTTACGCCGGGAAACGGGTCTGCCGGATCTGTGCTTCGGCGGCGGCGTCGCCCTCAACGGCGTCGCCAACGCCCGCTTGCTGGCCGAGTCGGGCTTCGAGCGTGTATTCGTGCCACCAGCTCCTGGCGACGCCGGGTGCGCGCTGGGTGCGGCGCTCTACGCCGATCGCATCTACTTCAAGAACCCCGACCGCGACGTACCCGACCATCCGTTCATGGGTCCGAGCGTGGACGCCGACGAGCTGGCGCGCGTGGCGCGCGATGACGGCCAGCACGTCGAGGCGCTCGACGAGACCACGTTGCTCGGCCGGGTGGCCGACGACCTTGCCGCCGGCCGCATCGTCGGGTGGATGGACGGCGCCACCGAGTTCGGACCGCGCGCATTGGGGCACCGCAGCATCCTGGCGGCGCCCCACGCCGCGTCGATGCGCGATCGGCTCAATCGCGACATCAAGTCACGCGAGGAGTTCCGGCCGTTCGCGCCGGTCGTGCGCACCGAGGACGCCGAGCGGTACTTCCAGCTGCCGGCGGGCGGGCTGCGCCTGGCGCGGTTCATGTCGGGAGTGTTCCCGGTGCGTGCCGAGTGGCGGGACCGGCTCGCCGCGGTGACCCACGTGGACGGAACTGCCCGGGTGCAGGCGCTCGACCCGGAGATGGCGCCGCGGCTGCACGCGCTGCTCGGCGCCTACGGGCAGCGGACCGGGATTCCCGTGCTGCTCAACACCTCGTTCAACGTGGCGGGCGAACCGATCGTGAATCGCGCCATCGAGGGATACTCCACGTTCCGCCGTTGCGGCATCGACGCGCTCGTGGCGGGGCCGACGCTGGTGACGAAGCGGGCGCAGGCGCAGTACCAATCGATGAAGGAGGCCTGGCCGGCATGATGACGAAACGCAGCGGCATACGTCGCCGGTTGATCATGCTCGGCGCAGCCGGCGGCTCCATCACCGATCTCGTGCGTGGACTCTGGCGCGACGAATCAGGCAAGCGGTGGCTGATTCCGCTGGCGGTGTTTCTATGCATCGTCGGGATGGTGCTGATCCTCGCCACCACGGTCGAGGCGCTCGCCCCGTTCATCTACGCCATCTTCTGAACCAGCGATGGATCCCCGCACGGAGGCCGTCCGCCGCTTCTACGAGGTGGCGCCGTTCCCCGGGTATCCGCCGCGGGACAGTCTGCAGGCGCTGCGGGCGCGGGCCGATCGGAATCCCTTCGTCCGTTTGCTGGACGAGTCGATCGCCGGCGACGCGCGCGTGGTGGAGGTGGGCTGCGGTACCGGCCAGATGTGTCTCTATCTGGCGCGCGCGGATCGGGTGGTGGTCGGCCTGGATCTTTCCCGCGCCGCGCTACGGCTCGGCG